>Ga0157371_10002609_pt1 | contig 17106 bp, 25 predicted proteins | sample C45metaG_FD_113462 | JGI IMG/M metagenome (GOLD analysis project Ga0157371, IMG submission 113462) | Corn rhizosphere microbial communities from Kellogg Biological Station, Michigan, USA - C4-5 metaG | ecosystem: Host-associated > Plants > Roots > Rhizosphere > Soil | place: USA: Michigan...
CATCGTAAGAGGAGCGCCGGTTGACGCTAATGTGATTTGGCTTGCGGACGGTGAGATCAAATCCGACGATAGGTCTGTGGTCGAATTGGCGCTGGGTTGGGGGGCGTTCGGTAAGCAGGTGATCATCGTCAGCGAAGACGCGAAGAATGAGCTATTAAAGAAGCTCATTCGACAATGGCCCGAGATCGAGCGGTCGGTGACTGTTCTCCCAGGCCGGGGCTACAAGCATCTGCTGACCAAGGCTGAGGCGATAGAGCTCAGGGAGTCACTAGGTGGCAAGTTCAAAGTCTTGGTTCACCGAGACCGCGATTCGTTGACTGACGACGAGGCGGCGCAATTGGTGGATAGTTATGCAGCAGAGGGCATTGCCCTGTGGCTTACAGACCAATCCGACATCGAGTCTGAGTTCTGCAACCCAAGCTTCCTGTCATCGCTTACTGGCGAAACGCTTGCTACATGTGAGGGATGGGTGGATCACATCATCGCGAACAACACCGTGCCCATCTCAGACCAGTTCGCAAAACAGCGTGTCGCGGCGAATCAAGAGCTTCATGGAGCAGGCGGTGGCCCTACGAATGCAGATGTTTGGGCGGCGCTGCAACATCGACCATTGAAGGGTGCGAAAGGGAAGTTTGTGATGGGTCAGTTGAAGAACAGGGTCCCTGGGAACGTCTACTCAGAGGCGAGTGTAGAGGGGCACAGCGACTTCCCGGAGCTTGCCCCAAGCCTCAAGAACGCCATTGAGCTGCTCATTGCCCAATAGTCACGGGATGTCCGAGATATCAGGGCTACGGCAACGGCCCTGATATTTATCAGTCTTTCTTTTCACTTTTTCCTGCCCGAGGTAGATCAAGCATGCCGGTTCTGAACGTCATCGGTCCGAAGTTGGGTAGGTGCAATATCTGTGGCGCCGTAGGGCCTTTGACCGAAGATCACATCCCGCCTAAAGCGCTGGCGCAAAACATCGCTCTGCGACTCAACCATCTCGTTTCTGTGTTGGGTGCGGAGAAGGCGCCTCCCGGCACCAAGATGCCAGACGGCATCAAGTTCAGAAGCCTTTGTCAGCGCTGCAATGGCGTCGTGTTGTCACGCTACGACAAGGCCCTAGTGGCGATGGCAGACCAGGTGACTGCGATGTTGCGAACACCGATCCTGCTTAATGGATCGCAGACCGTTCGAGTCAAGCCGCAACTCGTAGCCAGGGCAGTGCTAGGGCACCTCTGTGCGCTAGGCATCAATCGCTACAACGAGGGAGACCCGCAGAAGTTTGGCGAGTATGTGCTCAACGACCAATCGACCTTCTTGCAAGATTGTAGAGTCTGCTATTGGGTCTATCCATTCGCTGGCAGAACGGTCGCTCGTGATCTATTTATAACTTACACCGGGACTAAGATAGCCTCGCAAGTGATGATCATGAAGTGCTATCCCATAGCCTTCGCAATCATCGTCAATAAGACTTTGCCGTTAGATGGTTGGCAGCCGCCATCGTTTGACTTTTACGCTTCTCTCGGCCCGGACGATGAGGTTGAGATACCGATCTACCTTGATCAGATCCCCGATCAGATTTGGCCTGAGATGCCGCATCGGGACGGCAACATGGTTGCGATGCTGGGAGAGGCTGCATACGTCGCCAAGCTGAGTTCACCCAGGGGCCAAGTCCTAAAGAACCGACTTAAGCGTTGAACATCACAGGCGCATCGCGGTGGCGCTCGGATCGGCTCTATATCGGTATTTCACCATCAGGTGCTGCGCTTCGCGATCACCGCGCTCCAGAGCCGCTTGCATCGGCGTGTTGCCATAGTCATCGACGATGTCTTGCTTCGCCCCAAAGCGAAGTAGGGCATCAATCACTCCGGGGTCGTCGGCCAGATGCAGCGCAGTCTGTCCGAACGCGTTGGTCGCGTTGACGTCTACATGTGAGCGGATAAGGCCTCTGGCTTCGTTCCAGCGCCCGTTCGCCACGGCGTCCAGGAGGGCGGTGCCGGGAAGCGTGTCATCCACCTCAGAGGCGTAGACAAGCTGTTCTTTGTCACCCCGAATGCGGGACAGAAGTAGTGCGTGATCGATGAGGTGATCGAACCTGGAACCGGCTCGGCTCGCTTCATAGATGGCCTGGGATTCAGGGCTTAGGTTGCCAAAATCGAAGAGCTTGGGGCGGGTGTCTTGCCCGGGCTGTGTGTAGCACTGCCGGCTCTCCTCGCGGTCTGAATTATGGATTTGTGGCAGTCGTTCGGTCATAGCGCTACCGCCAGTTCTTTGGCTTTGCGCCGCGCCTTCATGTCTTTGATCTGATCGTCGAGCAGTTCGGGTGCCAACGGATCGACAGTCTTCGCCCTCGCGTTACGCACCGGCCGTTCTTGACGGGGGTCTTGACCCGCTAGCTCCTGCGCCTGGACATTGTTCTGCTCAAATTCTTGATAGCGCTCGACCTTCAAGAAATTGCAGATCTTCTCTGCATCCGCACACGCGCGCAGGATCTCTTTGGGATCATCTTTGAGGACCTTGATCCAGGATTTGATGTAGGCCGTGTGCTGACCAGGGTCATGTCCAATACCCAAGCGTTCGCCGGTCATGTAGGAGAAGATCTCGGCTCGCAGCTCTTCAATAGCGTAGTTCTCACTACCAAATTTGCCCGATAGATCGCGTCCCAATCGGTATTTATGACCGGTGCTGTGGCCTAGCTCGTGAAGGGCTGTTGTATAGAAGCCGTCCTGGCTTTTAAACGCTGCTTTCGAAGGCATGAAGATCTGATCGATGTCAGGACGGTAGTAAGCCCGATCACCGCCATTGAAGTTGAACGGCACGCCCGAGTCAGTCATCAGCTGCTCGCACTTCTCATGTCGCCATTGGTCCGGAACTTGGAGCTGAGCTTTCGGCTCAGGCAAGCCATCGCATTGATCGCGGTTAAAGACTGTGAAGTAGAAGACCTGCATGCGCTTCTTTGCCGTTGGATCCTCAGCCAGTTGCTCTGCACTTGGCTCTGTCGTCTTCCAGAACTGGATCGACGTGCCTTTCTGGCCCTTACGCACTTTGCCACCGGCTTCCGCGATCTGCTTGAACGTCAACCACTCAGCAGACTGATAGCCGCGTTCGTGCTGTGTCATGAGCAAGTTCATGTAATTGCCGCCACGGTAACTTCGGTTAGTTACCCCATTGTGTGGCCCTGCTGGCACTTCGCCTGGTTTCCAAGGCTTCGTCCAGGGCGCTGTGTGGCTCTCCAGGCTGCGGATCACGAGATCAGCAAATTGGCGCGCGTAGTCGTCTGTCTTGCTCATGCGCCAATCCAAATACTGCGGTGTTGCATGAGAGCGAGATCGACAAGATCGATGATCTCGAAGTCATTGAAATGGCCTTCGGCCTCTGTCTGATCAGTGGCTACGCTAAAGAGCAGGCCGTCCCCGTGCCGTTCTGCGAGGAATCGCTTGAAGGGCGGGTAGATATCCTCTGGTGTTACCGCCGTCTCTTCGAAATACAGATCTTCATCAGCCATAAATTGCCTCCTGTTTTTAAGCTAAGGCAACTGACTCGTTTGGCAAGGGGTTTCTAGCACAATTTATTTGGTCCAATTTGCAAATGGCTAGCGACAACGATCGGTCGCTAAACGCATTGCAAGCGCAACCGCTCCTCCACTTTGTTCCGGCTTTCAGTGCAATGCGTTCTCACCGCTTCCCTTGCTCTTATCGCGAGCAATTGGCTCAATTGGAGCAGGATGATGAGCACGAAATTCTTCAACGAAGCAAACGAGCACTTCACCAAGATGTTTGGCATCAGCATCGACGAAGCGGGCTTCTCAGAAGCCGAGTTCAAACAGCGTTATGGCGATCTTTCAGCTCTTGAAGCTGCTCACCAAATCGGTCGCGACTACGATCTTGATCGAGTTGACCTCGGCTGGAACTGAGCAACAAAAAAGCCCCGGAAATCCGGGGCTTTCTTCGTCTGCAGCAGGGCATGCTCTACCAGAATTTCTGCAGGACAGTCTTACCTTCCAAGTCAGTTCTAACGGCCTTATGCGTCACTTTGAAGCCCTTGATTGCCATATCTTCTGTATATTCGACCTTGCCGACGACATCGCCATGGGCGTCAAGAACAGAGTAGTTGGTGATGTCAATGTTGCCTAGCGGTCCAGTTTCTCGCGAGCTTTCCCGGCGAAGTGTTTCGCCGTTTTTCAGGTCAAGTTGTTCAGTCAAGGACATGAAAGTTCTTCTTTAGTGTGTGTGGATCAGTCAATGGGTGGATCAAACGAAGCGAGCTTCTGAGGGACTTTGACACCAGCTTGCGCCATGCATGCAGCGTCGCAACCTTCCTTCTCACTGATCGGCGTGAGGCTCACTGCATCATAGGCCTTGAAGTAGCGCGTAGCGGGTGCCTTGTCCTCGATGACAAGCAGAGTCTTCCGAGACTCACCCAGACAGGCTGCGCTAATGCGTCCAACGCCCAGGGGAGGGGTGATGACCTTCCGCCCGGATGTGACCTTCATCGTCATGTCGCCACCGTAGTTCCATCCCCCGACGCGGCCATCAGTTGCGTTCTGATCAACACCTGTCAATTCGACGATACCTGGGCCGCAGAACCCCTTGGCGGAGCTGTTGGACCTATCGAAGGCCAAGTTCCCAAGATCCTGGGCATGAGACGAGTGCGTTACGCTCAGCAGGAGAATTGTTGCGAATACGGTATGTGATTTCATCCTTGATCCCATCGTCGCTCAAAGCGAGCAAGCAGATCACAACGTAGATCACACCCGACTTCAACCCCCCTGCGCCAACGCCCCCCAGGGGGCTGGCTGTGGAACGGGCTATCGCCCATCTGGCCGAGCCAAGCGGCCCTCATAGCTCATGCGGGCGAAGCCGCAGCGCAGCTGCCGGTGGAGCGATAGCCCCAGCTTACCCGCCGCCCCCTCCCAGGGGGCAAAGGCGGAAGGGGTGACAAGTGCTGACGATCTTGCTCTTTTCTTGATCCAAAAAAAGAGCGCGACAGCGCCCTTCTTTCCTTTAGCTTTAAACCTAAAAGCCTTAAGGAGGCTGGAAGTGGCTGTGCCACAAGGGATTTCGGCTGTTTCGGTTCTAGATATATCGCAAAAAGTTCTTGAAATATCGCAGTCATGGTTCTCGATATATCGCAGTGCGGTCCTAGATATATCGCGCAAAGTTCTCGATATATCGCAGGAGAATTTAACCCAGGCGTTGAACGGCTTGCCGTTTGAAGTTGACAAAAGTTGATATTGGCCTATTCCTTAATTGATTTAATTTTAAGGGGGTAGTTTCGTGTGTAAAGAAGATATTTATTCTAAAATTCCATTGGGGCTCGCGCGATCCGCCCTTTTTGGAACGTCTATGGCAACGAAGAGTGAGCGATTAGAAATTCATCTCGAAGACACCAGCTTAGCCGTTCAAAAGCTACGCGCCACCAAGGTGAGCTACACGGGGCCTGTGCTCAATCAGCATCACTCTTTGCTGTGGCAGAGCATCATCTCTGCATATATCGAGCAGAAGACCGACAGCGTTGAAATCAGTGGAAATGAGTTGCTTCGAAGAATGGGAAACAAGTCCACCTGTTCGCAAATGCACAGTCGCATGGTCCATATGCTCAGGGATCTGAGAAGTGGAGAAGTCACCTATCAAACGGCAACACACGACTACATCGGAGGGTTGGTCTCTGGAGTGAAGATTGCGCGAGTCAACGTTGGCACGAGAGTGCGAAGAGGAAATATCACGATAACGATCAACAAGGAGTTATCCAGGCTCTTCGATGATGAAGTCTTAGTCAATGATCTGACTCGCAAAGTGGCGCTTGGGAATAACCAGCTTGCGTTATGGCTTCACGACTTCATCGCTACTCACAAAGTTGTTCCTCCAATCTCGCTATTGGAGCTAAAACGCCTGGCGCGTTCTGGGTTCGAGTTGAAGAAGTTTAAATTTGAAGTAAAGAAGGCTTTGGTAGTTCTGTCTTCCCCAGAGTGTGGGCTTGTTACCGGTTTCTCGATTAATAAGCACAACGTTCTTTCTGTCAGCAAATCTCGCACCAACGTCGTCATTCTGGATCAATTCCGTGCGGCAAAGGCTTCCGGTGATGGCAAAGACGCCTCAGCATCCTCCGAAAAGAAGGGGCCAGCCTTGGCGCGTCAGCAACGCGCCATGCGAGCGAAGGTCGCTCTATGACTATGAGACGGCTAAGCGTAAAAGAGAGGGCTCGATTGGTGCGGAAGCTCAAGCGGGGCGTCGAGAAGCACTCGTCCCTCGCGCGCGAGTTCGGTTTGACCAGGCAAAGGATTGGTAGCATCTGCATCGAAGTCGGCGCACCTAGTAGAACTGAAATGCTAGAGAAGAAGCGTCTCGAAATCGCGGCGTTGCTCGTTAGAGATCCTGGGCAATGTCTCGCCCAGCTTGCACGAGATGAGCAAGTCCCAGGTTCGCTTGTTCAGAGTGCTAGGAAGATGGTGCTCCATGAGTCAGTTTCTTTGAAAAGAGTTAAGAGGCGAGAGGAAATTAAAGCTTTTCTGCGCCATGCCCTCAAAAAAGGTATGACGCGTAGCGATGTTTCGAGTGTATTTCCTAACTCTCGAAAAATAATTTCTGATGTCGCAAGAGAGATGGGTATATCTCTTAGTCAGTCCGGACCATTGATCAAACGTTCGCGAAAAGAGATGCCTAAGACCAGGCGACGATGATTTGATTTAACAAAGGCTACTCAGAGTGGCGTTTAGTTTATCTGGATCCAATTCTCGCAAGAGATGACTCAATCGTTCGAATACTTCCAATAGCCTTCGCCGAGAAGTAGTCAAGTCCGATCACCAAGCAAGCGATAAGAACTAGCCATGTAATTAGCCGTCTCATGCGCCCGTGCCCAGGGCACTACTGATCAAGCGGCCAATTCCGGACAGTGTTGCGTAGCACCCAAGGAAGGCAAAGGCCGCAAGCGTTGCCATCGAGCCTAGTGAAATTAAAAGGCTTTCGTGGTTGAAAAGATATTTGAACATGATGATCTCCTTTTGATGATGAGGCTTTGAGTGCCTCTCATTTATTGAAAGGCTGATCGAAATTTTGTCAAGTATTTGGGGTCAAAAGTATTGACAAAAGTTTGAACTGCCTTTTTCTCAAGTTAGGGAATAATCCTGACTGGAGATCAGCATGAAAATCAAATATGACATTGACACAACGATCAAGTTCTATCAGATGTATTTCAATCAAAAAGAGGAGCGTGCATCGCGTTTAAAGAACAGAGCTAAAGACCGTAGCCGGCGAACCATGCATTGGAACCGCCAACAGGCGTCTAAAGAGCAGGCGTTGCTCTCATGAAGATATGCATGTTGAACGGGAAAGGAGAGGTAGGGCGCACGACTCTCACGCTCAATCTAGCTCACTGCTTGCAGTGCACCTACCCAAGTTCAAGATAGAGCCCCTTAGCTGGGGCTTTTTGTTGTGTCTGCCATTCATCGCCTTGCGCTGCGCCCTCAGGTGCTAGGTAGCTGGGGCAGGCCTAATGCGCCGAAATAAATGCGCCAATCTTGATCTTAAAAGCTTGACAAAAATTCGATCTGCCTTTTGCTTGATTTATCCACTCAAATTAAGGAGATCACATGAAAATCAATGCAATTCAACGGCTCATCTGCAAGGCTCGTAAGGCCGGAGTTATTTCGATCAAAGAGGGAGTCTTTCTTTCAACTGGGGCAAGCATCAAGGAGAAATTGCTCGTTTGGGATGAGGAATCTTCGAGTGACGTGCTAGACGATGATCTTTGGATCTACACAGAAAAAGGAATATATATGCAGTTGGGGAATAGGCCGGAGCGAGAGATCAACTGCTATGTGTAAAGAAAGACCGCCGAAAGGCGGTTTTTTAAAGGCTGCATCTATTGACAAAAGTTCGATCTGCCTTTCAATGAATTTACAAAGGGAGATCACTCGTGAATAATAAAAGGCAGCAAGAGCGTAAATTGAAGTCGTTGGATAGGGCTTACTCAGCACTCATGCGTCACAAGAGACGTAACTCAGGCGAGGAATGGTCGTCAGGATATGAGGATAGGTTCGGGCGCTGGATCCCGACAGGTAAAGACAGAAAGATAATCAAAAATTACCATTTCCCAACTGATTCCTATCCAAATCTATACGATCTCCTTTGCAAGACCCTCCCGCATTGTGTGAAATATGAGAAGGCTGATGGTGACATGGTCAGTTGGGTCGAGCGCGAGCTAGCTAAAAGTGAATTTAAGCTGGGCGATGAGCGCGGTCTTGAAGTGTTGAAAAGTAAGATCATAAGTGAATAGAAAAAGACCGCCGAAAGGCGGTTTTTTAATGGCTGCATCTATTGACAAAAGTTCGATCTGCCTTTCAATGAGAATAAGGACGGAGATCACTCATGAATACTCAAATTAAACTCAAAGATATCAAAACCCCTGAACAGCTTAGAGAGCGCATCGGCAAAGACGGTTTGGGACTTCCCAAGCTTTCGCTAGGAATTTATTGGAAGCGCTTCAAAGGGTTGATGACGACCGACCGGACCAGTGACGAGCAGGTTGAAACTCGTGTTGAGTTCTGCTGCTTCGATGGCACCAAGTCTGTTCGCCGATTCGTCTAATCAAGGAGACTCACATGAACGCTTATATCTCAGATGTCCAAGTTTGCCTTGCAGCTAAAGAGAGCTTTGGTCTTTGCTCTCCAGCTGAATTCCTTCACCAATTAACGGGCTATGCTCAGTCTGATTTTGATCATGCTTTTGACAGAGCGGCACGCAAGGGCCTAGTCAACGTCTACGGACGAGACACGGTTCTCATTTCGGGCAAAGGCTCACTTTTCTTGCAGAGCCAAGCGATTGAGGACCATAAATGGCGCGCTGTTGAACGGGTCAAGCAAAGGCTGGTAGAGAGAGAAGAACGCCGGCGCTGGGATGTCCGGCAGCTCATCAGATCAAAGATCGAGTTCGCACGAGAGATTCGTGCATCGCACTTAGCTCTCTGAACTAAGTGCGAAGTGAAAGCACGAAGCTTACATATTGAGAATTTTCTCAAGCTTCGCTCTGCGATTGGGCTCCTGGATCTGATTTAAGGCGTTGACGACCAGATTGTAGGCGTTAACGGCACTTACTGTTTTCACATCCATACTTCCTGCCCGATGCCCGCAATGTGTCAGGACCCGAATTCGATACGCTTCGCCGTCTAGGCCACCGCCGCCAAGTTTAACCAATTCATCGTCAATGACGAACTTCGGATTGTCCTTCCTGTCACCTTCGAGCCTTGCGAAGTCCATCGGCTGGATCTGTGCAAACATGGTATTCCCTTACTTATCGCCCAATTCGCTATTTGACTATAGCTTGTAATTCAGCTGGCCAGGGCTTGCACTACAGGCCTGAGCTCTTCCGCTCAATGGCATCCCATCGATCTGCTGCCGCACGGTAGATGAAGCCTAAGGCAGGAAACGTCAGCAGCACCGCTGCTCCGGCCGCTATGAACGTCCTCAGCGGTTGAACGTCGCCCTCTTCGTTAGTCCGGCCCCAATCGTCCGGCATCCAGAAGAGTGCGCTGTGTGTGCCTCCATATATCGTGATCGCAAGTCCCAGCCACGCCAGGCCAAAGTAGATCCACTTTAGGGGTGACATGCCCGACTGGATGTGGGCGCGGCGAACGAACGCTTGTGGCTGGAAGTGGGCACTCCAAACATAGTGAATCACGGTGACGAGTGAGGCGGTGCTGATAGCACCCACTACGGCTGAAAAAACAGACATACATGCTCCTTGGCGTTGTCGCCGTTTTTACTACTCTAACTCCCAACAGTGCCGTCAACCTGGCCTGGCCATCTAGCGCTGGCCCTCTTTGATGGGCCTACTGTCAGTTTTTTCTGACCCATGCCTGGGATGTCATCGCGTCTACACTAGAGCGGTCATCAGGTGTCAGGGGAAGGTTGTGCAGCAAATGAGCCTGCTGGCCGTTGGGGCAGACCTGGCGTTGTTAGACGGACGGGCTGAGATCCGGTCACCGGACTCCGGCCATTAAGCAAGGTCTGTCGTCCAGGAAAAGGGGATGAGCTCTTGAAGCCGAGCTATCAAGACCAAATCAAGATCGCTGCACAGCAGAGGGGTGTGGAGTGCTTGTTGCACTTTACGCCGCTGCCCAATTTGGCCTCAATCGTAGAACATGGCCTCCTCTCGCGAGAGGCGCAGTTCGCCAAAGAGGCGTTCGGCTACACGAGTAGCGCCCAGCGCCTTGACGAAAATCAATCCGCCACGTCGATTTCTGTGTCCGCAATCAACCATGACATGTTCACCGCCAAGCGGAAGGTCTCCAGGCGGAGTGACTGGGTAGTCCTATTCCTGTCGCCGGAGATCCTTTGGACTCACTCCTGTCGGTTCTATGCGAGAAATGCTGCGCGGCGAGAGATGCGAGATCACCGGGGATTCCTGGGTGGGCCATGGGCTTTCCAGGAGATGTTCGGTGAAAGCCCTACACGTGCATGCTCTAGGGAGGAGCATGGCTTGCCCGCCGTCCTGACCACCCATCCCGACGCGGAAGTTCAGGTGCTGTCTCCGATATCACCTTCTCTCATTCTTGGAGCCTGGGTCAGCCAGCCATCCCACCAAAAGATTGTGGAGTCTCAGCTCGCTTGTCTGACTCTTGAAGATGGACGGGCAAGAGAAGTTGTCGTTCGTGACTTCTCACCACGATTCGTTGCGGGATCTGATGCCTGGGGCTAAGACCAAATTTAGGTGAAGCGCGTGATTCAGCCTCATAGAGTGCAGCAGTGACTGCTCCACAATATGCCTATTGATCAGGATCATCATGTATAGAAATGCTGCGGAAATTGCCGCCTTCAATGCGAAGCAAGTCTGTGCGGACTGCCTTTATGAGACCTATTTGGTTGCGCAGTTTCCAGTCGATCCGCACGGCCGTCGCTTGAATTGCGACTACTGTGGTGAACTGATGATGACGGTCAGATTGGAGTGGGTCGCCAATCACTGTGAGTCTGTCTTCGAGGACTTCTATCAGCCCACTGGGGACGAAATGAAGGTCGTTATTTATGACCGTGATCCTGATGGTGACGACATGCACACGTGCGTCACTGGTCTCCTACCCGCTGCACACTCTGATCTTCTTGACGATCTGGCTCAGCTCTTGCTGCTACGCCTAGATCCAGAAGATGGGAATGACCCTGATCCTTACTACATACAGCGCAGCCGCCTGGGGCACTTTTTCAGCGCCGACTGGCAACGGATGTCTGAGAGCCTGAGGAGCGAAGCACGGCTGTGTAACCCATTGGCAGTCCAAACCCTGGAACGTGTTTTCGGGCCTGTCGTTAGAGATTCGACGTTGCAAGGCAGGCAGGTGATCAAGGTTGCTGGTCCTGGCACCGATATGACAGAGCTTCATCGTGCACGCGTATTTCAGAGCTTGGATGTGTTGGAAGATGCCATGGAGCATCCAGAAGCACAGTTGGGACCTCTCCCCAAAGGCATGGGTAGGGCGGGTCGGATGAACGCGTCAGGGGTGTCTGTCTTTTACGGTGCTACCTCAGCTGAGGTAGCAAGAGCAGAGGTGCGCCCACCAGTTGGTAGCACCGTGTTGCTCGGGCGATTTGCCTTGGTCAGGCCGACGCGCTTACTGGACCTTGATGCGTTGAGCGAGCTAAAACCAGATCCTGCGCTTAGTCTCTTCGACCCAGCTGCACGAACCGTTCATGGCCGCTGTGACTTCCTTGCAAAACTCGTGACCCGTCTCACCATGCCTGTCATGCCACAGGATGAAGAGAACAGCTACCTCATCACGCAGGCCATTGCGGACTACCTAGCCACTGATGCTGATCTCAGTCTGGATGGCATCGTTTTCCGTTCTGCTCAAGTGTCGAAGACCGAGGAAGGGGAGCTTGGACGAAATGTCGTCCTTTTCCACAAGTCGTCTAGGGTGGACAAGGCTGAACTGCGCTACAAGAAGAACCGAACTGCTCAGGTCACGGAAGAGGATGAGGACGGTCTTCGTTGGGAGCCTTACATCTGGTGGGGTGCACCACCAGATCAAGTGACATGGTCCGATCCATCACAAACTGACCAGCGGCTCGTGAGCTTGTCGATCATCCACGATTCACTTGAGTTGCATCGAATTGAAGCCGTCAAGTTCACTGCTGACATCTATGAGGTCAGATCCGTCCCTAATAGCTTGGTTGATGCTGCGGAACATCACTCGATCTAAGAATAATGAAACGACCCGATGCGGAGATCATAGACTTGAGGGATGTCATGAAAGAGCGTAGGTGGGGCAGTGCGGATGACTTGGCGGAGCCTGGCTCGATCATCCTAAGCCCAAACTTTGCGGTGCTGACAACCAGGCACGATTGCTGGACCTGTAGAGAACAGGTTCCTATCAGCGCTCTGTGGGTGCCAAACTTCGTTGAGAATTTTGATGACGGCGAAGAGCTGTCTATTCCAGACCCTGCGGTCTTGAGGTATGTGGAGTCGATCAATTTTCCTGCCGCACAGCACATCTCAGCAGCTGCGCCATGGATGGTTATGGCGACGACGAAGGGATCGGGCACGCGCTACCTTGCCAACCATTGCCAAGCCTGTGGCGCAGTGCATGGCGACATCCAACTGTTCGGAGTGGATGGACCGTTTGGGTTGGTCACATTGGAGAAGCGGGGGACAGAGCACATTAGCGTTCTCGCTGTCGATTGCCCGATTGAAGCAGCTGCCGGCATTGCCCAAGCGATTTGGATGGACGAAATCTCAGCTCGTGCGGTTCAGCCAAAGTAATCCCCTCACACTTGCGCTTGTCGGAAATAGGACCTTGGCTAGGAAGCGCCGTTGACAGTGGCGCTTGTTTCCGGGAAACGACTGCCGATGGCATCTGCAATTCCTATGCTCCGCATCACCCTTTCGAAATCATCAACAATTGCTGCTTCTGAAAGGCCTTCATAATTTTTGCGAGTCCGATAGAACTCTCTTTCGTAGACAGTAAAGCGGTTATCTTCGCCCACGCATGGAAGATAAATGTGGATGTAAATCAAGGCTACCTTTGGGTAAGTCGCGAGCATCTCCGCAGCTTTGGCTCTCCAAGTGAGGTAAAGCTGCTCAGCTGCAATTCTTGCCTCGTCAACTGATTCTATGACGGACGAGGAGTGGCTTGCCCAGAATTCTCTCGTTAAAGATATGGCTGCAATACCAAAACTTCCGTCATCGACTCTGCTCGAAACTTGCGAGCATGCGTCTTGCATTAGCTGCCCAACTCTACCTTGCGCATAGAGTCGTTTGCACTCAATTGGGACTTTCTTTTCATCACATGTGAATAGTATGTCTGCTCCAGTTCCGAATGGGGGGATGGAGACGTCTGCTCCAAAAATAACCATCTTTGAAGCAATGTATAGCTCGAATGTGATATTACGTGCCGCATTCCCTGAATTCTTAGAATTTTCATCGTCTAAAGTGTGCGCTCCTTTGAGGCATTTTAATGTTTGATCATCGATGCGTTTATCTTTTCGAGCTCCATGGATAACTACGTAAAGCTCTTGTAGCTCAGCTAGCGACCACGCCTCACTATCCGTAAGTTCTGGCTTTAAAAGGAAGCGATCCACCAATTTTTCGTAATACTCGATGCGTGATCCGATAGTCCGACGGCCCTTTTCCTTAAAATAAGCCAGCACCGATTTTTGTTTGGCCATTGAGCTTACGTGCGTGTGGCTGCTTTCTATCTTCATTTTTCTCCTCAATTGCTTCAGAAGTTTCCAATGCCTGCATAGTGCGGAAACGAAGGGCGTGTGGTGGTTGTCAGTTCATAAAATCAGCCGAAAACCTGCCTTTCAGCTGAAAGGCGACTTGATTGACTCCCGAATATATTCAATTCTTGTGGCAAGAATAACCTCAGGGTCATCGAGTGCGCCCCAGACCACCCCGCATACGACACTATCAAGTGGCGACCAATTTCTTTTTGCCCTTTGCATCTCAACGTATCTTGTGTTCCAAAGAATGCTTCCACTCATTCCCTTAGCGTTGGGTAGTGAGACCTCGGGTTCGCCAGCAGCTTTCTTCGCAGCGTTCGGATACATGATCTCAATGTGCTTGTTCTGATCAAATGCTTGATGAGTCAATTCATCGCCCTGGACTGATTGTGAAAGCATTCCAAGAGCCGGCAACTGTAGTTCGCCGAACATGCTGCCCCGTCGTTTATCGGCTACCAACGGATCGTGTCGTGCGAGATTAAATCCGGGGAAGCCGATCCAAAATAGCAACTCTGATTCCACTGCTGAGTATCGTTGGGCCAACCGATTCTTGGGAATGAATTTCTTTTCTGAATTCAGTGGCAGCCTAGCAACTCGCACTGCTGCCACGTCGACAAGCCATCTCGCCAAGTCAGGGTGGGCATTTATCGCTACGTATTCTTCACCTGGACGTGGCAGGTGAGCGAGCACGGCGCCATTTGGAGCATCAGAAAACACATGGCTTGCAGTAATGAGCCAGCTATTCTCCTCATCACCAAGATAGCCTCCGCTGCCCCAGGCGACACCGAAACCCTGTTCTTCAGACATGCTAATTGGCGTAACGAAGCTTGATACGTGCGCCATCATTTCGTTTTTAACGTCCGTGCAGCGCTGTTCCCATTCTTCGCTGTTCATCCAAATTCCATTTTAAAAGATTGCGACAAGTATGACGGATTGGGCCAGAAGTGGTGCGTCAGGCAAGTCCACATGTTTTGCTGGGGCGGAGCGACACTAGGCATACGGGTCACGAGGCCATAAGTGTCCTGGCATCACACTGCGACCATAGCATTCCTGATGCTCGGCAGCTTATGGAGAAGCAAGAATGGCAAGTCGAGCCTCTAGGACGGCATAAGCTCCTTCTTTGGTGGCGCCCTCAATGCGATTTTGGTGATAGAGGGCGAGCCGCCGGCTGCGGTTAGCCTCAACTTTTGCGGCATTGTTCTGACGCTTCCTGACCGCGTCTGGCCTATCAGACAGGACACGCAATGCATCAGGGCAGCGGCGAATTTGCTGTGCTCTGGTGGCATGATCAGGCCGTAGGCGCGATCTGAGAGCAGCGACAGACCGCACATGGTCAGGCCAGAAATCTTGCCACTCGCTACCGGGAGCCAGTGCGTCTTTGCCAAGAACGCGGACCGACACGACCAGCGCGTTGAGCTCGATCACTGACCAAATCAAGGGTAGGAAGTGCTCTCGATCTATCTGGTAGACGCTCACATCATCGTCCAGCAGCACCGCGCTGGCACCCTGAAACTTGGTCAGCAACTTGGCCACACCCATGCTCTCTGCATCACCAGAGCGCCGTGCAAAGCCAATGAGGCCCAGGTCAGAAGAGTGATGGGCGAAGACACGAAAGCGTGGCTCAGCCCACCGCTTAGCCAGGTGTCTCAGCACAGTGCTCTTCATTGAATTGCGGGTGTGGGGCGTCCAGTGATTGGCAGAGCGCGCTAGCAACTCCAGGCGGCGCTGCACCAGGTCTGTTGGGGAAAAGCCCAGGGCGCGTCCGTGCGGTGGAAGTCGTGGGGCAGCGGTTGGGCTGCAGAACGCATCGCCCATGCTGAGCAAATCTGAAGTGCCGCGCTTGCGATTGCAGCGCTCACAGCAAAGGAAGCAGTTGTAGAAGTCGTCTGGTCCTCCAAGCTCAACGGGAACGATCTGAGCAACGACGGTTGATGATTGCTGGGAGAAGTCCCACGCGCAGATGGGGCAGGAGGTTTGCATCGATCTCAACTGCTGGCGAAGCTTTGCTGGCAGATTGAATGACTGTCGAGCTGATAGTTCAGAGATGGCTTGGCTGAAAATCGCAATCGGATCATCAAGAGAACTTTGCTTCGCTTCGTTCACTTGCTCGATCCTAATTTTGTCTGTCGTCTCCATAAAATCTGTCGTCTCCCGTTCTTGCTTGATCTCATTTCAGTGAAGCAGAAATTGAGATCGGCGCAAGAGTCAGCATCGAAAAGAAAGACTAGGAGCGAAAAGAAAAGGCAGAAGCGTCGGCTGGCGGAACGGCAAAGGCATCGTCATTTTCACAAGTCTAGATCATACACATGACGCACCTTGGGGTGTTCCGCGCTGATCCCCGCGCGCCCTGTGTAAATCGACTGAGAGCTTTGCACCGCAAGGATTGAAGGAAGCCCCCGAGTAGGGGCTTTTTTAATGCCTTCAAGTCCACTCAGCGTCTTTCGCTAAATAATTCTAAGCAGACCCCTTGCCAATTGACGGAATCGCCTTACGGTCAATTTATTCCAAACGGAGAATTTATGAAGCTGATCAAGAGAAATGTATTACTTGAGGGTGATCAATTGAGATCGCTCACCGCAATGGCCATTCGCAAAAGAACAAGTGTCAATGAGCTGGTGCGGATGGCGGTGGATGGACTGTTGAACGATCAACTGTTCAACGAGCTCCATGAAAAAACAATGCAAGAGCTTAGGAGTTTTGCTGATCGTGAGGAAAGGCGACTGACAGACGTTCGTAGAGAACTTCTTGCAGATCTAAGCGCAGGAGTCCAGGCAGTGAACCAAGCATCAGAGCGACATATCGAACGAAGCACTGATCTGACAAAGGCCTTTGTTCGAAGTCTTTCAGATGCATTGAACGGTGAGCCGATCCAAGAAAAGGCAATGCCGGCAGTGCAGGGCAGGAGGTCGAGTCGAGAAATATTGAATGAGATGCAGAGCCAAGGTGCCACCAAAACTAACAACAACCCTAACTAACAAAGGAGATAGAAATGAACAAATTAACATTAACCATGATCACGATGCTTGCCGCTTCACTCGCAGGATGCGCCACCATTGACCAACTTGCCGGCGGAAATGCCTCACCGGTCAACAAAGGCACAGTCGCGAAAGGCGCGGGAATTGGCTGCGCAGCTGGTGGTGCACTCGGGGCCATCTTTGCAGGCAAAGACGGTGCACTGAAAGGCTGTGCTGCGGGCGGATTGATCGGTGGAGGCTTTGCTTACAAGCAAGAGCTCGCACGAGCCAGAGAAGCCGCAGATGCAGCTCGCTTGGCGGGAATGAAGGCAACAGTTGAAGTGAAGACCGACACCACTGCCGATGGAAAGGCCACGGAAAAATTCCAAGGTCTAGTGATCGAGTATGACCCCGCATCTGTGGTCATGCCGGACGAATGGTTCGCCAGCGCTTGCACTAAAA
>Ga0157371_10002613_pt1 | contig 17094 bp, 13 predicted proteins | sample C45metaG_FD_113462 | JGI IMG/M metagenome (GOLD analysis project Ga0157371, IMG submission 113462) | Corn rhizosphere microbial communities from Kellogg Biological Station, Michigan, USA - C4-5 metaG | ecosystem: Host-associated > Plants > Roots > Rhizosphere > Soil | place: USA: Michigan...
AACTTCTGCTGCTTTTGCTGCAATATTTTTCCAATAAAAATGCTGGAAAAATTCAGAAGAAATAGATTGATCCATGTAAATGGCAGTTTCCATTTTATCTGCAAACTCTTGCCAGTCGCTGTTTTCAGTTAAAAATAATTTTCCATTGCAAATCATTTCATCAACGCCAATCGCGCCATTGAAAGTGGAAACGGCATTTAAGTTGTAACCTAATGCTTCTACTAATTTTGTTTTAATTCCGCCACCATCAGTAACAGGATTGATAAATACATCAGCCCCTTTGAAGTAAACAGAAATATCATCTACAAAGCCTGCGTAAATGATATTTTTATCCAGATAATTTTTTAATTCATTCATTTCTTCCGGAAGACCTTTGCCACAAATAATGATCTTATAAGAAATATTTTTTTGAATGAATAAAGGATTGATTTTTTCAACAATATTTTTTACAGCATCAAGGTTTGGTCCGTAATCCAATGTACCGTTGAAAAGAAACAAATGAGTTTCTGATGTAAGAGAATATTTTTTTAATAAAAAATCTTTTGCTTCTTTTTTTTCAGGAATGAAAGGTGGTTGGTTCCATGAAATTCCATAGGTGATCACTGTTGATTTTTCATAAGGAATGTGATAGTTTCTGTAAAAATAATTTCTGTCCTGTTGCGTGATACAAAAAGTAAAATCAGCCTTTTGATGAATGAATTTTTCATAATGCCACAAAATTTTCCACCACCATTTTCCAACTGTCTTAAACCGTTCTGATTCGATATTATGCGAATGAATTACCAGTTTTACCTTGCAAAAATATTTCAGCAAAAGCGCCATCCATCCGTAATAAGGATGCTCACAAATAATATGGGAAATATCATTTTCGTGAACAATTTTTTTTAGTTGCCGGAAATAAAAAATATTGAAATAGCGTGAAGGGGAATTATTTAATAAATTGAAAACTTTGTAGGAAGCAAGTGAAGGATCGTTGTCTTTTATCGTAAAACAAAACAAATTTTCCTGGGCTGAAAGATATTTATTGAAGAGTGCAATTCCTTTCTGGCCACCTAATTTTGCCGGAAAAATTTTATAAGTAACAATGCTAAGTACATTTGCCATCTAAAAAATAATTCCGACAAATTAATATTATTTTGTTGACAGTTTTTTCAAAACATTTCTGAATGAAGATAATTTCATTTTTTTCAAAGGTTACTTTCATCTGCAACATCTGTTTTTTATTGTTTATTTTTTTTAATAGGATGGAGGCCAAAAAGCATGTGGAAGCGGTAAAAGGGACAGTTGTGGCGTTTCCTTTTTTCAAAGACCTTATTATTATTTTAGGATTTTCAGCAATTATCATTAATCTGATCATGTGCATCGTTTACCTGGTAACTGTGTTCAGAAGAAAGTTTTTTCTTTTACAAAAATGGCTTGTCGCTGTTAATTTTATTTTTTTATTGATTCAATTTTATTTTTTCTTTTTATAATTTTTTTGGAAAATGATACACAAAATTTTAAAAGATAAGCCAACTAAAATCTTTGTTGGATTTACCGCGTTCTTTGTCGCCAATGCTTTGGTTGCAGAAGCAATTGGAATGAAATTATTTTCTTTGGAAGGATTGTTCGGATTGCAACCTGCTAACTTTACCTTGTTTGGACAAAGTGGATTGGCATTCACGCTTACATGTGGCGTCATTCTGTGGCCGTTTGAATTTGTGATCACTGATATTATCAATGAATATTATGGTCCAAAAGCAGTGCGCAGAATTTCTGTAACAGCAGTGATTCTGATCAGTTATGCTTTTCTCATGTATTTTATTGCAATTGCGTTACCACCAGCAAAAGCATGGCTTGCCAGCAGTCACCAGCAAGGTGTAGAAAATATTCAAAGCTCATTTTCTGCAATCTTCGGACAAAATATGCGTATCATTCTTGGCAGCCTTGTAGCCTTTTTAGTAAGCCAGGGAGTTGATGTTTTTGTGTTTCAAAAAATTAAAAGAGTTACCGGTCATAAACATCTTTGGTTGCGTGCAACCGGCTCTACACTTGTATCACAGCTTGTTGACAGTTACATTGTATTGTTCATTGCATTCAGCGGATTATTTTCCTGGCAATTAATTTTAGCTGTCGGGATTATGAATTACCTGTACAAATTTTCTTTAGCAATTATTCTTACACCTGTGATTTATTTTATTGAAAAAAGAATTGAAAGATATGTCGGCCATGAAACGGCAGAACAAATGAAACTCGCTGCAATGGGCAATACCACCGAGTTTGAGAATATTCCAACAGCCGGATAAGAGCGTGGTCAAGGTTGAAGGTTGAAAGTTCAATATGTTAGAGACAGTGAATCAACCAATAATTTCAATTTTATTTTTGCTTCAAAATTGACGCAACAGTTTTATCGATTGGAAGACTTACATCTTCTTCAGAAAAGTTTTCTAAATCAATAAAACGAAAAGTTTCTATTTGAGAAGTTTGCTTATAAATGTTTAATTGGTCTTCTGTAAACTCATTTTTGGAGTTCGTGAGATGAAACCTAATTGGTTCAAGTGCTTTTACAAAATAATAAATTGAAATGATCTGATCCCGGGGATTGAACGCGCTCTCCTGGAAATAATCTGTTGTGTAAAGATGTTCCAAGACTTCAACGTTCAGATTCATTTCTTCTTTGAATTCTCTTTTCAGGCAATCGCGTGTTCCTTCGCCTTGTTCTAATCCTCCTCCGGGAAATTTGGTATAAAACTTACCGCGGATATATTCATCACTCACTAAAATCTGATTTTCATCATTGATTAAAATTGCATAAACTCGCACGTTGAACATCCTTAATCTTTTAATTCTATTTCTCCTGAAAATTCAAAAGTTGCAGGACCTGATAACCAGATATTTTTAAATTCTGTTTCGTTGATCTTTTCAAATTCCACGCTTAGAATTCCACCTTTTGTTTTTACATCTACATGATTAAATCCATTATCATTATGCGCAGCCATTAATGCAGACGCAGTAACTCCGGTACCGCAACTCATTGTTTCATCTTCCACACCGCGCTCATACGTCCTTACAAAGATCGTATCGTCATGAAGTGTCTGAACAAAATTTACGTTGATTCCTTTTTCTGCGAACTCTTTGCTGTAGCGGATCTTGCGACCTTCACCTACCACATCAAAATTTTCAAGATTGCTGACAAATTTTACATAATGTGGCGATCCTGTATTTAAAATATAATGATCAAATGAAAATTGAACTTTGTCAACATCTTTCATTTTCAGGCTTATTTCTTTTTCCAAATCTACTTCCGCTATATGAGTTCCGTCAGTTGCGAGAAATGAATACTCATTTTTTTTGATTCCGATTTCTGAAGCAAATTGCACGATACATCTCCCTCCATTTCCACACATCGAACCTACTTTTCCATCAGCATTATAATAGATCATTTCAAAATCGAAACCATCTTTTTTATTCAACATCATCAGTCCATCTGCACCAATTCCAAAATGCCGGTCACACATTTTTTTTATTTGTTCATTCGAAATTTTATCATAAATATTATCCCTGTTATCAAGTAACACAAAATCATTTCCCGCTCCCTGGTATTTATCAAATTTGATTTTCATTTTTACAATTTTTCTGTTATAATTTCTAAAGATTTTACAATCAATTTCTCAACAAGTGCTAAAGAATCTTTACTGAAATTTTTATGAATACGGTTTGCAATTATTGCGCTTAACGAAAGGCAATTGTGGTGCAAAGCCTTGCCCAGTCCATAAATTGCCGAGGTTTCCATTTCAAAGTTAGTGATACGATTTTCACCAAATTGAAAAGAAGTCAGTCGATCAATCAATTGCGGATTAGAAATTCCAAGCCTCAAAACTCTTCCCTGTGGTCCATAAAACCCGGGACATGTAACGGTGATTCCATGATGATAACCATCAACAAAATGTTTTAATAAATGCATAGAAGCTGCAGAAATATAAGGATTGCCAAAGCCGTTGTGCAACTGGGTTTGGGTCACAAAAGATTGCAGCAATTGTTTTTCTTCTTCATTGCTTTCGTGCAAATAAAAATTCATGAGGTTATCAATTCCCAGGCCATGAGTGCTGGCCACAAAACTATCTACAGGAACATCAGCCTGCAAAGAACCAGACGTGCCAATGCGAATAATATTCAGATGTTTTAATTGAGAGTTAATTGTTCTTGTTTCAAAATCAATATTTACCAGTGCATCCAATTCATTCAAAACAATATCGATATTATCAGGACCAATGCCGGTACTTATGATAGAAACCCTTTTATTACCAAGTGATCCTGTGTGTGTTACAAATTCGCGGTGCTGTCTTTGCACTTCAATTTTATCAAAATGTTTGCTTATTTCCTTTACACGATCCGGATCGCCAACAGTAATGATATTTTCAGCAAGTTCGTCTGGTTTTAAATCAAGATGATAGATAGCGCTACGCGAGTTTAAGATCAATTCTGATTCGGCAATTCGCTGCATAATTTTTTAGAGTTTTTTAAGAAAAACGACTGAATTACAATCGGTAATTTTTGCAAAAATACTTCAATAGAAATGAATCAAATTGAAGGACTGTTAATTAAATTGTTGTAAGCAAAAAATCCCTATTTTTGTGCGCTTTAAAAAATAAGGTCCTGTGGCCGAGTGGCTAGGCAGAGCTCTGCAAAAGCTTCCACAGCGGTTCGAATCCGCTCGGGACCTCCTCAAGAATCGCACTCGGCGATTCTTATTTTTTTTAAGCACCTTTGGGCTAGTTGAGCCAATACTGAGATAAAATCCAACCATTTCTGAATTACATATTTCGACAACATTTCTTTTTCATTCATTTTTTTGTTCCTACTTTCATCTTTGAAAATTTTTTCTGTTGCTCGGACAAACTGCATCATTCAAAGAAACAACCGTTTCAACACTTTAATGAATTAGGAAATAGGATATGGTGCTGATCTGTAGCATATGGTTCTATCACTTTTGTACAAAAAATATCACTAAATAAGTAGGAAATGGAAGTACACAAACACCCGCACAACGTAACACACAAAAAGAAATGGACTGAATACCTACTGGAATTCTTCATGATCTTTTTTGCTGTTTTTTTAGGATTTGTTGCAGAAAATTTGAGAGAGCGTATTGTAAATCATCAACGTGAGAAGGAGTATATCCGCAGCATGCTGCAGGACCTGCAAAGTGACACATCTAACCTTGCCAAAGCAATTGAAGGTTATGAAAGAAAGGATCAATTATTTGATACGGTATTTGCTTTATATCCTACACTTACATCCGGATATAATTCAACATTAATCCGCAGCATTAGAAAGGAAAGATCCTATCCTGATTTCATTTACACAGACCGAACAATTCAGCAATTAAAAAATTCAGGAGGAATGAGTCTTATCAGAAACCAAAAGGCAGCAAACGCAATTACCGACTATGATTTAGAGATGCACAAACTGAGCAATAATATGGTTGTTGAGATTGGATTTTTTAATGATGTTGCAAAAAGCTGGCGTGAGATATTTGCTGATCAGCACTTCATAGAAAATGGCTCGAACCAAAATGCTACAAACAGTATGGGAGAAAATTATTTGCTTAAAAACAATCGTGCAACATTAGGTAGATTTTACAATGAATTGGTTGATTTCAGAAGCGCCTGTGATTTTATCAAACAGCAGCAACAATTAATAAAAAAAAGGGCGGAGAATTTAATGACGTTATTGAAAAAAGAATATCATTTGGATAAAAATGGATAGAAAAAGAAAGAACTAATAATTGCAGAATCGTGGCAAAAAAGGTTGCCAACTTTTCAAAAGCTGGCAACCTGTATTAAAAATATCAATTCTTATTTTATTTCCTTTATCAGTTTTTCATTCAGCAAAACATAATCGCTGTTTCCTGCTTCTTTTGCCAATTGCATTGATTCTTTTGCTGAAGCAATCGCTCCTTTTTTATCTCCCAGATCTTTTTGAATTTTTGCTTTATAATAAACCATAAAAAACGGTGGAGTACCACTTTGCTTTATCGCTTCGTTTACCATCTCCAAAGCTTTTGTTTTATTATTGTCGTATTCATTATAGAACTGCGCGGCCTGCCAGTATGGTTTTTTGTCGGAAGAAAGCGCGCTTTCAATTTGCGCTCTTAATTTGTCTTTGATGTTTACTGTTATTGGGATATTTACCTGCACATTGTCCCACATTAAGGAGAGATCACAACTCTCGGGTTTGATGTTGGTAAACTGCATGGTAAAGGTTTCCACCTTCTGTGAAATTTTATTTGATTTTACGTTTGCCCTCAAAACATCATCGCTTTGTTTATAGCCGGCAACTCCTGCATTATTAAAACCTTTGTTGAGAACAAATGTCCATTCTCCGTTTTTGTGAGGAATGGTGTAGATCGCATAACTTCCGGTATCAACCTGGTGACCTAAAATTTCTACCGGATCATTAAACCTTATTTTTGTTGCAGCATTAGCACCGGTTCGCCACAACGAATCGTAAAGAACTACATTTCCAAAAACATTTCTTCCTTTCAATGAAGGCCTGCTGTAAGTCAGTTCTACAGAAGAAAGTCCAAAATCCTGGCGAATAAATTCAGTAGGAGAAGGCGCAGGCATTCTTACTTGAGAAAATCCGGGAGCTGCAAAAATTGCCGAAAATAATACTGCAGAAAATACTTTTTTCATGATACATTTTTTGGTTAAATATGAAGATAATCAAAATGATCAAAAGGTTAACAACCTTAAAAAAAGTATTTAAACTGATTCCTGAAAATTGCAATGTTGAACGAATAAAAGATTAATCAAAATAAATCTTTACCGTCTGATAAAGTAAACGGTTCTGCATGTATTGCGTTTGGGAATTTACTTTTTCTGAATAGCCTTCAAGGCCAAACAAACCTGCCGCATTTCCTTTATTGATCGCTATTTCCAGATAATTGGCAGAGTTGAACAAAGCAAGTTTTTCACTCTCATGAACATCGGCGTAGCTTTCGCTGATCTTCTCAATTATTTCGTCTCTTTTAAAAACAATTTTAAAACTTCTGCCTCGCCTTTGTTCTTCAAATTCTTCTTTGGTAATATTGATAATTACGTTTTCAAAATTGTCAATGAAAATGATTTGTCCTTCAATATATTTTTCTCCAAGCAAAGGACGCAAAGGATTTTTTACCTCAATCGAAACACCTGTATTACCACATTCTTCAATTGTTTTTCCATCCAGAATTTTTTGAAAAGCTTTCGCAAAAACTTTTGTGCAATACAAAGTGTTTTTTTGTTCAGAAAGATCTAAAGGAAGCGCCACAATTTTTTGCGGTGTTTCCTCAAGTATCATTGTGATCAATCCATTGTCTGCGCATCCGATATACTGGTTATTATGCTCAATAAATAATAAATGAGCCGGACGTTTATCGAAGAGATTTACAAGAACAATGTGAAAAGTTTTTGAAGGAAAATTTTTGATAGCGTTGCGACAAACATAAGCTGCCTGCGGATAATTGAACGGTGAAAGTTCATGTGAAATATCAACGACTTTAAAGTCCGGATTTACCTGGAATAATTGCCCTTTAACAGCTCCTGTTAAAAAATCCTGTCGCCCGATATCTGATGTAAGAGTTATTAAAGCCATTCAAAAAGTTGTGATTGATTTTTTTAAAGGTAGCGAATGAAGTGTTTTATTTTTAAAAATTATTTGACCAATTCTCCGTTTTTAAAAAAGAATTTGCGCGTTAATTTATCGGTAAGCGACGGAAAAAATTTATTCATATAAACTGTTTCTTTTCCTGTAAAAGTTAATACCAGCGTGCGTTTTCTTTTCTCAATTGCCTTCACGATATGTTTTGCACATTCTTCCGCTGTCATTAATTTTTCTTCTTTCAGAGGAGATTCGCCCTGAGGTTTTGCCTCTTTATTGAGAGCAACATTCCGGATATTTGATTTTGTAAATCCGGGGCAAACCCACATCACATTTACGCCTGTTTCCAACAATTCTGTGCGTAAGGCTTCGAGCCATCCATTCACTGCAAACTTGCTCGCGCTGTATCCACTTCTTCCCGGCAATCCTCTGAAGCCAGCCACAGACGACACTCCGACAATGGTTCCTTTATTTTCAATAATTGATTCCAAAGCAAATTTGGTACAATAAACCGTTCCCCAAAAATTAATGTCCATTACTCTTCTTAATGTTTCAAGGCTTGTTTCCTGAAACATTCCACGCATTGAAATTCCTGCATTATTGATCAACACATCTATTCTGCTAAATTTCAGAATCGTTGTTTCAATAAAATTTTTGCAATCTTCTTCTTTGCTTACATCGGCAACCATAGTAAACAAAGTTTTATCTTGAAATTCTTTTTTAAGATCAGTTAGTTTTTCAATCGTACGTGAGCAGGTTGAAACGATTGCGCCGCGATCTAAAAATTCTGCAACCAGCGCTTTTCCGATTCCGTCAGAGCCGCCGGTTATTACCACAACTTTATTTTCAAACATTCGTTTTTATTTTGAACAAAAATAGGAGAGAAGAGAGGAATGAAAAACTGTAATTTCTTTCTTTGATATAAATGACCCATTTTTTTTCAAACCACCTTAGAAGAAATAACGAATATTTGTTTTTCTGCCGGAGAAATTTAAAAAACAAATGTGCTCAAGAAATTATCGGGTAAAAATTTATTTTAAAAAAAATATCAGCGGTAATAAGATACAAATATTTTTACCATTAAAGGGCGTATTATAAATGCACAAATAGCCGCATTCAAAAATATTTCTTCTAAAAGCTGCTCCTGTACGCAATTTGAAAAAAATTAAAAACTTTATTCTGCAAAAGTTTTGGTTCAAAGTGTTTTTCACTTATTTTTGCACTCCTTTAAAAAACGCCATAGAAAAAAGAACTTTTTGAGTGGTTTTTTAAGGAAAAAAATTAAAAAATGATTCGGTAGCTCAGTTGGTAGAGCACATCACTTTTAATGATGGGGTCCTGGGTCCGAGTCCCAGCCGAATCACAAAAAAGCCTCTGTAAAACAGAGGCTTTTTTATTAGATTTTCCCTGATAAATTTATTCTTTCCATGAATTATCTTCCGGTGTATAATCCATAAAAATGCCACCATCCAAATCAACAGATTTGATAATTTTTTTTGTTGAAATTTTAAACACTTGTTCCTTCTGATTATTTTTCCAAATCACTGGAGTTTCATGCATAGTTGCATTTTCTCCATCAGCGTAAGTAATTTTTACATCAAATGGAATTGCAAAGCCTCCAGCATTTTTTACAGTAATTGTATAAAAATCTTTCTCTTTTTTCACTGTATCAATTTTCAGATCAATATAATTGTTCGTAAAAAACCAGTTATTAAAAAACCAGTTTAAATTTTGTCCGGCACCGGCGCTCATTGCATTAAAATAATCCCATGGGATCGGATGTTTTCCATGCCATGCATCCATATAATGATGCAATGCTTTTTTGAACGTGGCATCGCCTAAAAGATCTTTCAAAGCGAGGTAACTTAAAGAAGCTTTTCCGTAAGAATTATTTCCATAACCAACGCCACTTACTTGTGTTGACATTGAAATGATCGGTTGATCTTCTTCTGCTGACGGATCATGAATGTAGCGACTGATGCGAAACATTTTGTAAACCGAATCAGCGTGCGCTTTTCCATTTTCCTGCTGGCCAATTAAATACTCAAAAGTGGTTGCCCATCCTTCATCCATGAATGCATATCTTGTTTCATTGATGCCCATGTAAAATGGAAAATAAGTATGTGCTATTTCATGATCCTGCACCATCTGGGAAAACTTCATATTCTTCGTGGTTGCATCGTTTACCATCATCGGATATTCCATATCGGCATGTCCCTGGAAGGCGGTCATTTTTGGAAATGGATAGGAAACCCCAGGCCATTGTGTTGAAAAGAATTTCAAAGCATATTGAGTCCATTTTACAGATTGATGAAAATCCTTTGCAGTATCATTGTAGGCTGCCTGAACACTGGTTCTACGATTATTTTTTGCATCAACCAAAACGCTTGATGCATCCCAAACATAATTTTTGCTTACCGCAAAACATACATCTGTAATGTGACTGGCGGTAAATTTCCAAACGTTCCAATCATTTTGGGCAGTGACTTTATTTTGCTGCATTTCATTGAAATCAGCGATGTGAATTACATCATCAGAAGTATAAGAATCTTTCAAACGCTTTGCTATAGCAGGTTGCAGCACTTCATCAGGATTCAATAAATCGCCCGTTGCCCACACTACATAATTTTTTGGAACTTTTACTGATAAATTATAATCATTGAAATCATTATAAAATTCCTGTCTTAATGTATGCGGAATAAAATCCCATCCGTTGTAATCGTCATAAACTGAAATACGCGGATAACTGTAAGCTACATAAAAAGTGGTGCTATCAATCTCACCTTCGCGGCCATCCTGTTTTGCCAAAGGGTAGCTCCAGGCAATATTTAATTCAGTAGATGAATGAGGCAATAATGGCTCTTTCAATCTAACGGCAGCAACGGTTCCCCAGTTTTTGCTGTCGACTTTATAATTTTCATTATTGATAGAAAGTGATTGTATGTCAAGGCCAGTTGTGAAAAAATTATCACTTGTATAACTGCCTCTTGGCGCTTCAGGTTTATGAACATTATTTACAAACCGAATCGCCAGATATTTTAAAGTGTCAGGACTGTTATTAGAATAAACAATCTTCTCAACGCCTGAAACGGTCTTTGTTTCAGGAGTTACGGTGACGTTGATGTCGTATTTTCCTTCATTCTGCCAATATTTTTTTCCAGGATTTCCATCCAGAGAACGGGTGCCGTTTTTATAGGCTTCAGCAATGTTTCGTGGTATGTATAAACTTTGTGCGCTCAAATAATTTACGCCAACAAAAAATAAACATGCTCCTGAGAGAATCAATCTTTTCGTAAAATTCATAATGTCTTTTTTTTTGCGATAAAAATAAGTAACGCGAATTTAAATGATTGAAATTCTTTGATGAATGGCGTGAAAATATTAAAACAGAAATACAGTTAACAAAGAAATAATTACGATTTGTATTTTCTTTCAAACCGACAATTTTGAAAATGAATGCCAATTTTATTAAAAAATCAGATCATCAATTTACCGCATCTTTAACCACTACCAATGTTTCTTTCGCCTTAATTAGCGTACCTTTGCGCACTAAATTTTAAAAAATTAATGACTGAATTTGAAGGCTTAGGCCTAAATGAAAACCTGGTAAAAGCGGTTACTGATCTTGGATTTACAACACCCACACCTATACAAGCAAAAGCAATTCCCATCTTACTTTCAGGCACTACCGATTTTGTAGGGCTTGCACAAACAGGAACTGGAAAAACAGCGGCTTTTGGTTTGCCATTATTACAACTAATAGATGCAGCACATAAATATCCACAGGCATTGATCGTTTGTCCGACCCGTGAATTGTGTTTGCAGATATGCAGCGACATTCAGGAATTCAAAAAATATTCAAAAAATATAATTGCCGAACCGGTTTATGGTGGCGCTTCCATTGTAATGCAAATGAATGCTTTGAAAAAAGGTGTTCATATTGTGGTAGCAACACCAGGAAGATTGATTGATATGATTGAAAGAAAAGCAATTGATCTTCAAAAAGTAAAATATGTAGTGCTTGATGAAGCTGATGAAATGTTGAACATGGGTTTTAGAGATGACATTGATTTTGTTTTGAAAAATACCGTGAATCGTGAGAGCACATGGCTTTTCAGCGCTACGATGCCTGCGGAAGTGAGAGCGATTTCAAAAAATTTTATGCATCATCCGCAGGAAGTAACGGTGGGCAAAAAAAATACTGCCAACGTGAATATTGATCATCAATATTTTATTACACCGGCTCATTCGCGCTTTGAAACGTTGAAAAGATTGGTTGATTTTAACCCCGAGATGTACGGAATTATTTTTACAAGAACGAAAATAGACGCTCAAAATATTGCAGAGAAATTATCGAAAGAAGGTTATGATGTGGAGTCATTGCATGGCGATCTTACGCAACAGCAGCGTGATCGTGTGATGCAACGTTTCAGGAATAAAGATCTTCAAATTTTAATCGCTACAGATGTGGCTGCGCGTGGAATTGATGTGGATGGAATCACGCATGTGATCAATTTCGAACTTCCGGATGACATTGAAGTTTATACACACAGAAGCGGACGAACAGCACGCGCCGGCAAAAGCGGAATTTGTATTTCCATTTGTCACAGTCGTGAATCTTACAAAATCCGACAGTTAGAAAAAATGGTAAATGCACGGTTTCATAAAATGGATATTCCAAGCGGAAAAGATGTGTGCCGTAAACAGTTTTTTTATTTCATGGACAAACTGATCAATACTGATATTTCCAATCATGCTTATGAAACATATATGTCTGACCTCGAAGAAAAATTTGCTGATATTTCCAAAGAAGAAGTACTGAAAAGAGTTGCTGCGCTTGAGTTTGATCACTTTTTGAAATATTATGAAAACGCCGAAGACCTAAATGCACGACCTGATTTTAAAGAAAGAAGAAATAATGACCGGCGCGATAATAACGAAAGAAGAGAAAGGCCTTCTTACCAGAGAGACGGAGGATTTACAAAATTGTTTATCAATTTAGGAACCAAGGATGGTTTTTATAAAGCGAGTTTTCTGCAATACATTCTCGACGAAAGCAATTTGAAAAAAGAAGTTTTGGGCAGGATCGATTTACGTGAGATGAATGCGTGGGTTGAAGTGGACAAATCAGTTGCCTCAAAAATGATCAAAAGCCTGGATGGCAGAAAATACAATGGACGCCAGGTTAGGATGAATGAAGCGGATGGCCCTGCAGGAAAAAGACCTTTAAGAGAAAGAAAACGAATTTCTGTAAACGAAAGATGATTTAAAAGAATCACAACTCACAGTTGAGAATATCTTGTTCTGTTGATTTTCAGATCACGAAGCAGTGGAGATTTTGGACTGATGTTGATGCTGTAATACCGATAAAGACCAAGAGGAGTCATGCTTATAGACATTTGCCAGCAATGCAAATCTCTTGAAATGGAAAGTGATAAAGGATTTAATTGTCCAAGAGAAACATTGTAATATCCTGTAATTCCCATTTGCCATTTCGGTGTAATATTTAATGTTCCATTGAAGTTTAGATTTTGCGAAAACCTGTTTGTAAAACCAACATTCCGTACGAATTGCTTGTTATAAGTCATCGCATAAGAAAGACTGATTGACCATGGAATATTAAAGTCTGCAAACTCGCCGGGATTATTCCTGATGTAAGCCATATCACTGTTGTATTCATCCTGAGTATAGTCGGGATTTGGAGGAATGTTTCCAGGTTTTACGCCGGCTCCTTCCCCGGTTTTTTTATTGCCTCCCTGGAACGAACTGGATAAAGAAATATTCGCAGTCGTCATTCTTCCTAGAGAAATCGGTTTTCTCTTCCATACCAAAACATTGATATCTCTGCCAATGCTATCCACTTCATAAGGATCAAAATTGGCGCTGGTTGTGAAGTTTATTTTATTGAACAAATTGGTAGAGGCAACAGCGGAAATATTAGAAAAGTGACGAAAATCAACCGGGAAAAAATTATAACTTCCATTAATGCTGAAGGCGTCCAGCAGTGAAACTTTCTTTAAAGCATTCTGTCCCGTATCTTTTTTATTTCTCACTTTCATAGAAATATTATTTTCAAGACCAAAAGTGAAACCACCAAATCTTCCGTTCGTGTAAGGCCCGTAAAGATTATAATTGCTCGGAAAATATGGAACAAAATCTTTGTTTCCGAAAGTATCAACTGTCACCTGGTAATAGTTATTTCTATTGAAATTAGGTTGATAGCTGATCCCAAATGTCGGTCTGATCTCATGACGGATCTGCTGAATTTTGGCATCCTTATTTTTTGCAATGATCATTCCAAAAATTCTGGTAGAAACACTTAACCCAAACGACATTTGTCTTGCAGTATAAAAACCTTTTTGAATACTGGTGAGCAACGTATCATGAACGGGATCCCATCTTTGCGTCACTTTTTTCTGATACCATGTTTCGTCATAACTAACTGATGGAGACAATTGGAAAACGCCCATTTGCGGCAGCGATAAACTGATAGGAACCGAATGATGCACACCCCATTGAAGTGTATCGCGGATTTGCTGAATAATATTTTTGTGGCCTGTCGAATCGGTAAAAGAAAAACGGTTTTGCGCATTCATAGAATATCCGATTCCAATATTTTCATACCATTTCAAATCACCCACTGCATCTTTTCTTCTGAAAGGATAAATAGTTGTCATATTAAAACCAACGGTTGGCAAACTGACATTGATCAGTTTTAAATTCGTATTCTGATCGTGATTGGCCGTCAGCGTGAGGTTGAAAGGCAAACCCTGCCAGGTTTTTGAATAAGCGATTGAAGAAGTCAATTGATTTTGAAAGTTCAAAACAGGATCATTAGGAATTTGCGAATTAAAGCTGCTGCTTCCTGCATTTACATTGGCAGAAAACGTAACTCCCGGCCGCGACTTTGTATCAGCGCTATGACTCCACGTTATATGGTAGGAGCGGTTTTCAGAAAAATCTGGATCATGCCTAAAATTGTAATTGAAATGTTGAATATCAAAAGCAAGACTCCCTGAATAATGATATTTTTTAGAATAACGTGGATTCAGATTTAACGACCAGCCACCATAAGAATATACATTCGATCGCACGATCACATCCCAGTAATCACTGATCACTTTATAATAACCAAGCCCTTCTAAACCTAGTCCTTTTTGTTGGTTTACTGTAAAATTAGGGGCGAGAAAACCGGAATGTCTTCCCTGGTTTAACGGGTAAATCCCGAATGGGAAATAGATCGGAATTGGTACACCTTCAAACTCAGGATGAACCGGGCCTGAAATAGCCACTTTGTTATTGATGAATTTTATTTTATTACTGATAAATGCAAAATGTGGCGTATCAAGATTACAGGTTGTAAATCTTCCGCGAAGGGCATAAAAAACGTCAGGGCTTACTTTTTTGATCACTTGTCCGTAAACATACATGTCTCCTTGTTGTGTATAAGTGCTTTTGGTGAGCCCTTTTCCGCTCTTCATATTAAAACGGATCGAATCACTTTGCGAAGTAAAATCTGCCTGCTTGAATGTAGGAAACGCGATCACTTTTCCTGTGCTGTCGCGTTTTATGGAAGCAATAATATCTCCGGCTTCTTCATCATAAGAAATGATTGGGCCTGTGAGGTTATTGTCTTTATAATTGGTAGTTACTTTTTTTCCATAAAGAGTAACTGTTTTTCCTGTAAGATCCACTACCATTGAATCTTCTGCAGTATAATCCACCGGAGCTTCCAATGCATTTTTTGCAAATTTAAAATGAATGGTGTCAGCAGTTTTTTGAGTAATGGAAGTATCTTTTTTTAGATGCGACGTATCATTTTTTAAAAGAGAATCGTTATTATTATCAGAAACAGAATCAACAGAAAGATAATTTTTGTTTGGAACAGTATCCAACATGAATTTTTGCTTTTCTGCAACAGAAAAATGTTTTTCCTTTGAAGAAATAATTTTTGACGAGAAATTGAAATTTGAATAATATCCTTTAAAAAAGTTTCCGCTGCTGCTGTCAACCGAAGATATTATCAATACAAACAAGATAGCTATAAAAGCAAAGGGTGAGATCGTTTTTGAGCTAAGTTTGTTTTTCTTATACATAGCAGTAAGGCAACAAAAATAGAGATAATCGGTTTAAGGATATGTGAAGATTGAAAAGAATTCTTTTTACCCATTTAAAACCAATATTTGAAATGCTTGTATTAAAAACTTTCCGGCGTTCTTTTTTTGTAATTCGTGCGATTTTTCTTTTGGTTCCTATGATGTTTTTTTTCACTGCCGGTGTTTTTTCTCAAACTCAAAGAAAGATTATTAAAACCATTATTATCGACCCCGGTCATGGTGGTTCAGACAATGGTGCCCATGGTGAATATGAAGGCACATTAGGTTCAAAGGAAAAAGATATCACTCTTGCCATTTCGATGAAACTCGTTGCTGATCTGCAAAAAGCTTTGCCGGATGTAAATATTATTCCTTCAAGAACTACAGATGTTTTTATGTCTGTTCATGAAAAAGCAAAATTTGCCAATGATCATCACGGCGATCTTTTTGTTTGCATTCACGCAGATGCGGTGGATTTGAAAACAGGTTCAAGGATAGTTGGTTACAAAACAGAAACTTACCACACAACAAAATACGTTGGCAAAGGAAAACACAGAAAAAAAGTAGTTACCAAACATACCCGCGAAGTTCCGATCAGGCATTATTATAAAATTCCAACCAGCCGAAAAGGCACCAGCACTTTGATACTTGCTGAACGGCAAACCGGCGACAAAATAAAAGCGCTGGAAGGTGGGGATTTAGGGTTCAACACCGATGACGATGATAGCTCTGCTGTTATCAACTATGACAGTCCTGAATACAAAGCAAGTGCACTTTTATATTCATCGAATTATTTTAAAAAAAGCTACCAGCTTGCATCAGCCGTCCAGGAAGAAGTTTCGAAAGCTACCGGAAGACCTGATTTGGGTGTTTGGCAAAGAGAAAAAGGACTTTGGGTTTTGCATGCAACGCAAATGCCGGCTGTGTTGATTGAAACCGGCTTCATCGCCAACTATGATGATGAGCGTTATCTGAACAGCGAAAAAGGACAGGAAGAAATAGCGCAGGCAATTACTGATGCCATTGTAAAATATAAAAACCAGGTAGAGAACGGAAGAACAGTTGCCAATACAGCAACTACTCAACAATAATGCGAATATTCTAAATGTATCGTTTACATAATACAGTAACCGAAACAATAAGTTCATTTTCTACTTTGCAAACTGATCGCCTTAATCTTTTTTCGTGGCTCTTCAACTTTCATTTCACTCTTTCTATTTGTTTTTAACTGCGAATAACTTTACTATTTTCGCAGAATAGATTTATCTCTTACGAAAAAATATTAAATGAAAGTAAGTAACGAAACCAAAATAGGAGTGATGGCAGTTGTCGGAATTGCTTTGCTTGCGATAGGATTTAATTATTTAAAAGGCCA
>Ga0157371_10002614_pt1 | contig 17093 bp, 12 predicted proteins | sample C45metaG_FD_113462 | JGI IMG/M metagenome (GOLD analysis project Ga0157371, IMG submission 113462) | Corn rhizosphere microbial communities from Kellogg Biological Station, Michigan, USA - C4-5 metaG | ecosystem: Host-associated > Plants > Roots > Rhizosphere > Soil | place: USA: Michigan...
AAACTTTTTTGATGATTCTGACAGCTTCTTTATTCGTGTTTTCTGCCTCACTGCTTCCTTTCAAAACACATCCATTCCTGCTGCGCAGGCAGAGGGCGGCAATATCAAATGTTACATTCGGCCTGGATTCATAAATAACCCCTGCCACACCCAATGGTACCGACAATTTTTCCAGTTGCAGCCCATTATATAATATTCTTTTTTCCAGCACTTTTCCTGAAGGATCCGGCAATTTGCTGATCTGCAGAATGCTGTTTGCAATGCTTTTTATTCTTTCCGCATTCAACAGCAGCCGGTCTTTTTTAGGATCGTTGGGATCACCCTTCTCCATATCCCTGCTGTTTGCCTTTATTAACGCTGTTGTATTTTCATTCACCTCGCGGGACAGCGCTTTTAACGCTTTTACGAGTTGCGCCTCTTTTGTGTTACGGAGGTCAGCAGCCGCTTTGTGGGTTTTTATGATCCCTTTTTCAATTGCATTCATATTTCCGGTTTTTATACACGTTTTAGAAAAGTACAATATCGTCCGCGTGTGCGGCAATAGACCCTTTCTTAGAAACACGCTCTTTTAATTCTTCAGCACCCATTCTTACCTTGGCTACTCCAATGATCGTTTCTTTAAGATTGACCAACTGCACTACCTCATCGGGCAAAAATTTTCCTTTTACTTTGGCAACACCTACTGACAAAAGGCTTTTGCGGGTACACAATGCTTTTTCAGCGCCTTCATCCACATAAATGCTTCCAATGGTTATCGAGCCACTGGCCAGCCATTTTTGTCTTGCCTTTAGATCTGATTTATGGGCCTTAAAGATAGTGCCTTTTGTTCCTTCCAATGCATCTGACAGCGGGTGCTCATCGGAAAGTCCGCTGATGATAACTTGTATGCCCAGCGAGGTAGCAAGGCGGGTAAAGGTTAATTTAGAAAGCATTCCACCCAAACCTATATTGCTTTTTTCCGCGCTTACAAAAGACGCTATTTCATGATCGATCTTATCTATCACCGGTATTACTTCTTTTTCTGCATTCAGGAAGCCACCGGCAGAAGTACAGATAAGCAGTGTTTCCGCGTCAAGTCCTATGGCGATGAGGGTCGCTAATTCATCATTATCAGAAAACTTTAATTCCACGTTACTTACCGTATCGTTTTCATTCACGACAGGAATGATATTGTTCTCCCAAAATTCCAGGAACGTATCTTTCAATTGAAGAAACTGAGAACGGGTAGAAAAATGGTGGCGCTCGCATAACGCCTGCGCTATGGTAATTCCATATTGTGAAAAATAGTGATGATATAATTGAATCAGTAAAGGATTGCCTACGGCAGCCGCGGCTTTCTTTTCGGTCAGCGTACCCTTATAATTCCGAATGAATGCTTTGCCGCTTGCCACAGCGCCACTGGAAACCAATACCACATTGTAAGTTGTCGTGAGGCCAGCTACTTCTTTGGCTAACTTTTCAATGATAGCTTCATCTATCTCTCCTTTGCTGTTCGTAATGATGGTGGATCCCAGCTTGATCACCAATCCCTGCTTTTGCATAAGAAAACTTTTTATCGGTGTGGTAATCCGCCTACAGCAGTTACAATTTACCACCGCGCAAAAGTAGTTTATTGCAGATATTAATTATAAACTGGCTTTTGCCAGCGCTAAATCTATCCTATTCTTATTTTTATCGAACTAAGGTATCTATTGCAGTTAAACTTATTATTTTAAAAGATGGGGTATAAAGGGTATCAGAATAATTTAAAGAAATTGCAATTGAATTTGTACCCAAAAACGAAACATTATGGTAGACAGAGTAATTGTTACCGATAGTTTTCAGCGTATTTTTTGAAGGAATAAAGGAATATTTAAAAGGTCCATGCCAAAAATTGTAGGTAAGTGCAGAAGAGTTACCTGTTCCATTGTTGTTGAAAATAATTGAGTCATCATGAGTAGGATAATTTAACCGTAAAAATACAACGGTAGGATCGTTTTTTTCATATGAACCTGATGAAACAATAGTCCATTTACCTTCTATCTTCAAATTATCTACCACATCATCATTTTTTTTGCAAGAAACCATTAGAAGAATGCACAAGAGTGATCGAAGAGTTATTCCTGAAATTTTACTAATGGCATTTAGAATTGCGCTGAAAGCGATGTTAGTAGCAACTATAATTCTCATAAGCCAATTTTGTGCTCGTTTTTATGTATGGGTAAAGTTAGTATGAATATTTGTAGATGAAGAAATAATGATCATTTGTATTCTCAATTAATGTTACCGGAAGCAGCGGTATAAAACGCATTTCCTTCTGCATCTAAAAGCAAGGATAAGTTAACTGACCATCCGAGGGTAATCTCTTACATTTTTGTTGCTATTGGCTGCCAGCCGTTAGCTGCATCCAGCGTTAATTTTATTTCTACAGGTTGTGATGGTGCTGTTGATTCTTTCTTTGGTTCCGGCTTTACAATTGGTTGAAATTTTACTTCCAGGTAATCGTTCATTGCCTGGTTATTCAAATAATATTGTGATGCCTGTGACCGGTAGACGCCTTCTACTGCCTGCGGCAACAACTGGGTACTGTTGTTACGATCCAGCAACAACATACCTTCCCTGTGGACCCAGTTAAAAAATAAATTGCCGTCGTTCATTTGTTTTAATACAAACCCAAGCGGGTGTATCACCATGTTCACCGTACCGAAATGGCCAATCATCTCCTGTATCTCCGCTCGCTTCTCTTCATCCACTACTGTGGCATCCGGGATAATGATAAGGAGGTCACAGGCAAACTGTCGCTCTTCTTTAAAATGGCTTTTGGTAAATGCACTTCGCTGAATGCTGATATTGGTTTTACAACCAAAGCAATAAATAATGAGTGCGTCCAGTTGGTTAGAGATGAGTTTCCTGATACAGTACACTGCGTTTTGTTCTTTGCCGTTAAGCTGACCGATGTAATTTTTCATGTTTTTATTTTTTACTGTTTAAGAATAGGTGTTGGCTGATTAATTATCTGAGCACCGGTTCTTAAGTATTCCGCCGATATGAGTTACCTCTCTTACGTTGATCAAATGCGCAGCTTCTATAAGCTTGATGAGATGCGTATAAATTGCTATCATCTCCAGGCCAAGTTCTCCGTTGTTGTTAGAAAGAGCGCAATCGACGGTTTGCTCCAGGTCATGGAGCCACTCATTACACGGCTGGTATTTAAAAAATTTTCTAAACACTTTATAAGGATTACAAAATTCCTTTACCGATAAAAAGCGCGGGAATTCTTCCCACTCGTTGGAAGACACATAATGGCTTCGATAGTATTTTTTATTAAAGGCATCCCCTTCAGACACCAGTATTGGGCCTTTCTTTATTTCTTTTAAACTATCGGCTGCTTTTATCAGTGAGCGGATGATTTTCATTAACAGTAACACATCGCAGGGAGGTTCTTCTGTATACATTTCATTGGCTTCAGCATAATGCAATATCTTTTTTATAAACCTCCGATAGGAATCCAAACCGGCATTAAAAAAAGCTTCTGCAAATACCTGGTAAGGATCGTCTATGACGTTGTATAACCAGCATTGAGTTTCAAATATATCTTGCAGTGATTCTTCTTTCATATAATTGATGATTCAGGTGAACAATGATTTTTGCTTTGACTTTGTTAGCGCCGCCAACAACTTTTATCTGAAAAGCAAAGTACACATGCACTGATCCGGTATCCTACATAATTACTTTGTGTATTACCGGTTTTACTTTGTTTTTTACCTACCTTTATCAATCAATAATATTAAGATTTAAATTCGCTTATGATGAGTACAGCAACTACCAAAAAGATACATGAAGGCCGGAACGTAAAGCGCTTCCGCGAAATGCTGGGCATTAAACAGGATGCTCTTGCAGCCGACCTTGGCGACGACTGGAACCAGCAAAAAGTTTCGCTGCTGGAACAAAAGGAAACGATCGATCCTGCACTGCTGCAACAAATATCTTCTGCACTAAAAATACCCGCTGAAGCGATTCAGAATTTTGATGAGGAACAGGCGGTAAATATTATTGCCAATACAATCGATAATGGTGCTATTGGATACCAACATAATGAGAATTGCACTTTGAATCCTATTGAAAAAATTATTCAACTTCATGAAGAAAAGATTGCGTTGTATGAAAGAATGTTGAAAGAAAAAGATGAGATGATGGGGAGATTGGAGAAGTTATTGGAGAAGTAATAATCTTGTAGGTAGCCGAAGCTGTAAAACGGGGAGTACGTTGTATCATGCAGGGTACTAATGGTTTCCCAAATATTAATTAATTGATTGTGTGTTCTTTCTATTTTAAATAAATTAACCATTTTTTCTTTTTCCCGTTTAAAAATTTAGGCCTCATCGTGGTTATAATCTCATAGTCAAAATAATTTTTTCAATCAATATCACAAGCAGGAGGCGTGCGCCAACACAAACGGCAACTTTGAACAAACTGGGGGCTACACAGATTGCAACCTCGCGCCAACTGGGGCTACAACCGGCAATCTTGAGCCAATTGTCATCAACAACTTACACAATCTCGGCCTTAACCCCATCTATATAAAATTTGAGTTTTATTTTAACATCTTGATTCACTTTAAAATTGTCATAATTGCCTCTAATTAAATAAAATTCTTTAAAAAATGGTGAAGGAATTTTAACCTTAAAAATCCTTTTTTCTTTCACAATAACTCCATCAAAAAGCTCTACTTCACCTTCTGTATTTTTCCAATACAAAAAGAAATCCGGATTAATTTTGAAAAATCTCTCTTCCTGAAGTTCGTTTAGCATAGCTTTCCCATCCTTCCACCGCCAATTATAGAACTCAGCAACCGCACTAAAATAAAAGAAACGTAAAGGATACGTCTCTGAAAGAAACAAGTTCTGTCTCACTAAATCAAAATATTTTATTCTATTATTAGGAATATGCAAGTTTCTCCCATATTGTTTAAATAAAAAGTAAACAACGTCTTTATCGTCTAAGTAAGTTTCCAATTCATACAAGTATTGATTTGCCAATTTAAATTCACCTTTAGCACTATAGTAGTAAAAAAGTAATATTGTTGCAGTTACTCTTTTTTCAACCGAAGCGTACATTTCTAATAAAAAGTCTAAATATTCACTTTGTACCCGTGATACATTTGCAAAATTTTTGTATTCATCAAACAAATCATCGACCTCGCCAATATTGCTATACATTGTCTTATACGCTTCATCAAATAAAGTGTTGATTTTTAAGTGAAGATGCAACATTTCATCCTCCCCACTTTCGATATTTTTCAATCTCCATAAAATTAACTTAATGTAAGTGACATAGCTGTATGCTGAAGCTTCGTCTAAATGTTTTTTTATGTCAAACCATTCCTCTGCTTCGTTAAGATATTCAACAATTTCGGGATCATTTTTATATTCATTATATAAAAGGCGGGCAATTTTAAAACAAACACTCCCCTTTCGGTGAATGAGCATATGATTTCTTCGTTCTAAAAAGGACTCAAGGTTATTGATATCGCTAATACAAGATTTCAAAACGGAAATTGATGACGTTCTATATTCTAGATAGGAAATATAATTAAGCATGAAATGAGTTGACATCTCGAACTCTTTTCTTGCCAATTCATAGTAATTGTCAATCTGACCTTCTGAAATATCTGCATCCCCGTTACGAATGCTTTTAATTAAGTCCACTATGAAAGTTGCATTATAGTCGCTGGGTGGTAAACTTGAAAAAATACTTTTATACAAAGAATTTTTTTCTCTATTAGTCATTGTTTTAATTAAAGCCTGAGCTATAACAGGGTGCTTCGTTTTAAAAAATAAATCCGGAGAATCCGTCGTACTATTAATAGATTCATTAAATAAAATACCCTTGCCATCCGCTCGAACAATTTTGTCAGTAAATTCATCCCAATCGTAATTAACCAAAGCATTTTTTAAAATTGAAACGGGACATAAAATTCCAAAACGATGTATTAAGGCGGTTAATTTAAATGCACTTTTGACGTCTGAGGATAATTCATTAAAAGCCTTCTCCAGAAATTTGTAATGTTCCCCTTTTTCTATCAGTTTATATAGAGTGATAAATGAATCATTGTTGTACTTCATCTTTATATCAAAGAGGAAGGCATCTCTTTCGGTTAGATCTCTGTAATTTACTATTCCAACATCTTTTAGATTTTCAAGAAGTTCTATCAATTCTTCTCTTGAATATTTGGACTGGTAATCGACTTCTACACAATTCTTTATTTCCAACTTGTTACTATTCGTATATTTTGCCAAAATGTTTTGTCTGATCGAGGAAATAAATATTATACTAATATTGCTATATTGTTCGGAAGCCAATTCTACTCGTAATGCATTAAACGATTTAAAAATGCTGTCAGTTTCAATGTTATCGCAATAAAAGATAAACTGTGTGGCGTCTGACTCTTTGATTAGTTTGGATATATATCCTTTCTTAATATTCAAAGGTTTAATTATTTCAAAAGCCAAAGTTGTATTTGATGTCTTTAAATACTCATGTATTAGCCTTAATGTAAAAGTTGTCTTGCCCGTACCGAAGTCACCCTTCAAGAGCAAAATTTTAGGAATGGATGTCTTTAAATCTTTTGTAAAACACTCATTTATTTGCGATATTAATTGATTAAGTTCACTCTTCTTCACTACGTCAAAATTATCAACTACAACTTGATAGTTCGGTTCTTCCCCATAATAGAAATCAGTTTTTTTAATTGCATGATCAGACTTATAGTCATCCTTTAATTGAATAATATTACTATCAAGGTACAATCTAGAATTTGTATCGAGCTTAATTTTAGTACTATCTGGATTTGTAAATTTTTGTAGCATTCTAAGGTAGCTCCTATTTGTGTTTTCGAACCAAGTCTGATAACCCCTCATAAACTCTTCAAAAGTCGCTTTAATAACGCAAATTTGTTTTGTTGCTAGAAAAGAAAGCCGATCCTCATTAATGAAAGGGTCTACGCAATACAACGTCCTTTTTTGTCTAATATCAGGACTTGCAATTTTATTTAATAATTTGTCAGCAAAAGGATCACTAAAGCTATATCCAAACGCTATATAAATTATATCGTTGGAATATTGACGAAATGGAGCTACGACTTTTCGATAGTACGAATTTTGATTTTGGAAATCTTCACTTGAAAATACCAGAGGATAGCTAGAAAGGTCTGTTTTGCAGCCATTCAGTTTTATATACGTAATTTCGTTATCACTCGAAACATAATCAAGTTGCTTTCGATTCCTAATAACATGTAACCTATAATGCGTTTTATCCTCGCGAATTGCACCTTCTGCAGCTTCTTCAACTAATGTATCGAAATTCGTTGTTATTAACTGCTTCCATGGAATAGTTACCAGGATTTCATGGCCATTGTTTGGTCTTAGACTGCTTAACCGATCTACTACAAATTTGTCAAAGTCATTCCGCCGTAAACCTGGTGTCACTTGCATCATGTCGACAAACTGAATTATGTCACTAGTGTCAAAATTTTTAGATATTTTAGCTTCATAAAGATTGATCAACTCACCGGAGATAAAGGATTTATTAGTAATTGAAGCGCCTGCCCCAAGAAACCCAATAGCATTTTTGTTAAAGATTGTTTCATAAATAGAGGAAACAAACTGGTAGTCTTTTCCAAAAGGGTCATGTAAATGGTTCATTCTTTTGTTTTATCTATTTGCGCTCCTTCTATTGATCTTGCGCCGATAACTTTTTTAAATAATTGATATAAATTACTTGCTCTGATAGGTTGGTAGAATCGCTTTCTTCTCCCATAGTTAGTTTCTTCTTATGGAGAAACTCATAACAGCGATTCAAGGTAAAAATTTTTTTATATTAAAAAAAGAAATTTTTGTAGTGTGTATTAATAAAGTGAGTGGCAATTAAAACCATATTGGCTTATCTCGAAGCCTATTCATTCCCACCCAAAAAATAAATAGCCTGTAACGGTAATAAACTCTTATCCTCATCAGGCATTTTAGAATAATACTGTTGCCATAAAGAAATTAATTCTTCACCGTTTATCAGTTTTATATGAACATTTGCTTCACGGGCAAAGCGTTCGGCTTCATTAGAAAACCTGCCGCTGGTTACAAACAATCCTACCTCTTCTCCATGATTTATGACTCCTTTTAAACTCCTTATTACATCTACGGTTATTGGAGTTTCCGGATAATGTTTTACCTGCACTTTTATTCTTGGTTTCTGAATTCCCAACGGATCCTGGTATGCGATAATATCTATTCCGCCATCTTTACCTTTTTGGGCAATAAAGGATGTATGATAATCCATCGCTCTAAGCAAGGCAGCAACCAAATCCTGAAACTCATACGGATTTTTCTGTATGATAAAATCCTTAATTCCTGACGTTGCCTGTTGTTGCAATTTCTCAATTTGAATACTCTGGATTTTATCAATTTCGATTTCATCCACATTATCTTTCGGTGTCACTTCTTTTACTTCTGCTTTTCGTTTGGCGTCCCATTTTTTATAAGCAATTGATGCACTTTCCAACAATCCTACCGGCCCGAGTTTCATTGCCTGTTCTCCTTCCGGAGTCAAATACCATATTCCTTTAGACTTGCGCAGGTAGCCTGCTTTGGCACAATCAACCGTATAAAAATGCATAATCGCCTCCCATCTTACATAACCGGTTTTTTCATACACTTCTTTTTCCCAATCAGTAAACTGAACATTCTTTCTGACTCTGTCAATCACTTCTTTTCCCGGTAATTCACCGCCTTCAGATTTCAAAATTTTAAAAGCTTCAAAGATTGTTTTGGCTGCAGTAGCTTTTGATGAGGATATTGTTTTGGTTTCTTTTTCAGGCATGTCTTAAAATTAAAAAGTTAGTTTTTTGTTCGTCCTCTGGAATTGCAATTCTTCCTGTTTGAGACCTTCTTTTGATAAATATTTCAAAAGTAAAGTATGAAGATGCGGATTTAAAATTTGTTTTTTAAAAGATTTAAAATTAGTAGCCGTCTTTAAATAATTTACCAGCAGCAAAAGAGGTTTCATTTCCTGCCAGTTATATTCGGTGTTGTAATCATAATGCTTTTCAATAAAAAGATTGACGAAATACTGAATGCTCGCGAAGACATTTTTATTGCTATAATTTGCAGTAATGGCATTTGCAACATGAATGACAAACTTGATATTCTCTTTATTCTGAAGCCGTTGATCTTCTTCTTTAAAGCCGGCTCGGAGATACGTTTTTAGTTCTATAACAGAATTTTGCATATCAGGAGAATAACCAAGTCCACTTGCTTTGCTCAAATTAAGAAGAGTGATTTTATAAATTTGATTTTGCATGGCATCTTGTCTTGAAGTAAATTAAGTTTTTCTTCCGCAATGAGAAAAAAAATTTGCCACATAGTTGCAGCAATCTTTTATTGAATTTGTTTACTCGACAGAGAGTTTATAAAAGTTTTTTTGTTGCGATTTCATTTCATCACAAATTATACTGGTCTCGTATTCAAAAATACCTCTTGCAAGTGGAGCAATCATAATACCTTCATTTATTGAAACTTTCCTCGTGTGTGTTAATTTAGCAATCTTAATAGTTAACCGGTTTTTATCCTTATCAATCCAAAATGTTTTATTTATATTATACTTGTCGAAGTTAAAATCAATTCCTAGTCCTGTTTGTACTTGTGGACAAGCCAGATGCGCAAACCTTTTTCCAGCTAAAGCTTTTTCAACCGGGTTTTCTGGAACATGTGGTGGCAAAGGCCTTGGTAAAGACTTGAAATCTCCCTTTTCATAAATTATAACTTCCTTTGGAAAGTTTATGTCTATATAAACATCAGAAGCTTTGCTTTTTCCAGTATTTAAAACTGAAATATCAAGTTCTAAACTATTATTTTTGATATTATCGTAAATAGAGCATTCTGTCTTGTATTTTTCAATTTCTTCAGCAGCTTCCTCAATTGCGATATTATATAGTTCGATTTCTTTTTCTAAAATTTCAGTTATCAATTTACCAGGAACATCTTTTACATCAATTTTGTTGTATCTAAAAATATTATTGGTATTAAGTTTCAAATTTATTTCCTGTTTATCATTAATTTTTAATTCTATAGAAGGAATCTTATCGTTTTCTGAGCTTTTCATTTCGTTAAGTTCATCTCTTAAATCCCTATTTTCTTTAATTAGTTTGGTTATTTCTTCCGTTGTTTCTAATGAATTTGCTTTGTCTGCTTTGAGCCACCCGACTCGCGGAGTTTTAAAAAATATCTTTGTTAATGCAATTGCTACTTTTTGCCCCAATTCGTTTTCACTATTCCAGAAATCACACATTGCATTATTCAGCACCTTGGTTAGAAAATCCTTTAAAAGTTCTATTTTAGCTTGACTTTCATCTCTTTCAGCTGGGGTGGTCGCAATTTCCCTATTTCGAACAAAGGCAATTATTGGAATGCCCATAGACTTTGCATAATCAAATTCTTTTTCTGTATAGCTTATATTTTCCTTTGTAAGAGACCCATATCTGTGACCAATAATTAAAAGGTAGTAATCACTATTGTCAATAGTTGATCGAATAATGGACCATTGCTCGTCATTATCGGCACTAAACATTTCCATTCCAATTGGAATTTGATATAGGCTAAGGATAACTTTAATTACTTCCTCTCTTGCTTTTATAAGATCATTATAAGTGGAACTTACAAATATTTGATATTTCTTATCGTAAATACTCATGTTAGGCTTAGTGTTTAATTTCTTTTGTCATGTCTTTTACTCTAAATGCAGTTATTGTCCCGTATTTTTGAAGAGCACGAAACAATAAATAATAGTCATAAATAGCTGTTTTAAAATAAGTAACTGTAACTATTCTTCCCCAACGATTATAACTTTCTACTGCTGAGTAAAACAAACAATCTCTTAATTTTGCTAAATTGGCTATCAAATCTTCATCTAAAATGCTAATCGTCGGTATCTTGAAGATTTCATCTATTTTACGGATTATTAGATCTTTTTCTTGACGAAAATGGTTCAGTTCAGTTTGTTCACCCGTACTAAATGGAATCCATTTATTATTAGTACCGAATATTTCGTAATAGAAATTCATTAATCTGCTATCTAATGAATCGATAGATTCAAAATCTTGTAATTCCAACCTTTTCTTATTACTATTAACCCGATTATTACGAAGATAACTGACCGAAATATTTATTTCATTTAAAATAGTATTTAAACGCGGCTGAATTATTTTTAATGTAGTGTTTCTTTTTGTGTTTTCGGGGTAATAAACTACAATCAAGTAGAAAATTGTACTTATAATAATTCCTAAAGAAACGTTCGCAATTAGTTCGTTGAAATTATCACATATATTCTCACTTAGGTGGGAATTAATTAAGGGAAAAAGTTGGAATTTTATTTGTAATAATAATATTAGACAAACAAAATTTATTCCTACAAGTATTAGCTTGTTGCACATCTATTTTAAAAAATTTACTTTTTTGTTTGTTTACTACCGTTCTCAACAATCGCTATTTATTCTTCGTCAAATCATAAAGTTGTGTTCCAGGGTTGCCAACCTTTGAAAGGTTAGCAACCCTTATTCCTCAATAGCCACGTTGAAATTATTCAAACACCGACTTTTTAAATCACCTCGCAATCTTTTTTTGCTTTAGTAATTATTGCTTTGAAATCTAAATCCGGATATTTTCTTATATATTCAAATAATACCCATCGAAATCTACTTACAATTTCTGGAATCGAATGTTGAAGTTTTATCTTAGCTTTTCCCTGAATTAAGTTTTGGTGAGCAATTGTATTTCTCACTTCGTATAATTCTCTTAAAATTCTAACGTAATAATCTTTTAGTGTTGTCGGAGAATGAACGGAAAACATATTCTTAATTTCATGAAAAAATGGGTAATCCATTCTTTCAAAAAATCTTTGGGTTTCAGATTTTTGTAATTCATTAGTCAGTAGAACAAAATCAGGCCCATCAATTCCAAAACGATGATAATCAAAACTCCAGGGTAAAGTATTTTGAAATAAATAGTGAGTTAGTTTATTTTTTCTTATAAAATTCTCGTTGCTTATAATTAATTCAGCAACTGTTTCTATTATGTATTTTGGATTATCAATAAATAAGTTCTCCAGATAACGCCAAAATCCTTCGAGATTATTATAATGCGCAGCATCAATAAAAACCCTTTCATTCTGTAATAAATAATCCTTTGCAGGACTACGATAACTGGCTAAAAAAGAATATGGATTATCATTAAATTTTTCAATCTCTTTTTTCTTAACTTCTTTTACTCCATTTCGAGTATTCGATTTTACACCCCCATTCAAAAAATTTGTTGTTATAACGTAACTTTCATGATCAATAAATAAGAATTTATCTAAAATTATTTCGAGATAAACAGTTGCATCCTGAAGTTCAGGCAAAACATTTTCAACAACTATTTCCTCCTTGTATACTCTTATAGGAATAGCTGCCAATAAATAATTATTGCCAGCAAAAAACATTTCAGTAATTTCTTTACTCCCTTTCTCCAGATTTAATTTTAATAATTTTATTTTAGAATTGTTTGAGCCAAAAAATTCTACCCTATTATAGTTCAAAATTGAATCATCAGATAAAGAAGCGCCAAATATTTTACAGATTAAAAATTTATTAACTGGTTCTTGATCCAGAAAATTTATTATCCCATGAAACTGTTTTGGGAAATTTAATGTTTTTAAATATTCACTTCTTTGTTCCTCTGATATAATGGTTTTAGGAAAAGGAAACTTTTTTATATCATTACTTAGTATTTCTAAAAAAACGCTTTGTACTTCATGTTTGCTGCGCCCTTTAAATAGCGGTTCGGTGACTAATATTTTGGTAAGATATTTTATTTCTTTCTCATGCTCTTTCAATTCGTCTTTACATGTCATCATTTGTAACATTCTTTCAAATGCTTTTTGATACATCAATTCAGAAAGCTCAGCTTTTACATTCTTTAATTTTATTAAAAACGTTTCGTGATCTTCCACGTATTTTGCTTTATTTTCTTCAAGTTTAAAAGCATTTATTTCTTCTAATAGAATTTTAAAACTTTCAAACGAACTGAGAAAATTATTATCTGTAAAAAAAGGGTGTTCCAAATAATTATTTATGTATATACATGCTTTGCCCATTTTAGGATTATGCTCTAGTTGAAAAATTATTTTTTCTACTAGGGAAAGTGGATTCTCTATTTCCGTTTCAAAAAAAATCCCTGCGTAATGGGCATAAAAAGAAAAATAATCATTAAAGAAATTTATCTTTTTTTCTAATAACTTATTTTCATTGTAAATAGTAGCTATGTTAGACATTTTTCCAATTTATTGAATCAGATGTATTAATCTTCTTTTTCTTCATTTACTGCCATTTTCCACAATCGCTATTTCTTCTATCGTCAAATCATAAAGTTCATAAACTAATTTATCTATCTCGGATTCAAGTTCTTTAGTATGAGCCTCCTGATTTTCTTTTTTCAATGAAATAATTTTGTCCACAAATTTTATTGCAATTTTTTGTGTTGATTCACTCGCACTTGGAATCGGATAATTTTTCAAATCTTTAATAACAATTTTTGGAAACATATTTCGATTACCCTTTACAGTTTGGCGTTTATGATAAAAGCTCATTAGCTTTGAATTAAGAACGGCCAACAAAAATTTCAAATCATATTGCTCATTCTTTTGTAAAACATTAAGAACGCTTTTATTGTTCAGATAAGTTTCTTCCGTATATGTACATTGAAGGACGAAAGGAAATTTCCCAGTTATTTCTCTAATAAGAATTCTTGGACTTGAAAATTGAGTAAAAATTTTGGGTTGCGAAAGCCACTCCCCATATTTTAACCACTGACCTGACCAATTTAATTTATATCTCCCAACATCTGAACCGTTTAAATAGGGATAAGTTGACCTATCGTGTTTATAGTCATAGTCAAAAATATGATTTTTGACGTCTTCAACCGTTTGTTTTGGTTTACCTTTTCCTTTTTCATAAGCTTGTAAGCCAACTCGTACATCATATTGATTGCTTAATAGTTGAGAGTTTGATTTAATTTTTGCAATAACAATATACTCTTCATCGGAACTTGAAACATCGAATAAAAAGTTTCTATTATTTTTCCATATTACTGGATCAATACTTACAAAATAATCGCCTACAATATTTCCCGATTTAATACTCGTGTATTTGATCTTTTTATTTCCAGCTTTTTTCTCTACCAATAAAATGCATGATTCTACATTTACACCTTCAAAAGTTTCACCTAATAAATTTATTATTGAGATAATTTGGTGATTTTTCAGAAGTGTTTCTCTTACCTTATACGCTGATTCAACTCCAGTAATTGAATTGGGGATTATTAAATTCAATCGACCATTTTCATTTAATATTTGAACTGATTTTTCAACAAATAGTAAATAAAGGTTTGGCTTTTCGTGAATAAGTTTGAAATTATTCGAAAAATAACTTTTCAATGAAGTATCAAATGTTTCTCTGGAGAGTACATACGGCGGATTGCCAATTACCACATCAAACCCAATAAAATTACCATCATCATCCAAAACTTCCGGAAACTCAAACCGCCATTCGAAAGCATTTTCAAAAACCTTATTGTCTTCAATTTCTTGAATCTTCTTTTCTGCTTCATCTCGCTTTTGTACTGCTTTCTCAAGTGAAGCAAACATTTTTGCGGGAATTTCTTCTCTAAATGCTTGGCGCCTATTTATTTCACTTGCAATATTTACTACTTCTCCACGAAGCCTTACCACACTTTTTGCTTCTTTATTTCTAAAAGATAATTCTGAAACAAAATCATTTTTTATATCCTTTATCAGCCGCTCCATTTCCCTTTTCTGTTCTTTGTTTTCAGCATTGCGATACGTGTCAACTGCAACCCGATAACTATCTATTGTCCATTTGCTTTTTTTCAATGCCTGGCTCAAATCAGCATCTATCGCAAACCGGCTCACCAAAGAGTTTCCGCAGTTGATGTTGATGTCAATATTGGGAAGGGTTTCTAATTCTGTAGCATTTTTATAATAGGCGTTTTTCAACAACTCGATCCACAAACGCAGGCGGCAGATCTTCACCGAATTCGGATTGATATCAACACCAAATAAACAATTTTCGATGATGGTTTGCTTCTCATGGAAAAGCGTTTCCTGTACGCGCTGGCTTTCCGCATTCTCGGAATGATACTCAAAGAAGTCTCCATCTTCATCTGTAATGATCAGTTCATCATTTACTACCTGTATCTCATACCGGTTCAGTGATTTACCCGTTTTATCTTCTAATATTTTAAGATAGCTTTTTACAGCGATCATTTCATTCAATGCAGAAACCAAAAAGTGTCCGGAGCCAACTGCCGGGTCGCAAATTTTAATGCTGTTAATGATCTCATTCGCTTTTTTCCTGCTGATATGTTTGGGTATCAAATCATAGACATCTTCCATCCTGTCAATCCTGTCATCCTGCAAATCCTGGTTCAGACCGCTTTTTTCGTTCAGACAATATTCACTAAACTTTTGAATAACGGCTTTGCCAATCGTTTCATGACACATATACATCGTGATAAAGCCTGGCGTAAAAAAAGAACCTTCTTTATATCCGTTTATTTTTTCAAAGATCAACCCGAGCACAGAAGCGTTGATCAGCGTTTTATTATCTTCCTGTATCTCTTCAGAGCCTTCGCTACTGAAATCATAGGCATTCAGAAATTCAAACAAGTATTGAAGTGTGGTCAGGTTCCCGGTTCTCTTTTTACCTTGTTCATTTTTCAGCACCGTTGAGGAAAGAATGGGCAGTGTTTTATCATCTTTTAAGTTACTGATAAAAAGTGTTTGCTGTTCTATTTCCGTAGGTTCAAAAAGCGAACTGTTCAGGTAGGGCACTTTCTGAAATGCCTGTTTTACATCCGCGTTTCTTTCGTCAGATCTTCTTGCGAGCACCTGGAAGAACAAACTGTTCAGATCATCAAAATTCTTGATCTTATTGAAATTCAGAAACGAGAATGATTCATCGCCTTTGTGATAAGAAATCATTTGGGCTTCCAGCAGTTTCAGAAACAAAATCCTGTTGATCCATGTGATGCTTAATTCCAGTGCAATGCTGAACAAGCGTTCGTCATTGGTAGCGCCGAAATGATTCGGATTATCGAGGCGGCTGATCTTATCAAGACTGTCCAATTGAATAATTGTGTCTTCCAAAATGGAACCTGAATTTCTTTGGCCTTCCTTGTTTCTGCCAATCAGCTTTTTGCTTCCTTCTTTGGTTTCCGAAAGACCGATAATGTGCAACAACTCTGTGTAAAAACGTTTATCCAGGCTGTTGCTGTCATTGGCAAAAGGAAGTTTTAAAAGATGCTCTGGCGACAGAAGCTTAAATAAAGCGATCAGTTTATTATCATCACTTTTGTTGGAATTGCGCAGGGAATTGTTATAATCGCGAATGTCGAAATAAGTGAATTCAATTTCCTGAATAGTTTCTAAAAAAGGCTCGGCGATTTGTTTATAGAAGAAATCCGTTTTAATGCCAGATAATCTTTGCCCTTCAAACTCATTAAATTGTTTTATCAAAGTTTTGTTATCTGCAAACAGCCTTTCAAAAAGCGTAGCGTCAAAGATGAACCATTCATTAATGTTGGTAATAACAAGATGTTTTAATTCAAGGTTCTTATGAGTGATCCTTTCTTCGAGATAGTAAAGCATTAGTTCATGAAAAGCTTTTGTATTCAGCTTTTCAGTCGTTACCATTTCACTTTTGTTGGTTGGCTTTTTCGCTTCAATGATCACACCAACAGGAGATGCAGCATTATTGCCATTATGAATGACAAGGTCCTTGCGTCCTTTGGTATTGATAAAATAAGCAGGATCGTAGTAAGTCTTTTTTAAAAAATCGGAAACAAGGTTTTTATGGAATTCCTCTGATTCGGTGTCGTTCGTTCTATCCAACAGCTGAATAAGATTTGCTTTGAAGCGCTCGATGTCAGTCCTGTTTGGCTTTACTTTTAAGAAGGCTTTATTAAGCGCTTTTTTGGGTTTCAGTCCTTTGATCTTCATTTACAAATTCT
>Ga0157371_10002617_pt1 | contig 17082 bp, 17 predicted proteins | sample C45metaG_FD_113462 | JGI IMG/M metagenome (GOLD analysis project Ga0157371, IMG submission 113462) | Corn rhizosphere microbial communities from Kellogg Biological Station, Michigan, USA - C4-5 metaG | ecosystem: Host-associated > Plants > Roots > Rhizosphere > Soil | place: USA: Michigan...
GTGTTGGCCCGAGGCTGAAGCCAAGCCCACGGAAAGCGAAGTGGTGGTCCTTGCCGAATTTAATATACAACTCTATGCACCCAAAATTGAGTTTGTCTACAGTCTGCATACTCTATTCAAAAGTATTTTTTTCAACAGTCTAAAATGGTTTTTGTTAATATTTGAACTTTTCCATTTCGTTTTTCGCATTTGCCTTCGACCAAAATAATAGAAAGCTCACTTAGCAGATTATTGTACTTCGCGTATTCTTCAGGAAATAAAGTAATAGAAAGACTTCCAGTATCATCTTGAATAGTGACAAAAGCCATCGCTTCACCTTTTTTCGTACGGATTCTTTTTATTTCTTGGATTAATCCCACTACTCTTACTTTCGAGTCTTTTGTAGATTGCAGTATGTTCCATATATTATTAATTGGTTCAGTAATATTTTTCTTCTTAACTATCGTTGGATGTTCAGAAAAATATTGTCCTAATACTTCTTTTTCAAATTGGAGTTTTAGCATTAAAGGCAATGGTTCTGACTTTATATATTTGGATTTCCCAAAATGTGAAGCATCTCCTCCAAATAAGTCCGTTTCTTCTGCAGGACTTACAAGCTCTGCATATTTTGCTGCTGCGTCTAGTGTTGCAAGTAAGGTCGAACGTTCCACACCAAAGTCATCTAATGCACCAGCCTTTATAAGCGGCTCTATATTCTTTCTCGTAAAATGAATAGCGGATATACTTGCAGCAAAATCAAATATATCTTCCCAATTCGTTGATCCATCCATCCTCTGCTTCAGTAGTTTCTGCGTAAATAGATGTGAAACCCCTTTTATTGCTTGTAAACCAAATCTCACTCCATCATTTTCAACTGTAAAAAATGGTAGGCTTTTAAATATGGATGGAGGAAATACCGGAATCTCTTTTTGTTTCATCTCCATAACTAGTTGGTTTAACTTTTCTTGATTTCCTGTAGCTGTACTTAATAGAGCGCAGTAGAATGCCAGTGGAAAATGGGCTTTCAAAAAGGCCATTTGATAGGATATGAGACTATAGGCAACCGCATGACTTTTTGGAAACCCATAGTCTGCAAATCGAACGATTAGGTCATAAACAGAAGAAGCTGCTTGCTCTGAATGACCAAGTTGAATTGCTTTCTGAACAAAATGGGTACGCTCTTTTTGTAAAATATCTCGATTTTTTTTACTTACAGCTCTTCGCAATAAATCGGCTTCTCCAAATGTAAATCCAGCCATTTGGGAGGCGATCTGCATAATTTGCTCTTGATATACTATAATGCCATACGTCTCTTGTAAAATAGGCTGCAAAACAGGATGTTCATACGTAACCGGTATTTGACCTAATTTACGTTTTGCGTATAGTGGAATACTATCCATTGGACCTGGTCTATATAATGCATTTACTGCTACTATATCTTCCAATCTAGTGGGCTGTATTTGTTTCAGCGCATTTCGCATCCCAGCTGATTCTAACTGAAAGACACCTGTCGTATCTCCATGTTGTAACAAGTGAAATGTACGTTCGTCATTTAGAGGAATATCGGTTAAAGAAAAATTCATAGAACGATTATTGTTAATAAGCTTTAAAATTCGTTCAATGATCGTCAGATTCCTTAAACCTAGAAAATCCATCTTTAACAAGCCTATTTGTTCTACTTCCTTCATTGGCCATTGTGTTAAAAATATCTCATCATGTCCGTTTTGAATAGGCACTACATCCACAAGCGGAACAGGAGACAACACAACACCTGCTGCATGGGTAGATGCATTTCTTGGCAAACCTTCTAAAGCAAGGGCCACTTGAAACCATTTCTTTCGAATATCCTCTGTCTGTATGAATTCTCGTAATTTTTGTGATTGCTCGAAAGCTTCTTGTAAGGTGATACCTAATTTATTTGGAATGAAAGAGGAAATAGCCTCTAATGTAGTAGACTCAAATCCAAACACCCTCGCAACTTCTCTAGCAACTGCTTTAGCAGATAGGGTTCCAAACGTAATAATTTGAGAAACGTAATTTTTCCCATATTTCTCAGCAACGTAATGTATTACTTCCATTCTTCTGGAATCAGCGAAATCGATGTCTATATCAGGCATGGTTATTCGTTCGGGATTTAAAAAACGCTCGAAAAGAAGCCCATAAGGTAAGGGATCCACATCCGTAATAAATAGAGAATAAGCCACAAGTGAGCTTGCAGATGAACCTCGACCAGGTCCCGTTAAAATATTGGCTTGCTTTGCAAATTTCATAAAATCTTGCACAATTAAGAAGTAATCCTCATAATTCATTTGATTAATAATTTGAAGTTCATAATGAAGTCGATCTTTATACCGTTGCGTCACTTCATGTAAACGTATTTTTAATCCTGCTTCACATAGCTCTCTTAAGTAATCTTTTGCTAGCACGGATTCCGGCAAGGGGAATTTCGGCATAATATGTGCTTGTTGATCAAAGTTCACTTGACATCCTATCAACATTTCCTGCGTATTTTCAAGCCAGTGAGGAACGTCTGAAAACCACTCGTTCCATTCTTCATTTGTTAAAACATGATACGAATGATCCGAAGGCTTTAGTCGATTATGATCCGTCATTTTCACGGATTGGTCCATAGCATTTAATACTTCGTAGGCAAATGCATCTTCTTTTTGTACATAGCGACTCATATGAAAGACGGTTATTTTTGTAGAGGTTTGCTGCGCGGCCTGTATTATTTCTATTTCCAATTCAAGCTTCCTACCATTTGGACGTTCCATTCCAATATATAGAGAAGAGATATCGAAAATAGTATGTAACTCTGAAAGTACTTCTGCAGAAAAATGGTTGTCAGCCTTATAAACAGCGATTAGACCAGTTTTATAGGCATGTAGCCATTTTTTAGGAAGGATAGTAAGTTCTCTTGTCTCAAGACTACTAGATATTTTCAATAAGTTCTCGTAACCTTCATTATTTTTTGCATATAGAACGACAACAACAGATTTACTTTCTAATTGGACATTCAAGGAAAGACCTATGACTGGCTGAATTTGATGTTTACTTAATTCATGCCAAAAAGGCAACAACCCATACAATCTACTGTTTGTAATGGCAGCTGCCTTTGCATTATTTTCTTTCAGCTTTTGAATGAGCTGCTCCAATTGAATTGTACTTTTCAGCATATCCGCTGATGTGACAATTTGTGGATATACTGTTTTCATATTAAACACCTCAATTTATAGCTTTTTCAAATCTTCCACGACTCGATCTGCTTCATCCCATGTTTGAACACTAGCGCCTGAAGCGAGCGGATGACCTCCACCACCGTATTTCTTAGCAATTCCATTAATAACCGGACCTTTAGAGCGTAAACGAACACGAATAGCATCTGCATCTTCAATGAAAAACACCCAGCATTTCATTCCTTTAACGTCCGCTAACGAACTTACTAATAAAGAAGCCTCTGACTCAGCTACCTTATACTTTTGTAGGAGTTCTCTCGTCAATTTCACGTGACCGACTCCTTTGTCATCCATCTCAAAGTTTGCATAAATATAGCCTTTGAGTTGAAGTATATTACTTTCCACTTCATACATGCCATTAAAAAGTGCTGTACGGTCAAAACCATAGGAAATTAATTCACCTGCAACGTTCATCGTTTGTTCTGTCGTACTTTGGAACATGAATCTGCCTGTATCCCCTACTATTCCTGCGTAAAGTAATCTTGCTATGACAGCATCCATTTTCCAACCCTTATATTCTCTAGCCTCAGCAAACAATTCAAAAATCATTTCACTCACAGAACTGGCATCTGTATCTACCCAAAGTAAATCTCCATATGCATCGTCATTTGGGTGGTGGTCAATTTTAAGGAGATAACTACCTAGCTTATACCGTTCATCATCTATTCTTTCCGTATTTGCAGTATCCGTTACAATGACTAATGCGTTTTGAAAGTCTTCATCTGTCACTACATCTGGATGAGCAAGAAAGTCTAATGTATTTTCATGGGTTCCTGTTGCAAATACTTTTTTGCTTGGATAGTTAAATGCTATTAATTCTTTAAGACCTATTTGTGAGCCGTATGCATCGGGATCTGGCCTAACATGACGGTGTAGAATTATTTTGTCATAGCGTTCGATTGTGTCTATGATTTGTCTTTTCATTTATTTTCCCCCATTGAGACTCGTTTACTATTCGCATTTTTAGAAATTTCCTTTACAATAATAGAAGATTATCTTTTATTGGAGGTTCATTATGTTTCTAAATGTACTATTCGTAATTGCTATAGTTGTCTCATTTGTTTGGTATTTTTATTATAAAACTAAACAGCTACGCACAACTTTACCTATTCGTAAAAAATGGTTCGCAGCAAAAGCTTCTGCATGTCTTGGAGCATTTTTACTATTTTTTGGGCTTAACTTTTTAGTTGTTTACCAATCCGGTGTAACCTATGTTGTTTCTGGATTATTCATTTTACTAGGCGGTTATTTTATGTATCATAATTTTAAGGCTGCTAAACACTATGGTCAGTTTGTAAAAGAGGAAGTTTCTCTAAATCAATAATCGCCTACGATGCAGCCAAATGCTGCATCATTTTTTTATTTACATAGAATCCTTACACTTTATCTTTCTAACAACTGATAGGTTACCATTGCTTTCCCTACTAGTTGTTTGTCATTAAATACTTCGATATCCATCTTCGCTACTTTTCGGCTCATTTCTAAAACACGAGCGTGAACTCTAAGAATACTTTCCAATTGAATTGGTTTTGTATAATAAATCGTCATATTTTCAACAACACTTTCTCCACGCTTCCGAATCTTCAATGTTTGCGCGCCAGTTTCTGTTAACAGGATAGTAAAAGCCCCATAAGACATCGCTCCATAGTGATCCGTCATTTGCGGAGTTACTTCAAACTCAAATAAAAATTCCTCAGTGGATATAACTTTTATTTGCTGTTTAACGATATCATCGATTGTTTCTCCATTTTGCGGCTGTCTAGAAGCGGCTTGTAAAGCTTTTAAAACATCTTGTCTACTAATAACACCTTCTAAATAATTACTATCTCGCACTACTGGCAACAAATCGATTCCTTCCCAGATCATTCGATGACTAGCAGATGCAACACTTGTTTTCATCGTTATGGATATTGGGTTTTTCGTCATCACTTTTTCAATCAATTCATTACTTGATTTCCCTATTACATCTCTAGCAGTAACGATCCCGACTAATTTATTCGATTTATCTACTACTGGAAATCCACCATGTGTCGTTAAATGGTTTAACTCCCGGTATTGCTTAACTTGGTCCGTTGTATATAGAAAGGACGTGTCTTGTATGGGTACATAAATATCTTCGATGAGTAAAACATCTTTTTTAATTAGTTGATCGTCTATTGCACGGTTAATCATTGTTGCCACTGTGAATGTATCGTAACTAGTTGAAATAACGGGTAACTCTAATTCATCTGCTAGCTTTTTAATACTGTCTAAAACATCGAATCCACCTGTGATTAATACTGCTGCTCCTGCTTGTAATGCAGTCTCATGGACTTTTAAGCGATTCCCAACTATCAGTAAGTTACTAGGCTCCACATAACGCATCATATCATCCAGCTGCATTGCACCAATTACAAACTTATTCAATGTTTTATATAGACCCGTTTTACCACCTAAAACTTGCCCATCTACAATATTTACAACTTCAGCAAAAGTTAGTCTTTCAAAATGCTCTTTCTTCTTTAGTTCGATTCGAATTGTACCAACTCGTTCAATCGTACTAACTAGTCTTCTATTCTCCGCTTCTTTTATTGCTCGATAAGCTGTACCCTCACTGACCGCTAAATCCTTTGCAATTTGTCTAACGGATATTTTATCTCCAACAGGAAGATTTTCTATATATGCTAAAATTTGCTCATGTTTTGTTGTCATGTAGTCACATCCAAACGATTGTTATACGTTTATTGTACCACAATTTTCACTATATCTATTTATGTGACAATTGGACAAAGTCCCCTGCATTCAGTACTTGTACATCTGCAGTTTTCACAAGGTCTTTAAACTCATTTGGATCCTGCTTTATTGCCGGAAACGTATTATAGTGAATCGGAACCACTATTCTTGGGTTAAGTAATTGCACAGCATATGCAGCATCTTCAGGTCCCATCGTAAAGTTATCTCCAATTGGTAAAAATGCTACGTCAATATTATTTCGTTCCCCGATTAACTTCATATCTCCGAACAATGAGGTATCTCCAGCATGATAAATAGTTATTCCTCCAACTGTGAGCAGGATTCCCGCAGGCATTCCAGCGTAGATGGTCTTTCCTTCATTTGTTGTAAATGAAGAGCTATGAAAAGCTTGTGTATATTTGACTTTTCCGAAGTCAAAGTCAAATGCTCCGCCTATTCCCATTGCATGCACCTTTACTCCTTGTGATTCTATATAATTCGCAAGCTCAAATGTAGCAATTACGACTGCATCATTTCTTTTTGCGAGGTCAACCGTATCTCCCACATGATCATTATGGCCATGCGTTAATAAAATGACGTCGACACTTTCTTCCGAAGCTTTTAAATCTGTTTGCCCATTTCCAGTAATAAATGGGTCAATTAAAATTGTGTGTGTGTTTGTTTTAATCTTGATTACTGAGTGTCCATGATAGCTAATGCTCATGTCATCATCTCCTTTAATAATTTTAAACTTCCTCTTATTCTTCATTCAACGTAGATGCTAGAATTCCTTTATTCTGCTATTCTTATTATATAAACTAAAAAGAGGTGTCTTTATGAATCAAATAGAAAAAATTCAATCGTTTTTACAATCTAATAATACGGATGCTGCTTTCATAACAACTCCAGACAATGTGTTTTATTTTACCGGCTTTAGAAGTAACCCACATGAACGCTTATTGGGGGTTGTTATTTTTAAAGATACCGCTCCCTTTATTATTTGCCCTAAAATGGAAATTCCAGACGCAAAAGCCGCTGGATGGACAGGTGATATTGTAGGACATCAAGATACAGAAAATGCTTGGGATATCGTTATTCAAACGATCCAAGAAAAAGTTGGAGGCATAAATACGCTTGCCATCGAAAAAGCACATGTAACTGTGGAGAGACTAGAAGCACTGGAGGAAAGAATCCCTTCTTTACAAGTTTCTAGAATTGATGAAAAGATAAACGAGCTTCGTGTGATCAAAACGGAAGAAGAATTAGTGAATATGCGTAAAGCTGCAGAACTTGCTGATTATGCAATTGAAGTTGGATGCAATGAAATTGCAGAAGGTAAGACTGAGCTCGAAATATTAAACGCGATTGAATTAGCAGTAAAAGAAAAAGGTGCTGCACAAATGTCCTTCAATACAATGGTATTAAGCGGACCTAAGACTGCTTCTCCTCATGGAACTCCAGGTGATCGTAAAATCCAAAAAGGTGACTTTATATTATTTGACCTTGGGGTTGTCTACAATGGCTATTGCTCAGATATTACACGCACCGTTGCTTTTGGTGAACCAACTTCGGACAAACGTGAAATATACGAAACAGTTCGTCAAGCGGAAGAAGCTGCGGTACAAGCTGTTAAACCAGGTATTACTGCGATGGAACTAGACAAAATTGCTCGTGATATTATTACAAATGCAGGTTATGGAGACTATTTTACACACCGTTTAGGACATGGACTTGGAATTTCTGTGCATGAGTTTCCTTCTATTACAGGAGTAAATGATATGAAACTAGAAGCTGGGATGGTTTTCACCATTGAACCTGGAATTTATCACCCAGAAATAACAGGCGTTCGTATCGAAGACGACGTTGTAGTAACAGCTGATGGAGTCGAAGTGCTAACTAAGTTTCCAAAAGAATTACAAATTCTATAGTATAGAAGCGCCCTTTTAGGGTGCTTTTTTACTGTCCAATCATATAGCCAATAAACGCTAATGCTAGTCCCCCTAAATAGGTAGTAGAAAAATAAAGAAGCCATCTAATCGGATTCTTTTGGAGTGTATATAATTCTTTATTGAAGGTAGAAAAAGTTGTAAACGCCCCTAGAAGACCGGTCCCAATCATTAATAAATAAAATTCTTCCATGTTAATCCCAATAATTATCCCAAGAAGAAATGAACCTACAATATTAACTGAAAGCGTCCCGTAAGGAAACCACCCATCCGATTTATTGTTCCATTTCTCTGAAATGTAAAACCTAGCAATCGCTCCTACAAATCCCGCGATGCCAACAGCAAACAAATAGGAGATACTCATCTACTCACCTCTTTTTTCCACCCTATGTTACTCATTAAACTTCCACCGACCACACTTACTCCAATATAAACGAAAGCAAGAATAGTATTACCATCGTGAAACAAACGGACTGTTTCGACACTAAATGCTGAAAACGTGGTAAAAGATCCTAAAAATCCAGTCCCGACTGCTACTTTTAGTTGTTCAGAAAACATGCTTCTAGACGTTATAAATGCTAAAGCAAAGCATCCTATTAAATTTACACATAATGTAGCGAATGGAAACACTGATTGTGAAAAAAATATATATCCTATAACATATCTTGCAATTGCACCCATTGCGCCTGCAACCCCTACGTAAAAAAACATCATTTTTTCATCTCCATTGATGCTAATAATCAGAAATCACCCAAGCCTGTACAGGTTTGGGTGATGACCTTTTACTATTTAGTTTAAAAGAGTTGCTACATCAACATAAGGCAAGCCTTGTGCTTCCGCAACTGCCTTAAATGTTACGTGGCCTGCTAAAGTATTAATACCTTTTTGTAAAGCAAGATTATCTAAGCATGCTTGGATATACCCTTTGTTTGCAATTTGAACTGCATAAGGGACAGTAGCATTTGTTAACGCCATTGTGGAAGTTCTAGGTACTGCTCCTGGCATATTAGCAACTGCATAATGTACTACGCCATGTTTTACATAAGTTGGATTGTCATGTGTTGTAATGCGATCAGAAGTTTCGAAAATACCACCTTGGTCAATTGCAATATCAATTACAACAGAACCAGGAGACATAGATTTAATCATTTCTTCTGATACAAGCTTAGGAGCTTTGGCACCAGGGATGAGAACTGCTCCTACTACTAAATCTGCTTCTTTTACTGCTTGTCCAATATTATAAGGATTAGAGATTAATGTTTGAACATTGCTACCAAATAAGTCTTCTAATTGACGTAGACGATCAGCATTTAAATCGATAATTGTTACTTGTGCTCCCATACCTATAGCTATGCTAGCTGCGTTTGTACCGGCAATACCTCCACCTACAATCGTAACCTTTGCACGTGGTACCCCTGGAACTCCTCCAAGTAAAATACCTTTTCCACCATTAATTTTCTCTAAGTATTGAGCACCAAGTTGCGTTGCCATACGACCAGCAACTTCACTCATAGGAGTTAGCAATGGTAACGAGTTATTTGGAAGTTGAACTGTTTCGTACGCAATAGCAGTTACTTTCTTTTCCAGTAATACGCTCGTCAAATCTTCTTCAGGAGCTAAATGCAAGTAAGTAAAAAGAATTGATTCCTCACGAATAAGTGCAAATTCTTCATGAGTAGGCTCTTTTACTTTCATCACCATCTCTTGATTCCATGCTTCTTCTGCTGTTTGTACAATTGTTGCACCTGCAGCAATATAATCCTCATCCGTGAAACTTGAGCCTAATCCAGCGCCAGCTTCTATAAATAATTCGTGATTATAAAGTTTTAAACTTACTACTCCTGCTGGTGTCATTGCCACCCGATTTTCATTATTTTTTGTTTCTTTCGGAACGCCAATACGCATTTTTTTATCCCCCTATGTAAGCATTTTAATCAAAGCAATAATAAATGAAACATTCAAACAAGTCCATTTTATCATTAATAAATCAAAAATGCTCAACAAATAAATTAATTAAAAGGAAATGTTCACAGATTATCCAAATTAAATAAATAATAGTAGAAGGAATATACCAATAAATCTCGAAATATATATATATAACAAGTATAGGAGGTTTTAATAATGACATTGAAATATAGCCAAATTATTGTAGCGGTGGATGGTTCAAAGGAAGCAGAATTTGCATTTAAAAAATCAGCATCAATCGCAGCTAGAAATAACGCAACTTTAAATCTGATCAACATAATCGACACTAGATCATTCGCTGCAATCGAAGCTTATGACCGTTCCATTGCCGAAAGAGCTCAAGTATTTGCAGAAGAATTACTAGAAGGCTACAAAAAACAAGCAATTGCAGCAGGGGTTAAAAAAGTTAATATTATAGTGGACTACGGTTCACCTAAATCCATGATTTCCAAAGACATCGCGAAAAGGGTAGAAGCAGATTTAATTATCTGTGGTGCTACTGGTCTTAATGCTATGGAAAGATTTCTTATCGGAAGTGTATCCGAATATATCGTTCGTTCCGCATCTTGCGACGTATTAGTAGTTCGTACAGAAGAAAAACCAGATTAATACATGAAGGATAGCCCAAAGCGGCTATCCTTTTTTATACCCCTGCAATTCTCATCGTATCTCTCGCAATCATTATTTCTTCGTTTGTTGGTATCACTATGACTTTAACAGGAGAATGTGGGTAATTAATAAACCCTTCCTTACCATTCAATTTGTTTAAATCGGGGTCCATATAAACACCCATGAATTGAAGTCCTGTCAACACTTTTTCACGAATAACGTCACTATTTTCACCAATACCAGCTGTGAAGATAATGGCGTCTACACCGTTCATACGGGCAGCATAAGATCCGATATATTTATGTATTCTATTAGCAAATACATCAAGTGCTAATTGAGCACGATCATTCCCCTTAGATGCCTCTACTACAATATCTCTTAAATCACTTGAAAAACCAGAAACACCAAGCATTCCAGATTTTTTATTCAACACATCTAATATTCCCTCTGCACTTTTTCCCGTTTTCTCCATTAAATAAGGAATGAGAGCGGGATCAATGTTACCAGACCTAGTGCCCATCGTTACACCCGCAAGTGGTGTAAAGCCCATAGATGTATCAATCGACTTTCCTTGGTGAATTGCAGCGATGCTTGCCCCATTGCCCAGATGGCAAGAGATAAAACGAGTAGTTTCCAACGGTCGATTTAAGAGTTCCGCAGCACGATTCGCCACATATTTGTGAGATGTACCGTGAAAGCCGTATTTTCGTATTCCATATTTTTCATAGTAATTATAAGGAATCGAGTATAAATAAGAACTTTCTGGCATCGTTTGATGAAATGCGGTATCAAAGACGGCTACGGCAGGAACATTCGGCAATTCCTTTGCAAATACCTTAATACCTGCCACATTTGCAGGATTGTGAAGTGGTGCAAGCTCGGACAACTCTTCTAAGGTCACTAAAACATCCTCCGTAATAAGTACAGAGTCACTATAAACCTCTCCTCCATGGACGACACGATGTCCTATTCCTTGAATATCGTCTAACGAGTCAATCACACCTTTATCCAATAACATGTTTATTAATAATTTGACTGCTTGTGCATGATTTTCAACTGATTGAATCATATGAATACGCTCGTTATTAGTCGACATAGTAAAAACTGGATCACTTAAACCGATTCGCTCTATTAAACCTTTCGCAATTACTACTTCTGCTGGCATTTTATATAATTGAAACTTTAAAGAAGAACTTCCTGCATTTATTGCTAAAATATTTGGCATAAAAAAACGCCCCTTCTTTGAACTAGTACTTTAATTGTACCGTTCGTTTTAGGGGCGAGCAACTTTCACTTGGCATTTTCTTCTTGCCATATATCTATTTTTTGGAAGAATAGTTCCATTGCTTCTTTGTTCGACATATTAGGAACTTTTGCAAGCAACACTTCTCGTGGTGCTTTCAGTGCCTCACTTTTCTTTTGCAAAATGAGCAAGCTTTTTTCTTGTCCTTTAGTTTTAAAGATGGAAGATGGAAATTGAATGACTGCTTGGATCCATCCCTGTTCCTTAATAAATTTATGAAGCTGTGCTGCTTGTTTGGTTTCAAAAATAGTAGCAGGGACTAAAAAGTATAGATAACCACCTGGTTTCACATGCTTCATCGACTGTTCCATAAATAAGTGATGTGCATAAGACATTTCATCTTTACTTTGTAGAAAATAGTCTTGTGCAGTTTCCTCATCCGGATAGAAACCAACCGGTAAATCACTTACTACGATGTCCACTGGATCAATTAATAAAGGTTTTAGAGCATCTTGTCGAAACAACTGTACATCATGTGTTAGCAGTTCACCTGTTTGAGCTGCAAGTTGAATCAGTAACTCATCAATTTCAACACCAAAAGCGTAATTTTCTGTAGGTATGGCATTCATTATGGTGTACAGTAAATTACCTGTTCCAAGCGCAGGATCTAAAATAGAAAGTTCTTTTTTGCCTTTCGCCATTTCTTTTACAAAATAACTTACTAATAAACCGATGGCATCTGGAGTCATTTGATGATTCACTTGAGCTGATTTTTTCATCCCTTTTAAGATGGCCAACTGAACTGCTTTTCGAATCTGTTCTTTGTCTGGATTATATACGGTAGGAACTTTTTTCTCTTCTAGCCATAGTTCAAGAGCGTAAACAACGCCTTCTAAATAGGTTGCTGATTGTTGTTCTTCTATAAACGTACTTTCTTGATCAATAAAGGTAAAAATTTGTTCAACATTTGTATGCATAAATATCCCTCATATGAAAACCCACTCTCAACTGCGAGTGGGTTTTCGTGTATTATTAATTCGTTGCTGCTTTAACAGCTTCTAGAGCTTTTTCATAGTCTGGATGATCTGTACCTTCGCTTACATATTCAGCATACGTTACAACATCGTTTTTATCTACTACAAATACAGCGCGAGCTAGTAAACGTAATTCTTCCATGTATACACCGTAAGCTTCTCCGAATGATAGGTCTCTGTGGTCAGATAATGTTTGAATTGCGTCTGCTGCATTTGCCCCACACCAACGTTTTTGCGCGAATGGCAAGTCTACTGAGATTGTTAAAATAACCACGTCGTCACCTAAACTAGCAGCACTTTGATTGAATTTATTTGTTTGGATAGAACAAACACCTGTATCAAGGGAAGGAACTACACTGATTAAACGAACTTTACCAGCAGAGTCTTGAAGTGTAACGGCTGATAAATCGTTTGCTAATACTTTAAAGTTTGGTGCTTTTTCTCCAACTATTATTTCTTTACCTACTAAAGTTACTGGATTATTTTTAAATGTTACTTGAGCCATATATGTAGCCTCCTTTTTCATTATCTTTATCTTACTAGAATACATTCTGCTCTTGCAACTCTTTTGCAGTTGAAGGATGTTCATATTCTACTTTTTCCTTTTTCTCGTAAGATGCTTCATATACCACTAAAGTATCGGCGATATAATCGTGAATTGCTTGTTTCTTTGGTGTAAATCCCACGACAATATACGGAATATTAAATGGAATTACGGAAATAAGACGTCCAATCCACTCTCTAAACAGAACAGTACTCCATGTTAATTTTCCGCCATCCTTCGAAACTACTCGAATGCCAACAATTATTTTCCCAACTGTTTGATGACACAACTTCGTCATTAATACAAAGTAAGTGTAAAAAATGATTGCAGTAATTATGGCAAAAGGTGCGTACCATTTGGAATCATTAAGAGCTAATGAAAAAATACGGAACACAGGTTTTATTAGTAACATACCGATGGATGACAATATAAGGATGTCTATTGTATAAGCCCAAAAGCGAATCCAAAAACCAGCAGCTTTCGGTTCATATTGTGCTGTTCGATGAACAACAACCTTTTGGGTTATCGATGTGTTCTCTTGCACATCATGCTCATCTGTCTGTACAACTTCACTCATCTGGACCCCTCCTTATTCATTCCCGTATAAATACATCATTTTTGGTGCATTATTATCTGTTATTAACTTGGCAATTATCTTGGATTCCATATCAACACCTAAAACTGATTGAGCTTTCATTTTAAATATTGAACCAAAACTTTGAGTATAACCATATTCAAATACTTCAGCATTTTCTAAGTTATAATCTGTTTTAATAGCTTGCACTACGTCTTCTAAAAATCCAAAGTCATCCGCTAAACCTGCTTCAATTGCTTGACGTCCATTTACGATTCTTCCATCTGCCACTTTTTTCACTTCAGCTTCTGTCATGTTACGACCTTCTTCGATAATATCGACAAAATCCTCATACGATTCGTTTAACATTTCTTGCAGCATATTTCTTTCTGCTTCTGTCATTTCTCTTGTTGGGCTCATGATGTCTTTGTATGGACCAGATTTAATCGTTACAAATTCTACTCCGTATTTATCTGCCAGTTTTCCATAGTTAATGCTATGCATGATAACACCAATGGATCCTGTAATTGTTTCTTTGTTCACAAAAATTTTATCTGCTGGTGCAGAAATATAATATCCACCAGAAGCAGCCATACTTCCCATTGATACATAAATTGGTTTTGCTGTTTCTTCTTGTATTTCCTTAATTTCTTTATAAATTTGGGCTGATTCTACAACTCCACCCCCTGGTGAATTAACTTGTAGTACAATCGCTTTCACCGATTCGTCCGTTTTCGCTTGTTCTAATTGTTGTAAGAAGAATTGATGATTATACCCTTCTGCTCCGAATAGTGTATTAGCACTTCCTGTATCTTGAATTACTCCGTCAACTGTTAATAAAGCTACGCGTTCGTTCACGTTTCCTTCTTCTATTACCGTTTCAAAAAAATCTGAACTGGCAACAGATGCAAAATCATCCATAAAAGCTGTCCAATCTGTTGAAAAGGCACTTGAAAGCGTGTTAACGCCTATAGAAATTACCAATAATATGGTCGCCCCTAAAATAGCAAACCAGCGTTTCATATTCATAAATGTTACTCCTCCTTTAACTTTCCTCTTTTTATACGTAAAAAATGTCAAAACGTTTCATGTAATGCTAAAATATATATAATTATATAAAAAGGAGAATACTTATGACCTCCAGAAATACAATATATTTATATACTAAGAATGACACAAAGTCTTTGCAAATAAAAGCTACATTGGAAAAAGCAATTATACAACATGGATTTAAAGTCGTAGAAGAAGATCATCAAGCTTCAATCATAGTAAGCATTGGAACAGACGGTTCTTTTTTACAAGCCGTTCGCAATACGGGTTTTAGACAAGATTGCTTGTATGCTGGTATTTCAACGTCAGATTCCTTAAGTATGTATTGTGATTTCCTTGCTGATGATATCGAGGCAATGGCAGAAGCTGTCTTAACTAATAAAATTGAAGTTCGTAAATATCCTGTCCTAGAAATTTCGGTAAACAATAATCCAAAATTTTTATGCTTAAATGAGTTTACAATACGGTCTAATATTATCAAGGCATTTGTATTAGATATTTTTATTGACCATAAGCATTTTGAATCGTTTAGAGGAGATGGCATGGTCATATCGACTCCTACTGGTAGTTCCGCTTATAATAAATCGTTAAATGGGGCTATCGTCGACCCACTTCTACCATGTATTCAAGTTGCAGAGATTGCTTCTATAAATAGTAATGAGTTTAGAACATTAGGTTCTTCATTTATTTTAAGTGGTAGTAGATCATTAGAACTTCAGTTACATAAAGATTGGAACGATTACCCTTCCATGAGTACAGATAATGAAGCGCTAAGTATTCAACACGTAGAGTCTGTCACCATCTCACTTAGTGATAAAGTAGTAAAAACAGTAAAACTTAAAAATAATAGCTATTGGGAAAAAGTTAAACGTACCTTTTTATAAGGCTAGGTTAAATTACTCTGTTGTTTATTAGAAGAATAAATTTTCTGAAGAAAATCCGCGAGACACCTGCGGAAAAACCGGCTACCAAGACACCGCACCGAGCTTATAGGAACAAATCTTGTTGCCTCAAGGTGGCTAGGCAGTTCGTCCAAGGAAAGCGAGCGGATTTTCGACAAGTAACAACAGGATCGTTTAACAGAGCCTTTTAGAAAGTAAAACAGGTAGTTTCGTCGTCAAACGTGACTACCTGTTTTTTCGTACTTCCACAATTTTTGAAATAGTAAATAGGATTAATGCACACCAAATGAAAGAAAATGACAAAAACTCAATTTTACTAAATTGTTCATCGTACATGAAGATACCTACTAATAACATAATCGTTGGTGCAATATACTGAATGAATCCTGACATATAAAGTGGCATTGTTTTAGTCCCTTTTGCAAAAAATATAAGAGGGACCGCAGTTGCTACACCTGTTAATATTAACAAAATGACCGTAGATAAATCCGATGAGAAAAACATTGCTTTGTCCGTTGCAACCAAGTATCCAAAATAAATTAGCGCTACAGGAAGTACAAAAAATGTTTCAATCGTTAGTCCCCTTGATGCATTAATCTTCAAACTTTTTTTAATAAGTCCATATAATGCAAACGTAATTGCTAATGTAAAGGCAATCCAGGGAATCTCACCATATGAGATTGTTAAAATTAATACACCAGCAGCAGCAATTACTACAGCTAATTGTTGCGCCTTTGATAATTTTTCTTTGAAAAATACTATACCGAGTACGACAGAGAGTAAAGGGTTTATGTAATATCCTAGGCTTGTTTGTACAATATATCCTGCATTTACTGCATATATGTATGTAAACCAATTTCCTGTTACTAAATACGAAGCGATGACTAGGCTCCAGAAATCTTTCTGATTGCCCCATAACTCTTTTAAATCCATCATAAGTTGTTTAAAATTACGACCAACTATCACAAGCAGTAAAGTAAATATAAAAGACCAAATGACTCGACCTGATAATATTTCATCACTGGAGACATGGTCTAGTAACTTCCAATATATTGGCATGAATCCCCAAAATACATAAGCTATTACAACCATTATTATTCCTTGCTTTTCTTCCGTTTGCAATACTTCACCTCTTTATTTTGATACACGAAATAATAGACTCATTATATTGCTTAAGCTCTTTAAAGTAAATAAAAAAAGCACGGAGATTAATTCTCTCTCCGTGTTTTCTCTTCTATTTTTTCATTTGATCTTTCTGTCTTAACTCGATTCTTCTAATTTTACCTGA
>Ga0157371_10002620_pt1 | contig 17080 bp, 26 predicted proteins | sample C45metaG_FD_113462 | JGI IMG/M metagenome (GOLD analysis project Ga0157371, IMG submission 113462) | Corn rhizosphere microbial communities from Kellogg Biological Station, Michigan, USA - C4-5 metaG | ecosystem: Host-associated > Plants > Roots > Rhizosphere > Soil | place: USA: Michigan...
CACAGCGGCGAGGATGTCGTCGCGGCCGTCGTGCTGCAGCCCGGCACCGCGCTCGACGAGTCCGCCATCCGTGCCTTCGCCCGCGAGAACCTCACCGCCTACAAGGTGCCGCGCCGCGTGGTGGCCGTGGGCGAGCTGCCGAAGTCGCTCATCGGCAAGACGCTGAGACGCGTTGTGCGGGAACGGCTCATGGCGGGCACCGCCCCTGAGACAGGCACGGAGACAGGCCCGAAGGGCTGAGTGGACCCGGTCCCCGAGCCTGTCGAAGGGCGGCGCGCCGGAGCAGCACGGCTTCGCCGCGGTGTTTCAATCGAACCGTGCCAGAGACCACAACAGACCAGGAAAGTTCGATCTCTCGCAGGCGGAACGCCAGCACGCGCCTGGTCGTGATGATCGTCGCAGGGATCATCGCAGGCGTCATCACCGGCTTCGCCTGGGACTGGCAGTATTCGGCGACCGTCGGCTGGGCGTTCGCGGCGCTCGTCTACTCCGGCTGGATTTGGCTCGTCATCGGCCATCTCGAAGCGGAAAGGACCCGGCGTTTCGCGAGCCGTGAAGACCCCACCCGCGGGATCGCCGACCTGTTGATCGTCCTGCTCAGCATCGCGAGCCTGTTCACGGTCGCCGTCACCCTCGTTCAGGCGAGCCAGGCCCACGGAGGGCTCAAGGCCATCCTCGCCGGCCTCGCCCTGGCCACCGTCGCCCTGTCCTGGATCCTTCTGCACACGCTGTTCACGCTGCACTACGCCCGCATCTACTACACGGACGGCGGCACCGGCGTGAACTTCAACCAGCCGGATGCGCCGCGCTATGTCGACTTCGCCTACCTGTCGTTCACCCTCGGCATGACCTACCAGGTGTCTGACACCAACCTCACGAGCTACCGCATCCGCGTCACGGCCCTGCGGCACGGGCTGCTGTCCTTCGTGTTCGGCTCGGTGATCCTCGCCACCACCATCAACCTCATCGCGGGCCTCACCACCGGCGCCTGATCGGCGGTCACTGAACTCGGCGGTCACTGAACTCCTCGAAGCGCCCTCGCCGGTTCCCTTCGACAAGCTCGGGGGAACGAGTCTGCTCATTCTGGCGAAGCGGTCACGAAGTCGATGAGCTGCTCGACTCGGCCGAGCAGCGCCGGCTCGAGATCGGCGAAGCTCCGCACCCGGCCGAGGATGCGCTGCCAGGCCCGCGCGATGTCCGCCTGGTCCTCGTGGGGCCAGCCGAGGGCGTCGCAGATGCCGTGCTTCCACTCGATGCTGCGCGGGATGGTCGGCCACTCGGCCAGTCCGAGCCGCGCCGGCTTCACCGACTGCCAGACATCGACGAAGGGATGCCCGACCACGAGCACGTGCGCTCGATACGGCCCGCGCGCCACCGCCTCCGCTATCCGACTTTCCTTGGAGCCCTGGACCAGGTGGTCGACGAGCACCCCGACCCGGCGCCCCTTCCCCGGGGCGAAGTCGCCGAGCACGGCATCCAGGTGGTCGACGCCCTCCAGATATTCGACGACGACGCCCTCGACCCTCAGGTCGGCACCCCACACCTTCTCCACGAGTTCCGCGTCGTGCCTGCCCTCGACGAAGATGCGGCTGGACAGGGCGACCCGTGCCTTCTGGCCGGCGACGGCGAAGGATCCGGATGCCGTGCGCGCGATCCCCGCGGGCCGCGTCGCGGGGGCCACGAGGATCACCGGCTCGCCCTCGAGCAGGAACCCCGCGCCGAGCGGGAACACCCGCACCTTCCCGGCGTAGTCCTCGAGCCGCACGAGCTTGTTCTCGATACCCAGGACCGCGCCGCAGAACCCGGTCCCGGCCTCCTCGATCACCAGATCCCGGGTGGCCTCGACGGTGGGCACCGCCTTGCGGCCCGCGTTGCGCCAGTCACCGGCGAGCACGTCGTCGCCATAGCGATCAGGGCCGAGAGTCTCACTCATCGCTTGCGATAACGGGCGATCCGATACCGGATGTCCACCTTCGACAGCGCCCAGCCCTCGGCCGGCTCCACGGCTTCCCGCACCCACTCGTCACCGAGCTTCGGAGCGAAGGCGTCGCCGTCCACCGTGAGGTCGAGCTCGGTCACGAGGGCGACGGTGGCGACATCCACGGCGCCGACGAACACCTTCTCACCGCCGATGATCCACACTTCGCTTGCTCCCGCGTCTTCGCCGAGCGCATCGACTGCGGCGAGCGCCGCATCCAGCGACGGCACGGCAATCGCCCCGTCCGCGCGCCACGACGCGGTGCGGGTGAGCACGATGTTGCTCCGCCCCGGCAACGGTCGCCACTTCTCCGGCAGGGCGTCCCAGGTGTTCCTGCCCATGATCACCGGGTGCCCCATGGTCACCCGCTTGAAGTGCGCGAGATCCTCCGGCAGGTGCCAGGGCATGTCGTTGTCCTTGCCGATGACGCCGCCCAGGCTCTGGGCCCAAATCATCCCGATGACTCTGCTCGGGCCGATCGTGTGCGCGGGGGACGGTGTCGTCATACCGCTACGGGCGCCTTGATCGCCGGATGATGCCGGTAGTTCACGACGGAGAGGTCGTCGAAGCGGTAGTCGAAGATCGACTCCGGCCGGCGGGTGAACTCCAGCGTCGGGTACGGATACGGCTCCCGGGAGAGCTGCAACTCCACCTGCTCGAGGTGGTTGTCGTAGATGTGGCAGTCGCCGCCGGTCCAGACGAAGTCGCCGGGTTCGAGCCCGAGCTGCTGGGCCACCATCATCGTCAGCAGGGCGTAGCTGGCGATGTTGAACGGAACGCCGAGGAACAGGTCGGCGCTGCGCTGGTAGAGCTGGCAGGAGAGCCTGCCGTCGGCGACGTAGAACTGGAAGAAGGCGTGGCAGGGGGCGAGCGCCATCTGCGGGATGTCCGCCACGTTCCAGGCGGACACGATGTGGCGGCGCGAGTCCGGATTCGAGCGCAGGTTCTGCATCAGCTCGGCGATCTGGTCGATGTGTCCGCCATCCGGAGTCGGCCAGGAACGCCACTGCACCCCGTAGACGGGGCCGAGCTCGCCCTCGGGGGAAGCCCACTCGTCCCAGATGGTGACCCCGTTCTCCTGCAGCCAGCGCACGTTGGAGTCGCCGCGCAGGAACCAGAGCAGCTCGTAGGCGATGGACCTGAAGTGAACGCGCTTCGTCGTGATGAGGGGGAAGCCCTCGGCGAGGTCGAAGCGCAACTGGCGGCCGAAAACACTGCGCGTCCCGGTGCCGGTGCGATCGGATTTGGGGGTTCCGTTCGCCAGCACGTCACGGAGCAGGTCTTCATAGGGCGTGTCCACGAGACCACCCTATGCCGCGGGGCCGTCGGCGGCGGTGAGCCACACGAAGCGCCCCGGGCAACCCACGGGCAACCCCCGCAAGCAACCCCGCTCGGGGGCCATTCACAGACACAGCCCGTACTCTGGAGTGAGGATCACTCCCGGCGAAGGAGCCTGAAATGACCAAGTCTGCAACAGAGGAAATCCGCATCCACAGCGCGCTGGCCGACAGCCGTTACGAGCTGCTGGTCGGAGACAAGCTCGTGGGAAAGCTCGTCTATCGCGACGAGGGCGACACCCGAATCTTCCTGCACACGGAGGTCGAACCGGAGTATCGGGGGCACGGCTTGGCGACCCGCCTCATAGAGTGGTCGCTCGACGATGTGCACAGCTCGGGCAAACAGCTGTGGGTGAGGTGCCCGGCCGTATCCAACTACCTGGCGCGGCACCCGGAACGCCGGGTCGGCTGAACCGCGGGTCGGCTGAGCGGCAGGTCGGCTGAGCGGCAGGGCTGTCAGGCCGCGGAGTCACCCGGATCGTAGGGCGGGGCAAGCTCGAGGTACCGCTCCGCAAGCTGCGCACCCGTGTGCCTGGTCGTGCCGTCCGCGTTGGTCTGTTCCTCGTCGAACTCGACCCACCACATCCGCACGCTTGCCGCGGCACCCCAGGCTCCGTCGATCCCCGAGCCGCCGGAGCGCACGATGACGCCACTCGGCTCGCCCGGCCATCCCGATCGATCCCGGGGCGATGCGTCCCGCACGTGCACCTGCGCGCCGATGCCGAACTGCCCGGCCATCGTCAGGCCCGCGCCGCGCCGCGAGCCGTCGAGCAGAGGCTCAGCGGTCGATCCGCTTCATGACGTGGGCCGGAATGGCCATCGCGACCGCGATCGCGATGATTCCACCGAGGAACATGAAGCCGGGGCCCGCGACGCCGACGCCGAAGGAATACCCCATCAGGAGGAGGCCCCCGACGAAGAAGAGGAAGGCGACCACGAAAGCGACAATGTTCATAGTCGAACTTTAGCAAGCCCGGCGGCCGATTGCGGCAGGGCGGAGGCGGCGCTCGGAGTCAGGAGCTCTGCAGCACCGAGAGGACGTTGCCCGCCGGGTCGCGGAACCAGGCGATGGCCGGCCCCTCGCCGCGAACGATCCCCTTCTCATCGCTCGGGAACTGGGTGTCGTCGTAGATCTTGGTCTTCACCCCTCGCGAGTTCAGATCGTCGACGGCGCTCTCCAGGTCGTCCACGTCGAAATTCAGGATGGTGAAGCTGGCCGGTTCGTGGTTCGGCTTGCCGTAGACGATCACTCTCGCCCCGCTGTCGAGGTGGAGTTCGAGAATCCCCATCTCGTTCTCGGTCACGTTCAGGCCGAGCGTCTCGCCGTAGAACCTCTTCGCTTCGGGGATGTCGTCGACGGAAAACCCGCTGAACGCCCCGCTGGGTGTGAACATGGTTTCGCTCCTCATGACTGTGTTGCTCTCACGTCTCGCCACCGCACCGTGGCAAGATGTTTACACTGTTCACAATCGCACCGGACGCGCGCCTTGTCTACAGGAGATTCAGCGGAAGAGACGGCATGAGCACTGTGACAGCCCGCGCGAGTTACCGGCACGGCGACCTGCGCGACACCCTCGTTCAGGTGGGGCTCCGACTCGCCCGGACCGGTGGCCCGGATGCGGTGGTGCTTCGGCAGGCGACCCGCGAGGCCGGCGTCTCCCCCAACGCCGCATACCGCCACTTCGCCGATCGCAACGAGTTGTTGCAGGCGGTCTCGGACGCCGCGCTCGGCCTGGCCGCGGACCGCATGGAGGAGGAGATCGCGGCGCTGCCTCCCACGAACGACGGGGCCGCCCGCGCGCGCGGTTGCCTGCGCGCCGTGGGCACCGGCTACATCCGCTTCGCCCGCGAGGAGCCGGGGCTCTTCCGCACGGCGTTCTCGGTGCCGGACAATCTGAACAATGCGACCTCGCCCGCCAAGGCCGGGCGGTCCGGACGCACCCCTTTCGAGCTCGTGGCCTGGGCGCTCGACCTGCTGGCGGATGCCGGTCTGCTGCCGCCCGAGCGCCGCCGGAACGCAGAATTCCTCGCCTGGTCCGCCGTGCACGGGCTCGGCATGCTCGTGATCGACGGGCCGCTGCGGGGTCTCACCGATGAGCTGGTGGACGATGCGACCACCCGGATGCTCGACATGGTCGACCGCGGGATCTGAGCGTGAAAATTCGTCCTTTGCCTTGAGCGAGGCTGCCATGTGGATGGAGAATTACCGGCAGTTCTGGGACGAGGGTTTCGACAAGCTCGACACGGCCCTGGCCAACTCCACTTCCACCCAGGAAGACATCCTGGCAGCAGACAACAGTCAGACGAACACCGAGAAGGGAACAGGAAAATGACCGAATCACGTCCCGCGGACATCGCGGACATCGATGTGTACATCACCCGCGCATTCGCGGCCCCGCGCGAAACAGTCTTCGCATTTTTCACCCGACCAGAACACCTCGCATCCTGGTTCGGCCCGTATTCCGTGCATGTTCCCCTGGAGACAGTCGGATGAGCCGGGATGCGGTCACGGGCGCTGTCCGCACCACCCGATCGGCGGACGGCACGATCATCGCCTACGAAGAAGTCGGATCCGGCCCGGCCGTCGTACTCGTGGATGGCGCACTCTGCAGCCGCGACTTCGGGCCGGGCCGGGCTCTCGCCCGGGAGCTCTCGCCGAACTTCACCGTTTACATCTACGATCGTCGAGGTCGCGGCGAGAGCGGAGACACCCCGCCGTATTCCATCGCCCGCGAGGTCGAGGATCTGGCCGCTGTGATCGGCGCAGCCGGAGGGGACGTCCGTGTCATGGGACAGTCATCCGGGGCGGCGCTCGCGCTCGAGGCTGCGGCATCCGGTGTTCCGATGCGAAAACTCGCCGTCTACGAGGCACCCTACGTCGGAGGCCGCGAGGGCATCGACGATCTCGGCATCGTCACGAGGATGATCGCGGACGACAGGCGCGGGGCTGCCGTCTCCTACTTCATGGTGAAGATGATCGGGGCACCGGCCTTCGTCCCGGTCATGATGCGTCTGATGCCCAAGGTGTGGAAAGGGCTCACGTCGATCGCGCACACGCTGCCCTACGACACCGCCGTCATGGGCGGCTTCGCCGTGCCCGCGGCCCGGCTGAAGGCGATCACCGTGCCGACGCTCGTCATGGGTGGGAGCAAGGGGGCCGCGAACATGAAGGCGGCCGTGCAGGGCGTCGCGGATGCCATACCCGGTTCTCGGCACCGGATCCTGGAAGGTCAGACCCACCAGGTGTCGGAAAAGGCGCTCGCGCCCGCCCTCACGGAGTTCTTCGGGTAGCGGAACCTCCGCCGAGCCCAGAGATCCGCTTCCCGCAGAACCGGCGCTCCGCCTCGGTGGGCGCGAGTGCAATGGCCGCCCGATAGCGCTCGGTCGCCTCCTCCGCCCGTCCCAGCCTGCGCAGCAGTTCGGCCTGCGTCGCAGGGACCAGGTAGAAGCCGTCGAGCTTTGGCGCGAGGGCCTCGACGATGGCCAGCCCCGCCGCGGGGCCGTCGAGCATCCCCACCGCGACCGCACGGTTCAGCTCGATGACGGGCGACGGATGCCGCAGCAGCAATTGATCGTAGAGCTGCACGATCTGCGCCCAGTCGGTGTGTTCCGCGGCGGCGGCCTGGGCGTGCAGCGCCGCGATCGCCGCCTGCAGCTGATAGCCGCCCGGCTCACGGCGGCGGAGCGCCGACTCCAGCAGCGCGACCCCCTCGTCGATCGCCGCGCGGTCCCACCAGGAGCGATCCTGCTCCTCCAGCGACAGCGGCACGCCGGTGCCATCCACGCGAGCGGCGGCGCGCGAGTGTTGCAGCAGCATGAGCGCGAGCAGACCGGTCACCTCCGGCTCGTCCGGCATGAGCCGAGCGAGCAGTCTGGTCAGGCGGATCGCCTCGTCCGCGAGCTCGTTCGGAACGCCGGAGTATCCCTGAGTGAACAGCAGGTAGAGCACGGCGAGGACTCCGGGCAGGCGCTCCCCCAGCAGCTGCCCCGACGGGACTCGATACGGGATGCCCGCATTCTTGATCTTGCGCCTCGCCCTCACCAGCCGTTGCGACATCGCCTGCTCCTGCACCAGGAACGCCCCCGCGATCTCCGCCGTGCTCAATCCGGTGATGGTGCGGAGCGTCAGCGCAACCCGCGCGTCGAGCGGAAGCGCCGGGTGGCAGCAGGTGAAGATGAGCCTCAGCCGATCGTCCTCGATGTCCGTATCGTGCTCGTGGCCGTCCGCCCAGGCATCCAGCTCGTCCATGATTCCGATCTCCCGCAGTTTGAAAGCCTCGGATGACGCCCGCCGCAGCCGGTCGATCGCGCGATTCCTCGCGGCAGTCGTGAGCCACGCACCCGGCGTGCGCGGGGTGCCGTCGCGGCCCCAGCGCGTCAGCGCGAGTTCGAACGCCTCCTGCGCGCAGTCCTCGGCGAGGCTCCAGTCGCCGGTGATGCGGATGAGGGTGGCGACGATCCGCCCCCAGTCCGAGCGGTAGGCAGCGGCGACAGCCGCATCGACTCCCGCCCTGCCGACGGAATCCGGTGCGGGGTCGCCCGTCACTCTTCGAACGGCCAGAACGGCCTGACCTCGAGTCGGCCGAAGCGTGCCATCGGGTGCGCCGCGGCGACCTCGATGGCCTCGTCGAGATCCTCGCACTCGAGGATGTCGAAGCCGGCGATCCACTCCTTGGTCTCGGCGAACGGGCCGTCGGTGACGATCGTCTCGCCGCCGCGCACGCGCACGGTCGTCGCATCCTCGACGGGACGAAGCCGGTCGCCCAACACTCGCCTGCCCCTGCGATCGTTCTCTTCGACCCATTCCTCGATGGTGTCTTCGCTCGCGACGTATTCCTCGGCCTCAGGGTCTGTCACGACGAACATCATGTAACGCATTCGTTCCTCCTCGATTAGACGGTATGTGAATACGACGAACGAGGAAAGGGAAAACAGACAGCCCGGCTCGGGCTACGCCAACTGTTCGCGAACGAGCGGTGCGACCTCGCGGCCGTAGAGCCCGATTGAACTCATGAGCTGCTCGTGCGGCATCGTCCCCGTGGCGTATTTGAGGTCGAAGCGCGATAGTCCGAGGCCCTGCGCCGTGCGCACGATCCTGGCGGCGACCGTTTCGGGCGAGCCGGCGTAGATCGCGCCATCCGCCACCTCGCGGTCGAACTCCTCGCGGCCCATGGGAGGCCAGCCGCGCTCCTTGCCGATGCGCTCGTGACTCGCGCGGAAGTGCGGCCACAGCTCGTCCCTCGCCTGCTCATCGGTGGCGGCGATGTGCCCGGGCGAGTGCGCGGCGACCGGCAGCTCGGCCCGCTCGAACTGGGCGAGCGCCCTCTTGTAGAGGTCGACGTACGGCAGGAAGCGCAGCGGGTCTCCCCCGATGATCGCGAGCATGAGCGGCAGCCCGTAGTGGGCGGCGCGCACCACCGACTCCGGGCTTCCGCCGACTCCCACCCAGGTGGGGATCGATCCGGATTCGCTCGGCGGGTACACGGACTGCTCCGTCAGGGCGGCCCTCGTCTGCCCCGACCAGGTCACCGGCTTCTCCTTCAGCAGCTCGGCGAAGAGCTCGATCTTCTCCTCGAACAGCTGGTTGTAGTCCGCGAGGTCGAAGCCGAACAGCGGGAACGATTCGGTGAAGGACCCTCGCCCGAGGATGACTTCTGCGCGGCCGTTCGAGAGCGCATCGAGGATGGAGAAGCGCTCGAACACCCGCACCGGGTCATCCGAACTCAGCACGGTGACGGCGGAGCCGAGACGGATCTTCGAGGTGCGCGCCGCGATGGCCGCGAGCACCATCTCCGGCGAGGAGACCGCGAAGTCGTCCCTGTGGTGTTCGCCGATCCCGATGAAATCCACGCCGACCTCGTCGGCGAGCACCGCCTGCTCGACGATGTTGCGGATGCTCTGGGCGTGCGTGAGCCGCTCACCGTCCGCGTCGACGGTGATGTCGCCGAAGGTGTCGAGCCCGAGTTGCAGCGATGTCATGGGAGGCCTTCCAAGTCGATCCGGTTCATGCGTTTGCATGTTCATTGCAACTCTTCCGGGGTCCACGCTATTCCGTCACGGCCCGCTCCACCAGCGTTATCGTCCCGCCGCCCGCCACGGTCGCCCGTGCCTGAGAGACATCCGAAAGGCCGTGTAAACGGGATGCGCCTCTCGGCTTTCTGGCGTAGTGTCAGCGATATCGAAGCCGTCCGTGCTTCCGAGGGAGGGTTGCCCTATGGCAGACAAATCACCGAAGAAGAGCAGCGCCAAGACCGTGGCGGCCAAGTCTCTGAAGGAAAAGCGCGCCGACAAAAAGGCGAAAGCTAACTCCAAGAGTGCGAGTGCCTAAGCTGTTGAAGAGCAATGCCATAGAGCGATGCTGAAAGCACCGCGGACTATGACGCACCTTCGGGAGCCGGACCTAAGAGGTCCGGCTCCTTTCGTTAATGGCGCATCACCCGGCCCGGGGGCCGCGCTCAGGATGCCGCGAGCAGCTCGTCGAGGCGCTCGTAGCCTTCCCTGACTCCGCCCTCCATGCCGCTCTCGATCATGCCGTCACGATCCTCGAGCGACTGGTAGACGGAGTGGATGCTGAGCCGGGTACGATTGTCGTCGAGCGCTTCGAAGGTGGCAGACTCCAGGCTCACGTGCCCGGGCCATCCGTCGAACTCGAAGGTCTGGCAGATCTGGTCTTCGCCCACGCTGTGGAACACACCGTGGAATCCGTACGCCGTGCCGTCGGTGTCGCGATGGATGTACGACCAGGAGCCGCCCGGGCGCACGTCGTACTCCTGGATCTCCATCGCGAGGCGGCGCGGGCCGAGCCACTGCTTGACCAGTTCCGGCTCCATATGGGCGCGGCGGACGGCGGCGACCGGCGCATCGAATTCGCGCACCATGTCGACGAACGGAACGCCGGGCTGGGCCGTGATGGTAACGGGGTTTGTCATTGTTCCTTCTCCTCAGATCTGCTCGAGCACTGCGTCGAGCTGGCGGAATTGTCGTTCGGCCATCAGTCGATAGGTGTCGATCCATGCGGTGAGGGACTCGAGCGCGGACGGCGCGAGGTGGCACGGTCGGCGCTGGCCGTCGCGGGTGCGGGTAATGAGGCCCGCCCCCTCGAGCACCTGAATGTGCTTCGAAACGGCCTGCTTGGTGATCGCGAACGGCTCCGCGAGCTCGTTGACGGTCGCCGGGCCGCGCGACAGGCGGGCCACGAGCCGTCGTCGCACGGGGTCGGCGAGTGCCAGGAATGCCCGGTCGAGCCGCACGTCCGCATCGTCGTCATCCGCACCGTTCTCGTTCACACTATCAACCAATCGCTTTATCAACTACTTGATTGATTAATGGTAGACGCCGCCTCCGCGCGCGTCAAGGCCCGGGCTCCATCAGCTCCTGCGTTGCAATCGATGTGTACACCGTCTACATTTAAGTGACCACCGAACGCGCGAGTTGTCCTGCCTGCCAGAGAGTCCGGCCAGGTTCGGATGTCGGTGGAATAATCCAGACTGTTAACACGCTCTTCTAGCAGTGGGTCTATCGATCCCTCACTCTGCATCCTCACTCTTCCCGCCATTTCATCGACCGGAAAATTCATGACTGAAACTGCCCCCATCACTGTTCCGATCACGGAAGAAGACTCCGTCCGGGCGGCAGCGGCGCTGAGCGCACGCAACCGCCTCGTCATCATGCTGCTGCTGGTGTCGACCTTCGTCGTCATCCTGAACGAGACGATCATGGGGGTTGCGATCCCCCACCTGATGAAGGATCTGCACATCTCGGCGTCGGCCGCCCAGTGGCTGACCACCGCGGTCATGCTCACGATGGCGGTCGTGATCCCGATCACCGGGTTCCTGCTGCAGCGCTTCCACACGCGGCCGATCTTCATCACCGCGATGACGCTGTTCAGCATCGGCACCCTGCTCGCCGCCCTCGCACCCGACTTCGAGGTGCTCCTCGCCGCGCGGATCGTGCAGGCCTGCGGAACGGCCATCATGATCCCGCTGCTGTTCACGACGGTGATGACGCTGGTGCCCGAGGAGACCCGCGGTCGCACCATCGGCAACATCTCCATCGTGATCTCGGTCGCGCCGGCCATCGGGCCCACCATCTCGGGCATCATCCTCGACCAGCTGAACTGGCGCTGGATGTTCATCCTCGTGCTCCCCATCGCCCTCGCCGCACTGATCCTCGGCGCCTTCCGCGTGCAGAACATCACCGAGCCGCGAGTGACCCCGATCGACGTGCTGTCCGTCGTGCTCTCCGCCTTCGGCTTCGGCGGCCTCGTCTACGGGCTCAGCAACCTCGGCACGCCCGGCGGCGGCATCACCCAGGTGTCTGGATGGATGCCGTTGGCCGTGGGCGCGGTGGCGCTCGCGCTGTTCATCTACCGCCAGCTTCGCCTCCAGCGCAGGGATGTGGCGCTGCTCGATCTGCGCACCTTCCGCTCGAAGAACTTCAGCTACGCGATCATCATGATCAGCGTCAGCATGGTTGCGCTGTTCGGCACGATCATCCTGCTGCCGTTCTACACGCAGAGGGTGCTGGGGCTCGACGTCCTGTCCACCGGCCTGCTGCTGCTTCCCGGGGGCCTGCTCATGGGACTGCTCGCACCCCTCGTGGGCCGCTTCTACGACAGCCACGGCACGCGGCCGCTGATCATCCCCGGGGCGATCATCGTCAGCGCCGTCCTGTGGTCCCTCACCTTCCTGGGCGAGCACACCTCGTTCTGGTGGGTGCTGGTCGCACACATGTCGCTGAGCTTCGGCCTCGCACTGCTGTTCACCCCGCTGTTCACCGCCGGCCTGGCCGCGCTCGAACCGGGCCTCTACTCGCACGGAAGCGCGATCGTCGGCACGATCCAGCAGGTTGCCGGCGCCGCGGGGACGGCGCTGTTCATCACCGTCATGATGGCGGGGTCCACACCGCTGCTCGAGAAGGGCGTGTCTTCCGAGGCGGCGACCGCGGCAGGCATCCACAACGCCTTCATCTACGGCGCGGTGATCTCGCTCCTGGCGATCCCCGTGTCGTTCTTCGTCCGCAAGCCGGTCTCATCGCTCGAAGGCGCCCCGACCGCACACTAGAGCGGCCGCACACTAGCCGCACACCAGGGGCCGGGCGCGCTACAGCAGGAGGTTCACCCGGTGCGCCGGTCGTTCGGCCGCCGCCGCGACGGCCAGCTTGCGGCGGCGGGGGCTGTCATACACCTGGATGCGCAGCCGTTCGCCCGGCACTGCGATCTCGCCGGTCCGCGCCGCGCCTTTCGCCGCGGTTCCGTTGGTGGTGAGCAACCTCACGGCATCGCGCCCCCGCCACGGTTCGTCCAGTTCCACACCGGTCGACAGAAAGTACGGGAGCCCCAGGACCTTGTGGATGCCGGTCACCGTTCCGGCGAGCTCCACGAACGCCTCCGGGGCGGCGATCACCCGGTTCCACTCCACGATTTCCCGAATCAGCAGGCCGATCAGCCAAGCCAACAGGCCGAGCAGGATCACCGCTACGGCGGCGCTTGCCAGCACCGCAGAGGCAGGAGCGGATGAGCCTTCCGCGATCCGATCGGCCAGGTCGCCCAGCGTCTCGACAGCAACGGCCAGGAACACGAGCCCGCTGATCGTGGTGAACAGCCAGAGAAGCGGACGTGCCTTCGACAGGGCGGCGGCATCCATCAGGGGCGTGCTCTCCTCGGGCATGGCATCCAATCCGTCGTCGGCCGGCGCGTCGAAGAGATCACCGCACCGCACACCAACCTAGCCTCGACGAGCGCGCCCGCGCCGATCGGGACCGTGGGAAGCAACGCCCGGCGCCAGGTGGATACGCTTGCACGATGACCGGAATCGCCGCATTCCTCCCGACATTCGTCGGTATCGGGATCCTGATGATCCTCACGATCTCGATCCTCTGGTCCTCCCGCGTGCCACACCACTTCGCGCCCGCCCTGGCGATCCTGCGCGGGGCCGCGCAGCTCGCCGTCGTCAGCCTCATCCTGGGCGGCGTGATCAGCAGCCCGCTCTGGATCACGATGGCCCTGCTGGTGATGTTCTGGGTCGCTGCCGCGACGGCGGCGCGCCGGATCGGCTGGAGTTGGAACCACTTCGCGCTCACCGGCGGAGCCATGTTCTGCGGAATAGCGCTCACCCTGGCGATCGTCTTCGCCACCGGCGCCATCGACTTCACCCCTCGCTACGCGCTGGCGATCGGAGGCATCGTCATCGGCAACGCCATGACCATCGCGACACTCGCCAGCCGCCGCTTCGTCGAATCCGTCGGCGACCACTGGGAAGAGGTCGAAGGCTGGCTCGCGCTCGGCGCGACCCCTCGACAGTCGACGCTGGAACTCACCCGGCGCGCGGTCTACTCGGCCCTGATCCCGTCGACCGACCAGACGAAGACGACGGGGCTGGTGGCCCTCCCCGGTGCGTTCGTCGGGGCCATCTTCGGCGGTGTCTCGCCGGTGGAGGCGGGGCGGTTCCAGATCGTCGTGCTGGCCTCGATCATGGCCGCCGGAGCGGTCACGGCGGTGATCGTCGTCAAGGTGCTCGCACCCATTCGGATTCGACCGGCAGTGCTTGCGTAACAGCTGTGCAGCGTTCGCTGGAGAAGCCGGAGCGCGCGCCCGTTCTCGTTCAGGCGCGCTTGCCCAGCGCGAACCCGGCCCACCCCGCAACCAGGGAGACGCCGAGCGCGACGGCGATCTGCCCGCTGAAGTTGGCGTAGCTGTCGAAAGCGACTCCGGCAAGACCGCTGGTCGCGACGTGGGCGCTGGAGAGTCCGGGGTAGAAGGCCATCCTGGAGACCGGGGCGTACTCCGCCCATTCGAAAGCGATGGGCAGATTCGTGGACAGAATGACCACCCCGGCTATGAGCAACAGGACTCCGGAGACGAGGATGACCCAGCGCCGCATGAATGGAGCAAAGATTATGTCCACGACGATACTCCATCTGTGTACAGCTCGTTCCACCCATCCGTTGCCCGGACCTGCCGACCCGCCCGACACCGGAAATCGGGAATCGGAAAAAGACGACCCGACCTTGCCTCCGCAATAGACTGCGGGAACGGCATACCCGCAGCAATGACGCTGAAAGGACGATCATCATGATTCCCACGATCAACTACTGGGCAGTGATCCTGGCCACACTCTCCTCGATGGTGGTCGGCTCGATCTGGTACACCCCGAAGGTGTTCGGCAATCGCTGGATGAGGCTTTCGGGCGTGACGCCCTCCGGCAAGGCCAGCGATGCGGTCGGCCCGATCATCACCACGCTCATCGTGAGCTTCATCACCGCCTGGGTCCTCGCCGGAACCGTGTTCATGGCGTGGAAGTTCTATGGCGGCGGCTTCTTCCTGAGCGCCGTGGTCACCGGCGTCCTGCTCTGGGCCGGTTTCACCGCGGCACGCTTCATCACCCACGACGCGTTCGACAAGCGCCCCAACGCCCTCACCGTGCTGAACATCGCGCACGAACTGGTGACGATCGTCGTCATGGCGATCATCATCGGGGTGTGGCCCGCCTAGTGACTACCGCGTAGCAGCACCGTATTTCTCGGCCAGATACTGGTCGAAGGTTCCCCTGCCGTACGCCGGACCGGGCACGAGGTTGTGGCCGGCGGCGAAGCCCGCCATCGTCTTGCCCGGCAGCCGAGATGTCCACAGCGGGCGTCGCGATCCGGATGCGCGCTTCCAGGCCCTGCCGAGGTCGAGGGCCGTGCGCTGCTCGGGTCCGCCGATGTCGGCGACCCGGCCGGCGGCATCCGCGCGCGCGAGTTCGACCAGCCTGGCTGCAACCTCGCCGACGGCAATCGGCTGAAACGAGAACGCCGGCGCGAAGACGAACGGCAGGAACTTCTGAGTGCTGAACACCATGTCGACGAACTCGTGGAACTGGGTCGCCCGGAGGATCGTCTGCGGCAGCCCGGACTCCGCAAGCAGCCGCTCGATCTCGACCTTTCCCTTGTAGTAGCCGAGTGGAATGTCCTCGATTCCGACGATGGAGATGAGGATGAAGTGGCCGATGCGCGACATGCGCGACGCATCGATGATCGCTTTCGCCTGCGCGACATCGCGCTTGCCTGTCGACAGGTGGATGACCGTGTCGACCCCGGCCATGGCATCCGCGACCCCCTCGCCGCTCAGAAGATCGCCGGTGGTCAGCCCCGGGCCCCTCCTCCTGCTGAACGCCCTCACCTCATGCCCGTCGGCACGGAGCCGGGTGACGGTGGGGGTTCCGAGAGTACCGGTCGCGCCGGTGACGAGAATCGTGCTCATGTCTCCATTCTGCCTCCGGGCAGCGCACCGGCGCACCGGGTCAGAGCTCGCGCGGCTGGCCCGACCGCACCCGCTCCCCGCTACCCCGCCACCGCGGGACGAGCGGTCTCAGCCCCGGGCTCTCCCCACAGTTTGCGGCGCAGGATCGCGCGCTCGCCCAGGGTCCACGCGGTGGTGGCGAGGAGATACAGCGCCGCCGCAAGGGACACGAACGCGGCGAAGACAACGGTGATGAAAGGCAACCAGCTCAGGATGCCGGAGAGGTTTGCGAGGGGTGCCGCCGGGTCCGCCGACTGTGTGGTCCGCATGACCGCAACCCGCGCGGGCGCCTTCGGCAACGCCAGGCGCAGGGCGCCGCGCCGCGACAGCCAGGCGATCGCGGCCATCATCGCGAACAGCACGGCATAGACGGCGACGCCCGGCCAGAGAACACCAGTGGCGATCAGGTGCGCGAACGAGGTGCCGAGCGGAACACCGAAAAGATGTGCGTCGAACAGCGCGTTCGCATGCCCGTCGACGGTGGTGCGCAGAAACAGCGCATAGACGAGCGAGAGAACCGGCGCCTGCGCGAGCGCGGGCAGGATCCCGGCGAACGGCGACGCCTTCTCGGCTTTGTACAGCGCCATGGTCTTCTGTTGCAGCAGCTGCGGGTTCTTCTGGTATTTGCGGTGCAGCGCCTGCAGTTTGGGGGCGAGCCTGCGACGGGTCCACTCGGCCTTCACCTGGGAGATGCCGACCGGGAGGAGGGCGGTGCGCACCAGCATGGTGAGCACGATGACGGCGACGGCCGCGGCGCCCGCACCGGCGATGGGAGTGAAAAGTGCCGTCAGGCCCCCGACGAGCGCGTAGGCGGCGTTGAAGGCGGCGGCGATGGGAGGAAGGGAAAAGAGGTCCACGATTGTGTCCTTGCTGTCGAAGCGGATGGGTGACCGTATGGCCCCGGCATCCGCTCCCCTCCGCTCGCGCGAAAGGTGCAGGACGGTTACGCGGCCGGGATCGACCGCGCCGGCGCTCGGGTGAGCGGGCGCCCGGCTGTGGACGGATGCGAGGGCTCCGGCATTCCGCTGAGCGCCTCCCGGTGCGCGTGGGCACGCTCCCCCACGATCAGCTCGCGGGACCCGGTGACCAGTGCCGCGTACCGCACGGCGACGACGCCGGCAATGGCGACGGCCGCGATGCTCGCGACGATCACCGCCGTGGAGCCGCCCTGGGCGATGGCCAGCGCGACGGACAGCACGGTCGTGACCATGACGATCCGTTCGTACAGCGCGCGCATGCTTTTCCTCTGCTCTTAGTTCCGAGTTCGACGCTACAACAACCGGCGGGCGGATGGCGTACTGCAGCGGGAGTATTCGCTGACGGCGAGGCGCAGGACGACACCCTAATGGGTGCTGACGGCCGACTTTCGAAGCTGTCAGGATGGGAGCATGAGCGACTCTCAGGCACCCCTCCAACAGCATCAGGTCATCTATCAGCAGGTGGTGAAGGCTCCATCGAACGGCATGGCCGTCACCGCGCTGATAC
>Ga0157371_10002627_pt1 | contig 17041 bp, 10 predicted proteins | sample C45metaG_FD_113462 | JGI IMG/M metagenome (GOLD analysis project Ga0157371, IMG submission 113462) | Corn rhizosphere microbial communities from Kellogg Biological Station, Michigan, USA - C4-5 metaG | ecosystem: Host-associated > Plants > Roots > Rhizosphere > Soil | place: USA: Michigan...
CATTTTTCAAAAGAGCATCTATTAAATATTTTTCCGCTTTTCCATAATCCTCAAGGTTATAATAACTCAAACCGAGAATATGGGAAACATTATCACAGTTGCTACACCTTTGTGCAAGATCTATTGCTTTTTGAAACTGATGATTATTGAAAGATAAAGACATTAATTGACTAACAACGTCCTGGTTTTTTGGATCGAGTTCGTATGCTTTATCAAAATTTTCCTGGGCTTCGGTTATTTTTCTCATCGACAAATTATTTTTGCCGTTTGCTATATATGCATCTGTATACTGTGGATCGAATACAATTGCTTTATCAAAATCTTTTGCTGCAACGGCGTACAATCCTGCCATACTTTCGTGGATACCTTTGTTGTAATAGAACCTGGCGCTGTCTGCATTTTGGGCAAATGTGAATGAAGAGAGTAAACAAACAACTAAGAAGAATATTAATTTTTTCATGGTACCGGAATTATGAAAAAGAGGTTATTGAAGCACTGTTGCACTTAACGCCGGAAGATTGAGTTTTATTTCAACTACATTATTTTTTTTATCTACAATGTTGGAAATGATTTCCTGGTTGGAAAATTTTCCGGTGCCCCAATAAGTGGCATCATCACTGCAAAAGATCTGTTTCCATAAAGTTTTTTCGTGAACCGATATCTTCCAGTCGTATCTTTCAATGGGTGTCATGTTGAAGATGACTAGTATATCGTCTTTCCCTTTTTTGCCTTTTCGCATATAGGCCATCACACATTCATTTCTATGGTTGAGATCAATCCATTCAAAACCTCTTCTTTCAAACTGGTATTCATAAAAAACTGGATGGGAAGTGAATAAATGATTAAGATCTTTGAAGAAAGTTTTAAGCTTCGAATGAGGTTCATATCTAAGCAAGTTCCAATCCAGTTCTGTTTTATAGTTCCACTCGCTTGTCTGTCCGAATTCGTTTCCCATAAAGAGCAATTTTCCTCCGGGATGCGTATACATATATGAATACAATACGCGAAGGTTTGCAAACTTTTGCCATTCATCACCCGGCATTTTATAGATCATTGGAGATTTGCCATGAACCACCTCATCATGACTTAAAGGAAGAATAAAATTTTCATCATAATAATAAGCCATACTGAAGGAAAATTTGTTCTGGAAATCTTTTCTATATAAAGGATCGATCTTAAAATAATTAAGTGTATCATGCATCCATCCCATCATCCATTTCATTCCAAAACCTAATCCACCTGTAACGGTAAGACCCGTTACACTTGGCCAGTCGGTTGCTTCTTCTGCTATCATCTGCACATCAGGAAAATCGCGGTAAACCATTTCATTTAAATTTTTAATAAATTCCATCGCTTCAAGATTTCCATTTCCCCCAAATTCATTTTCTTCCCACTCACCTTCCTCTCTTGAATAATCTAACCTGAGCATCGAACTTACTGCATCAACACGCATCGCATCAATATGGTACATCTCAAACCAATACCGTGCATTGCTTATTAAAAAAGAACGCACCTCACCCCTCTTGTAATTGAATATGTAAGAATTCCAATCAGGATGAAACCCCTTTCTCATATCCGCATATTCATAGGTGTGGGTACCATCAAACTTAAACAAGCCATGCGCATCGTTAGGAAAATGAGAAGGAACCCAGTCGAGAATGACGCCGATGCCTTCATTATGAAAAGCGTCAACCAGTCGCATAAAATCTTCGGGTATCCCAAACCGTGATGTCGGGGCAAAGTAACCACATCCCTGGTAGCCCCAGCTTCCGTCAAAGGGGAATTCCATAACAGGCATCATCTCTACATGGGTAAAGCCCATTTCTTTTACATACGAAACCAGCAGTTCAGAAATCTGGTCATAGGAATTAAACGAGTCTTCGTCGTATGGATTTGGTTTCATCCAGCTTCCTAAATGTACTTCATAAATACTCCATGGTGAATTAAGAGAATTATGATTTTTTCGTTTGTCCATCCACGTTTTATCATTCCATTCGTAGAAGACGCTTTTTGTTTTGGAAGAAGTTGCAGGTCGCAATTCCCAATGCCTGGCAAAAGGATCACCTTTGTATAATTGAGCTCCTTCAAAACCAACGATATAATATTTATAATTTTCGAATTCACCTATGCCAGGTATAAATCCTTCCCAAATTCCCGATTGATCCAGACGCACAAACAATGCATGTGCGCCGGTATCCCAGTTATTGAAATCCCCTACAACGCTTATGTAGGTGGCATTTGGAGCCCACACTGCAAAATAATATCCTTCTTTATTCAAAACTTTCAAACGATGTGAACCAAAGAATTTATAAAGATTGTAATTGGTACCGTTTTGAAAATTACGAATCTCTTCTTCATCAAATAAAGAGTAATTCCACACCGGCTTCGTTGAATCAACAAAATTTTCTTCTTCGTACGGGATCTTTCTTATTGCCATATTGCAATTTACAATTTAATGTTCGCGGTTCTTTGTGGAATTTATCGATTTATGCGTCTACTTTCAAAACAGATGTTAACATAAATTTAAGACACAATATGACATTTACTCATAAATATTAAACATATTTGATTATCCTTCAAATCCAAAAACTAATGCTAAAGATTATTTTTTTATCCGCCGCTCTTTTTTTCCTTCCTCAATTAATCTTCTGCCAAACTTCACAAATAAAAGGCCACTTAACCGATTCTTCGACTAATGAGAACCCAGCAAATGCAGTCATTTCTGTTTTAAGACAAGAAGATTCTACTCTGGTAAAATTTTCGAGGAGTGATAACAACGGTAACTTTAAGATAGATCATTTAGACTCCGGGAAATATATTGTTTTAATTACCTATCCAAAGTATGGAGATTACGTTGACCAGTTCAAGCTGAACCCTGCTCAAATTCTTGATTTTAAAACCATCTATCTCACACAAAAAGCAAAACTGTTGGCCGCCATTATTATCAGGCAGTCAGCAGTACGAATTAAAGGTGATACTACCGAATTTACAGCAGATAGTTTTCATGTAAAGCCAAATGCTACGGTAGAAGATCTTTTGAAAGAACTACCAGGTTTGCAGGTAGATAAAGACGGAAAAATAACTGCCCAGGGACAAACGATCCAAAAAATATTGGTTGATGGAGAAGAATTCTTTAGCGACGATCCAACAGTTGCTACCAGGAATTTGCGAGCAGACGCCGTTGATAAAGTTCAGGTTTTTGACAAGAAAAGTGACCAGTCGGAGTTTACGGGCATTGATGATGGGCAAACCACAAAGACTTTAAATTTAAAATTAAAAGACAACGCCAAACATGGTTATTTTGGAAAATTGTCTGCCGGCGCTTTGGATAAATATTATAACGGTCAGGCACTCATAAATGCGTTTAAAGGTAAACGGCAATTGGCTGCGTTTGCCATTGCCAGCAGCACTGATGCTACCGGTTTGAACTGGCAGGACGAACGCAATTATGGTTTTGGCAGCGATAATCTACAAGTGATGGATGGTGGTGGAATCATGATCACCAACAATAATATTGATGACATGGGAACCAACAGTTATTATGGAGAAGGATTGCCTGAAAGTATGAAAGCCGGTATTCATTTTTCCAATAAGTGGAACGACGATAAATATGATGCAGGCGGAAATTATCTTTTTAATAAACTGGCTGTGCACAGCGCAGGTAATACGTATACACAAAATATTTTGCAGGATTCTGTTTACTATAACCGTGAATCCGCTAATACTCATTCCGACAAAATGAGGCATGCTTTGTCAGGTATGACGGAGATAAAACTCGATTCATCCTCATCAATAAAAATAACTGCTAACGGTTATGCCGGTACTTCGCAATCTGCAAGCGATTATCAGTCGGAAGCTTTGGATGAAAACAATAGGCCGGTAAACAGTAGTACGCGTGCTACTTCAAACAAAGGTGATAAGACCGGGTTGCGTGCTTCTGCTTTATATAGAAAAAAATTCAAAAAGAAGGGAAGAACACTTTCTATAAACTTTGATGAAACGTATACTGACGACAGCAGCAATGGTTTTTTAAATAATTTATCCAACTTCTATGATGCTTCAGGATCAATTTTCAAAAGGGATTCAACTGACCAAAATAAAGTGAATGATAACCTGGTAAATGTGGCTGGAGTAAAAGCAACTTATACCGAACCTCTTTCAAAGAAATCGTACCTCGAAATCAATTATTCGTTTTATAATAACAACAGCACCCAGAAAACATTGAGTTATGATAAAGACCCTGCGGGCAAATATTCTCTGCTTGTTGATTCACTGAGCAATCAGTTCAAATACATTTATAAAACCAACAGTGGAGGTATCAATTATCGCTTCAATGAAAAGAAATATAATTTTTCAATAGGCGGCAACATTGCAAATACTGCTTTCCAGCAAACTGACCAGGTAAAAGACACAAGCAGAAAATATAACTATTACAACCTTTTTCCCCGCGCAAATTTCTATTATAAATTCAATGCTTACAGCGGCTTAAGATTTAATTATAACGGCAGCACCAATCAGCCTACGATTGATCAATTGCAACCTTTAAAAAACAATTATGATCCATTAAATGTGATAATCGGGAATCCGAATCTCAGGCAGGAATTCAGACATTCGTTTCAACTTAATTTTAATAACTATAAAGTCTTCTCAGAACGTTCAATTTACTTTGGTTCTTATTTTACATTCATTAATAACGCCATCAGCAGCAGTTATACTATTGATGCATTGGGTAAAAGAACCACAAAATATCTCAATGTAGATGGAAATTACAACGGACAGATTTATACAGGTTACTACATTCAAATACCGAAAACGAAATTGAATGTTGGTATAAGCCCACAAGCAAGGATTTCGAAAAATACAAATTTTGTCAACGGTCTTAAAAACGTAACAAAAAGTAACGCTGTTTCAATGAGAATTGGTTTAAGAAGTTATGTAAAAGATAAATACCAGTTCAGCGTTGATGCTACACCTTCCTTTAATCAATCCACTTCAACAATCAGTTCAGTAGCAATTACAAACTACTGGAGCTACAATTATTCTGCTGATGGAAATTATACTTTGCCGGGAAAATTAGAGATCGGTTCTGATATAAATTTTGATTTCAGGCAAAAGTTAAACGCGTTTGATGTAAACACCGATGTCGTGTTATGGAATGCTTACCTGGAGAAGAAGTTTTTTAAGAATGAAGCTCTGACGTTGCGTTTTAGCATTCATGATATTTTGAACCAAAATAAAGGATACGACAGAACCGTTCAGCCTTTTGCCATTGAAGAAAGACATTATCTCACTTACCAGAGATATGGGCTGATCACGCTGACATGGAATTTCAAAAACAAGGGAGGCGCAGGAGCACCGAAATCATTTTTTTAAAATTTTAATAGAATGAAAAAAATCATTTTTCTTTTAAGCTTTTTTTTCGCTGTACAAAACACTTTTGCTCAAGCTGTCTTTCTTTCAAAGGGTAAAGTTGAATTTGAAAAGAAAACGAATGTATGGATCGATCTTACCGGAAGCTTTGCTGATGATTTAAAAAAATCAATACCGGAGTATAAGACCAGTTATTTTGATTATGAGTTTAATAATAACAAAGCAATTTATAAACCGGGTCGTGAAGTTATTGATAAGGCCAGTTCTTTTTTTGGCACGCTTGCTAATGACAATGTAGTTTATAGCAACTTCACAACTGATAAATACGTTGCGGAAAAACATGTGTTTGAAAAAACATTTCTGATTGAAGATAGTTTGAGAAATGCAAAATGGAAGATCAAAAATGACTTCCGTGATATTGCCGGATTCCACTGCAGAAGAGCCACCACTATTATTATGGATTCAGTTTTTGTTGTGGCATTTTATACAGATGAAATCACTGTTCCGGGTGGCCCTGAAAGTTTTAGCGGATTACCGGGAATGATTTTGGGATTGGTAATAAATCGTGTTCACACCTCCTGGTATGCGACGAAGGTTGAAACGGTTGGTGTGGATGAAAAAGAAATTGCGCCACCATCCAAGGGAAAAAAAATCAGTGAAAAAGAATTGAAAGAAGAGTTGAAAAAATTAATGGCTGATTGGGGAAAGTATGGCCAAAGAAATATGTGGAACATCATGATTTAGTGATAGAAGAATATGTGTTCGTAAACGAATAAAGAATTGGCATTTTTATATTAGGGTTTTTGATACGCGAGAAGCGCAACACGCTTACTAATTTGTAATAATTTTTCTGTACGTTTTTATTTTCTTTTGCCAAAATTATTCCTGGAAAAAACTTTCAGGCATATATGTTGTGAACTTTTATTGCAAAAAAAGGAAATAATGAAAGTTAAACAAATTGTTTTGTCAAGCAGGCCAAAAGGCATGCCGACAAAGGATCAGTTCAGGACTGAAACCTTTACTCTGCCTGCATTACAGGATGGGGAGGTTTTGACGAAAGCTTTATATTTTTCCGTTGATCCATACATGCGCGGCCGCATGAATGATGCAAAATCTTATGTAGCTCCATATAAAGTTGATGAACCAATAGTGGGTGGTGGGATTGGAAAGATAATAGAAACAAGATCGTCAGGTTTTCAAAAAGACGATTTAGTACAAGGGTTTTTTCCTTGGGCAACTGAATCCGTTCACAAAGCAACCACAGTACAAAAAATCGATACGGAGTTAGCGCCTGCGCCTTATTACCTTGGCATTTTGGGAATGCCCGGCTTAACCGCCTATTTTGGGTTGTTGTATATCGGCAAACCTAAACAAGGTGAAACAGTGGTAATATCAGGAGCGGCGGGAGCAGTAGGAATTGTAGTAGGGCAAATTGCGAAATTGAAAGGCTGTCGTGTTGTAGGAATTGCAGGAAGCGATGAAAAAATAAAAATGCTGAAAGACGAATTTGATTTTCATGAAGTAATTAATTATAAGGCCACTTCCGACATGAGAAAAGAAATCAAAGACGCATGTCCCAACGATGTAGATGTTTATTTTGATAATGTAGGAGGTTCGATTTCTGATGCAGTGATTGCGAATATTAATTTTCATGCAAGAATTGTTTTGTGCGGGCAAATTGCTTTATACAACTCCACTGAAGTGCCTACTGGTCCTCGTCTACAGCCAATGTTATTGACACGCAGCGCTTTAATGCAGGGATTCATTGTAAGTAATTTTAAGGATCACTTCAGCGAAGGAATGGAACAGCTTTCACAATGGGTAAAAGAAAAAAAATTAAAATATGAAGAAACGATTATTGAGGGATTTGATAAACTACCGGAAGCGTTCCTAGGTCTTTTCTCCGGGAAGAACAAAGGCAAAATGATTTTGAAGGTATGACAACGAACAAATAATTTCCGGGTATGTTATTTCTCCAATTCCCAAACGCCACTCTCCATAGGTTTTAGGGAAAAATCCGAAAGTGGTGACACTTCACCTGTTTCAATATTTTTAATTTTAGTGAAGCCGGCAGTTCTTTCAGAATAAAAGCTGGTGTGCACTGTTTCCTCTTTTTTTGAAGTATTTAAAATCGTCATAATTGTTTGTTTACTGTCGTACCTGAAAAAAACATACAATCCATCTTGTGGAATAAATTGCATCATTTTACCGGAAGTAATAGCAGAAGAATTTTTTCTGAAATTTGCCAACGTGGCAATGTAGTTCCAGATAGAATCCTCTTTTGGCGTTCTCCCATTCTCATTGAATTTATTTACCGGATCACCTGACCATCCTCCAGGGAAATCAAGGCGAACATGCCCATCGTTTGGAGAAGTAAAGCCCTTCATACCCACTTCATCGCCATAATACAATTCAGGAATACCCCTGCAGGTTAAAAGCCATGCCAGCGCTGCTTTATACTTAAGCATGCTTGTATCAACCACGGAATAAAATCTCGATAAATCATGATTGTCCAAAAAGATCACATTGCGCACCGGATCTTTATAAACAAAATCCTGCGCAAGTGTGTTGTACAATTCAGTAACGCCATCTGTCCAGCCAAAATCTTTTGTCATCGCATCGGTAATGGCCCAAAGCGTTTGAAAGTCGGCTGGTGCCTGTAAATTACTTTTGTAAGGAATATTCAAATTGTTTTGAACAAAATACGCCTGGTTCAAAACTCCGTGAACCCATGTTTCACCAAACATGGTGATCTTTGGAAATTCGTCGGTCAAGGCTTTATTACATCTGTTCATAAAATCGAGATCGTTGTAGATATAAGTGTCGATCCGCCATCCATCAATTCCAAATTCTTCTACAGTCCACAAGGCATGTTGGATCAAAAATTTAGCAACGTAGGGATTTTCCTGGTTAAGGTCAGGCATAACGTGCGCAAACCATCCATCGGACATTATCTTTTTTTCCTTGGGACTTGCATAAGGATCAAACAAAACCTGGTCTTTAAAATTGGTATTTGTATAAGATGACCATTGGTGTAACCAATCTTTCATTGGAGGATCAAGTACAGTAAAATGGTAACTTCCGATATGATTGTACACCGCGTCCTGGATGATCTTCATCTTTTTTGCATGGGCTCGATCAATTAATTCATGATACGCCTTTTCACCGCCGATACGTGGATCGATTTTATAATGATCAGTAAAAGCATATCCGTGCTCAGTTCGATCAGGCATGTCATTTTCAATCACCGGGTTAAGCCAAAGTGTTGTAACACCAAGCGATTGCAAATAGCCCAGATGATTTTCAATTCCCTTCAGGTCACCACCATGCCGTGCGTAAACGGTATCACGGTCAAGGCTTTGATCTCTCATGCCAGCAACGCGATCGTTTGTTGTATCGCCGTTGCTAAACCGGTCAGGCATGATTAAATAAATAAGATCTTTTGATGTAACTCCTTGTGCAAACGTAGTCCCGTTTCCCTGCCTGCGCTTTTTCAAAGGAAAATTGATTGTAAAGGAGGAGCTTTTTTTATTCACATTGATCTTCAAAATTCCTGGCACTGCAGCAGAAGAAATATTAATGTCGAGGAAAACATAGTTTTTATTTTCAACCTTTTCAGTTTTTTCCAGTTTTACACCGGGATAATTTATCGTATATTCGTTGGCGTTACCTATATCATTTCCATGAACCATAATTTGGACATGATTCCATTTCAATCCTGTCCACCAATTGGTGGGATAACAGTGATAGGCCGAATTCTGGGCAAATGTGTTTACAAAAAAATAAAAACTAAAAAGTAAGAGAAAGCCTTTTTTTTTCATGACAAAAATATTATTCAGGGATAAGTTGCATTTGTATTACATCAGGAATTTCTTCGTCCTTATCAACCACGATAAAATTAAAGAATCCGCCGATCGCCATAGAAATGCCGCCAATCACAAGAGCGTATATCGCCTGCTCATGAAATATATCTTTAATGACGAACCCCATCACAAAAGAGGCTACCAGTTGCGGAATTACAATAAAGAAATTAAAAACGCCCATGTAAAATCCCATTTTCGCACGGGGCAATGCACCCGCAAGAATTGAATAAGGCATCGTTAATGTGGATGCCCATCCAAGGCCAACTGCAATCATTGGGACTAAAAGCATCATCGGAGATTTTATGAAAATGATCGATAATAATCCCAGCCCGCCAATGATAAGGCAAATCATGTGTGTGTATTTTCTTCCAATCCTGTTGGCAAGCATCGGTAATAAAAAAGCGGTTATTGCTGATACAGCGCTATAAACCATGAACATCACTCCTACCCAATCGCCAGCATCCTGGAAAGCTTTTGATGTGGTATCGATTGTACCGTACGCATTTTGTGCGACTGATGCCGTTGTATAAAGCCACATACAATAAAAACCTACCCATGTAAAGAATTGCACCACTGCCAACTGCGCCATTGTTTTTGGCATTGAGAAAATACCTTTTGTTATTTCTGAAATGGCAGTTCCAAAACCTTTGGATTCCATTTTTTCTTTCTTCCATTCTTCCATATTTTCCGGTGGTGCTTCATCTGAAGTAAGAACCGTCCATAATACAGAAAAGAAGAAAACAACTGCGCCAATATAAAATGAATACTTAACTGAATCGCCTATTTGCCCAGCCGGAGCCGTGTTACTGATGTGAAAGACATTAGTAAAGATATAGGGCAGCAAAGATGCAATTACTGCGCCCAAACCAATAAAAAAAGTTTGAGTAGCAAAACCGGTAGTTCTTTGAGCTGATGTAAGTTTATCTCCTACAAAAGCCCTGAAGGGTTCCATTGAAATGTTGATGGATGCATCAAGGATCCAAAGCAAAACCGCAGCCATCCAAAGCATAGTTGATTGCGGCATCAAAAACAATGCAATCGAAGCAAGGACGGAACCAATAAAAAAGAAAGGTCTTCTTCTACCCCAGCGTTTGTGCCATGTCCTGTCGCTTAAATAACCAATTATCGGTTGAACGAGCAAGCCGGTAAGTGGCGCCGCTACCCACAAGAAACCAATTTTGTCAATATCAGCTCCGAGCGTTTGGAAGATACGTGACACATTTGCATTTTGCAGAGCAAAGCCGAACTGGATACCGAAAAAGCCAAAACTCATATTTAAAATCTGCCCGAAGGTCAGGTGATGTTTTGGAACCGGGTGTGATGCCATAGCAATACGTTTGTAAAAATGAAATTATGTAAAATTTACACGATAATAAGAGAATAAAAATACATGAATTTCTTATCAAAGTGCTTTTTTGAAAATAAAATTAGTCTCCGGAAAATCGGCTTCTCACTTCCGTCAATGATCAAATAAATAAGCAGAATTTTTATCTGGTTTTATCTATTGTTTTTTATTCGATCGCTAACCAATTACAAAACCATCGGGAAGAACGGCGTCTTTTTTAATCACCACAATACCATCTTTTACTGTATACAGTTCGTGGTCTTCACTTTTAAGATGTGATCCACCATTGATCGTCACGTTATTTCCAACACGCGCATTCTTATCAATGATAGCGTTATTGATATAACAATTGTCGCCAATGCCTAACTTGGGCACACCTTTATCTACATCGTAGCTCATGTCTTCAATAGTTTCATAATAATCACTTCCCATCAGGTAAGTTCTGAAAATTTTTGTGCCATAACCAATCCTGGTCCTGATACCGACAACACAATGTTCCAGCCTTTCTGCGTGAATGATGCAACCATCAGCGGCAATCGTATTCAACAGTGTGGTGCCACTGAATTTAGCCGGCGGCAACATTCTCGGACGAGTGTAAACCTTTTGTTCGTTATGAAAAAGATTGAAGGGAGGAAGCTCGTCGGTTAGGGCGAGGTTCGCTTCAAAGAAGGAACCGATGTTTCCGATGTCTGTCCAGTAACCACTATATTGGTAACTGCAAACATTGTGATCCTGTATAGCAAAAGGAATAATTTCTTTGCCAAAATCAGTAGCATCTTTTTTCTTGTTTTCGAGAAGGTCAATCAGCACCTCTTTTTTAAATAGATAAATACCCATAGAAGCGAGGTAATTTTTCCCCTGCTTTTGCATCTCTTCACTTGTTTCACTTACCCAGTCAGGTAAAAGATCCAATCCCGGCTTTTCAATGAACGACTTGATCTTGTTGTCTTCATCAGATTTTAAAATTCCAAATTCTGTGGCTTCCTTTTGTGTTACAGGAATCGTAGCGATTGTGATGTCAGCTCCTTCTTTCGCATGTGTGCGAAACATGTTTCCGAAATCCATTTGATAGAGCTGATCTCCTGATAAAATCAAAACATGGTCGAATTCTTTTGTTACTAGATATTTGAGGCATTGCCTTACAGCATCTGCAGTTCCCTGGAACCATTCCGAACTTTCCGGTGTTTGTTCGGCTGCTAAAATATCGACGAAGCCACTGCTAAAATTGCTGAACTGGTAAGTGTTTTTTATATGCTTGTTTAAAGAAGCTGAATTGTACTGGGTGAGAACAAAGATCCTGTTGATGTTAGAGTTGATGCAGTTGGAGATCGGTATATCCACCAGGCGGTATTTGCCTGCAATCGGGACTGCTGGCTTACTTCTGCTGCGAGTTAACGGGTATAAACGTGTTCCTGCTCCTCCGCCAAGAATCACTGCGATTACTGATTTGCTGATCCACATATTTGCTTGCATAATTTTTTTTATTTATCAATTTAAAAATAGTTGAGAACATCAAAAAAACTTTCTCTAATAAACTTAAAATATTTTTATGAATTATAGAGATTGATATAAATTTCAGTGCTCTTTTCCCAGCTGTGATCTATCTGCATGATCTGCTTTATGATTTGATTCATCTTTTTTTTATCGCCATACAATTCAAGCGACCTGTGAATGGCATTACATGTGTCCCCGACAGAATCATCATTAAAACAAATTCCAAAGCCACCTTCCTCGCCAAAATCTTTTACTGTATCCTGCAAACCACCGGTGCGCCTGACAATGGGGATAGTTCCATATCGTAAAGAATACATCTGGTTCAATCCGCACGGCTCTACCCTGCTTGGCATTAATAAAAAATCCGCGCCTGCATACATGCGGTGGCTCAGTTGTTCATTGTAACCGATCTGAGGATTATAATAACCAAACAGATGGTTATGTAAATGAGTCAACTGGTCTTCAATATAGGCCTCACCACTTCCGAGCACAAGGAAATTCATTTTGCCTTCCATGTAATAAATGGAGTCTGCAATAACCTGGGGTAAAAGATCCGCCGCTTTTTCGCCGACAAGCCTTCCTATAAAAATGATCAAAGGCTTTGTCTCATCAAGGTTGAAGCGAACACACAACTCTTTTTTATTTGCCTGCTTTTGTTCTTTAAAATTATCGAGCCCATACTTTGCTTCCAAGAAATGATCGGTTTCAGGATTCCATATTTCTGTATCAATGCCGTTCAGAATTCCGAAACATTTTCCTCTTTCATATTCGAACAGAGTCTCAAGGCCATTGGCGTTGTGCCGCAATTCTTCCAGGTATCCATAACTCACTGTATTCACTTTAGCCGCACATTTAATGCCACAAGCCAATGCATTTATCGTATTATTCCAATCCAGCATTCCCCATTTGTATTTGTCCCAATCGGGTATATACCGCGAATGGCTCCAATCCATCCATCCCTGGTATTGCGCATTGTGAATGGTAAGAACAGTTTTTATAGAAGCAAGATGCCTGTAGGGAAAACAATTTTGCATCATGAAGGGAACCAGCGCTGCCTGGTGGTCATGAACATGAACAATGTCCGGATGATGATGCCATTTACTGATCCAATCCACCGCAGCTATTTGGAAAGCGACAAATCTTTCAATGTCATCCTCATAACCATATATCTTTTCACGGTCCAATAAGTTATTTATATCAACAAGATAAAGATCAAAGCCAAGAATGTTATTTGTTTCCTTTATAACCGTATACTCAAACCAGTAATTAGCCATTCCGAAAGCACCTTTATGAACGACATCAAACGAATGTTCATACAAAAATTTTGTACGATACATCGGCATTACCACTTTTGCAATATGACCTAGTTTGTTCTGATATTTTGGTAAGGCGCCCACCACATCTCCCAGCCCTCCTGCCTTTGCAACGGGGTAACACTCAGCGCTTACATGAATAATTTCCATAAAAATTAATTAGCGCTTCAAATTAAGCATGATTTTTCTTATTAAAAAATTATAATAAAAACCTTTACTTTGGAAAAATTATATATTTTCATCCTTAATTTACAATTCAAAACTACAGACGCAATGGCCACTCCTTCAATGAATTTATCTAAAGCAGCTCCTGTTGCAAAAGGGAAATTACAGCCCACCAATTACGGTGCTTTAAGTACTTTGGTAGTTGTATTTTTCTTCTGGGGTTTTATCGCAGCAGGTAATAGTGTTTTTATTCCTTTTTGTAAACATTATTTTAACCTGGACCAATTTCAAAGCCAGTTAATTGATTTTGCTTTTTACCTCGCTTATTATATTGGTGCCCTTGCGCTTTTTGCTTATGGTTCGTTCGGAGGCAAAGATCTTGTTGCAAAATGGGGTTATAAAAAAAGTATTGTTTATGGATTATTATTTTCAGCTTTAGGAGCGGTAGCAATGATAATAGCAGTAAATGCAAATGCTTTTGTCGGGATGCTCGCCGGATTATTTATTGTTGCACTTGGGTTTTCATTGCAACAAACTGCAGCCCAGCCCTTCGCAATTGTTCTTGGCGATCCTTCTACAGGAAACAGCCGTGTAAACCTTGGCGGCGGCGTTAATTCTTTTGGAACAATGATCGGCCCCCTGGTAGTTGCTTTTGCTTTGTTTGGAACTACCGCAGCCATCACTGATAAACAAATTGCGGGATTAAGTCTTAGCAAAGTAATTATTTTATATAGCGGCGTTGGCATACTCTTTATCTTAGCTGCTGCGCTTTTTTATTTTTCTAAAAAAGTGCCACATGGTATTTCTACAGAAAAAACAGAAAAGGCCAATAAAGCTTTGTATTCATTATTGATCATGACCGGTCTTCTTATTATCATGTTCGTGCCTGTTTTTAGCAGCTATAAAGTTGACCTTACCAATGCTCCCGATTCTGAAAGAATTGCAATGGAAACGTATCGTGTAAAGTGGTTGTTCGGAGCCCTGGCAGTAGTAATTCTAAGCTTATTAATTTCTTATGCACGGGCTCAAAGAAAACCCGATGGCTGGGGAGCAATGAAATACCCCCAATTGGTTTTGGGAATGCTTGCTCTCTTTTTATATGTAGGAACAGAGGTGACGATTGTCAGTAATATCAGCGACCTTTTAAGCAAACCTGAATTTGGAAGCATTCCTTCTTCACAGGCAGCGCTTTATATTTCGATGTATTGGGGAAGTTTAATGATCGGACGTTGGGTAGCTTCTATCTCCGCTTTTGATTTTAAGCCGTCAACCAAGCAGCAACTGACTTTTATTGTACCAATGGTTGCTTTTGCTATTGTTTTATTGGTTAATGCAGCTTCCGGATATGCGGTGCATATTTTGTATTACTATATCATTTGTGTTTTGATTCAGGTAGGTGCTTTTTATGTAAGTAAAGACAAGCCGGCACGGATGCTTTTGATTTTTGGATTGTTAGGTGTGATAGCGATGGCTATTGGTTTGGCAACTACAGGCAAAGTCGCTATTTATGCATTCATCAGTGGTGGTTTATTTTGTTCCATTATGTGGCCTGCTATTTTCACCTTGTCTGTTGCAGGGCTTGGAAAATATACCACGCAAGGTTCTGCATTTTTGATCATGATGATCTTGGGTGGCGGCGTTATTCCTCCTATCCAGGGAAAGCTTGCAGATTTTCTTGAATCAAGAAGCAGTGTGGCAGGCGCAGGAATCCACCAGTCATATTGGATACCTCTAGTGTGCTACGCCTATATAACTTTCTTCGCCTTTTTTGTAAAAGGAGTTTTAAAGCGCCAGGGAATTGATTATGAAAATCCTGTTGACGAAGTTGACCAAGCAACTGCCCCTGAAGGAGCTTTTGATGAAACTCCGCGATAAAAAAATTTACTTTTTGTTTGTTTACTGAAGTATGGACATTTTCCCAATTGGGCTTAAACAAAAGATGAAGTACTTTCAGTTTTTTAAAACCTCAACCAAATAAATCTTTGCATTGGATAAAAATAATAAACTAATGGAATCTCCGGCAGAATACGCAATTGGAATTGATATTGGTGGCACCACCACAAAGTTTGGAATCGTAAACCATCGTGGCGATATTTCAAATGTAGGTGATATTGTAACCAACAAGCACACCGACATTAATTTATTCGTTGATGAATTATACCAGGAAATAGTGCCAGCCATTAAAGCCGTCGGAGGAATAGACGTAATCAAAGGAATCGGTCTTGGAGCGCCAAACGGTAATTATTATAGTGGTACGATTGAATATGCGCCAAACCTGCAATGGAGAGGAATTATTCCAATTGCAAAGATGATTACCAGCAAATTCAATAAGCCCTGCACCCTAACGAATGACGCTAATGCCGCAGCCATTGGCGAATTAATGTATGGCGCTGCACGCGGGATGAGAGATTTTATTATGATCACATTGGGAACCGGCGTCGGTAGCGGCATTGTTGCCAATGGGCAATTAATTTATGGGCACGATGGTTTCGCGGGTGAACTCGGGCATACTATTATTCGTCCGGGAGGTCGCCTGCACTGGGGAACAGGAATGAAAGGGAGCCTGGAAACATATGCTTCCGCAACAGGTATTTCAATTACCGCAAAAGAGATTCTTGATGAACGTGTAAACGAAAAAAGTTTGTTAAGAGATATTCCGCATGAAGAAATTACTTCAAAAAAGGTGTGCGACGCTGCCCTCAAAGGTGACCCGATCGCGAATGAAGTTTTCCAGATAACCGGGCAAATATTGGGAGAAGCGCTAGCCAATTTTGTAATGTTCTCCTCACCTGAGGCAATCATCTTGTTCGGTGGCGTAATAAAGGCCGGCAATCTTTTACTGGACCCGACAAGGGAAAGCATGGAAAAAAATCTTCTCCCTATTTTTCAAAATAAAGTGAAATTATTGTTCAGCGAATTGAAGGAATCAGATGCTGCCATACTGGGTGCCAGCGCTTTGGTGTGGGAAATAAAACCCGATGTATTGAATGTAAGATGAGCGCGACAATTATCAATCTGGAATTACGAATTCAAAACCAAGCAGATTGAATCTGTAATTTACTTTTTCAATCTTAGCAGAATACAAAGACGTTTTAAAGCGTGCTTTACCGGAATATCCTCCTTTTCAATGAGCTTCTATTTGAATCTTATACTCTTCTTCTTCCCTAACTTTCTTATGAGGAATGTCATATGTTTCGCTGCCTGAAGTCAGCGGATACTAGTTGTCTGTTTATCATTTTTGCCAGTGAAATATTTCATTCGGCACATTTAAACAACTGTTATGGCAACAAAATCTACTTTTCGTAGAGCGTTTTCAGTAGCGCTCCTTATAATTGTTTTATTACCTACCGTCCCTTCCTTTTCTCAAACGCTCTTAGATCCGAAATCCCAACCACAATTTGTAAATCCGCTTCCAATTCCTGCTGTAATTGATGCACGAAACGGCGGATTGTTCACTATTGGTATTTCACAGTTCGACCAATGGCTAGGAC
>Ga0157371_10002628_pt1 | contig 17036 bp, 13 predicted proteins | sample C45metaG_FD_113462 | JGI IMG/M metagenome (GOLD analysis project Ga0157371, IMG submission 113462) | Corn rhizosphere microbial communities from Kellogg Biological Station, Michigan, USA - C4-5 metaG | ecosystem: Host-associated > Plants > Roots > Rhizosphere > Soil | place: USA: Michigan...
ATTGGAGCTGCTGTATTCATGTCTACTCCTGCTTTTTTCAAGACTTCAATCGGATAATCAGAGCAGCCCGCTTTTAAGAATTCATTAATGTAACGATCTACGGCAGGTTTACCTTCTGTTAAAATCTGATTGCTTAGAGCAGTTGCAGCACTTAGACCTGTGGCATATTGATATACATAGTAATTATAGTAGAAATGAGGAATTCTTGACCATTCCAATCCTATTTGTTCATCAATAACAATGTCATCACCAAAGTATTTTTTATTTAATTCATAGTATACTTCTGTTAATTTATCCGCTGTTAAGGCTTCTCCATCTTGATCTAACTGATGAATTACATGCTCGAACTCAGCAAACATGGTTTGACGGAAAACAGTGCCACGGAATCCTTCTAGCCAATGATTTAATAGGTAAATACGTTTCTTTGGATCATCAATTGTTTTCAATAAGTAATCGTTCAATAAAGCTTCGTTACAAGTAGAAGCTACTTCAGCTACGAAAATGGAATAATCTCCGTACACATAAGGTTGATTTGCACGCGTGTAGTAACTATGGATACTATGTCCAAATTCATGAGCTAGCGTAAATAGGTTATTCACGTTATTTTGCCAGTTCATCAAAATATATGGGTTTGTACCATACGATCCTGAAGAATAGGCTCCCGAGCGCTTTCCTTTCGTTTCTACAACGTCTACCCAGCGATTTTCTAGTCCTTGCTTCACAATGGATACATATTCTTCACCAAGTGGTTCAAAGCTATTTAGCATCGCCTCACACGCCTGGTCATACGTATATTCCATATCAAGTTCTTTCACAAGTGGTGTATATAAATCATACATATGCAGCTCGTCTACGCCTAATACTTTTTTACGCAAGCTAACATATTTATGAAGTAAATGAACGTTTTTATTAATGGTCCCTACTAAATTATCATATACACTTTCTGGAATATGATTTCCAGACATTGCTGCTTCACGTGCAGAGGTATAATTTCTAATTTTAGCGTTCACATTATCCCCTTTAACATTTCCACTTAAAGTAGAGGCAAATGTATTGCGAAACTTGCCATATGTGTCATACATAGCTTTAAATGCGTCTTCTCGCACGCGTCTATCTTCGCTTTCTAAGAAGCGTGAAAAACGGCCATGTGTTAATTGCACTTCATTTCCATCAGCATCTGTGATGTTCGGAAACTCTAAATCTGCATTGTTTAACTTCCCAAACGTATCAGATGAAGCTCCTGCTACTTCGGAAAATTGTGCTAACAATGCTTCTTGTTCTTTTGGAAGCACGTGTGGACGTTCTTTATTGATTTCTTCTAAAAGTTGACGATATACTTGAAGTTCTTTATTTTCATCTAGATAAGATGATAGAGTAGATTCATCTAATGATAAAATTTCCGGTACTAAAAATGATAACTCTGTTGAAACTTTTACATATAATGATTTTATACGGCTCTCCATTGCCTGATATGTGCTATTTGCTGTATCCTGATCGGAGCGCATATGCGCGTAAGTATACAGCTTTCGCAAGCGACTTGTAAGTTCATCACGATAAATCAATACGTCTAATAAGGCATTTGGACCATTTCCTATTGTCCCTTGAAAAGAGGACGCTTTTTTAGCTAGTGCAGAAACATCTTGAAATTCTTTTTCCCATACATCATTAGAAGCAAAAATGTCTTCTAATCTCCATGTTAAATGTTCCGCAACTTCATCACGCGTTAAGATTTTATTATTTGTTTCAGCTGACAAGATAAGCTCCCCTTCCATTTGTTTCGATATTCGAATCACCTATTATTTTCTCAATTTTCTGGGCACTTTGCAAGGAATTGCCTATAAAGTAATTGATTCATTTTAGAAATGCTGCACTTGCTTCTATAAACGACATTTTCTGATTGAATTATACATTTTTTTAATACAAACAAATATGACTTTACTGCTTCTAGCTTGAGTTCTGATTGAGTGGGTCCTATTGGTCGATTGATTAGAAAAGATTGACATTGTAAGTGAGATGCTTGATGAATGGGGATATTTAAGGAATACAAATAATCGATAAATTGAGTTTGCCACTCCACAGCATGTACATGAAATGACTCTGCAAAGATAGTTGGAATCCCTATAAATTGAGGAAGCTTTTTAGGCTGTAGTTGCCATCTATAGCAGACTTGTAAAAAGGCTGATTGAACTCCTTTTTTATTGTAATAGTATAGATTGTCTATATGCTTGAACCGATGCTCTTTATAGATGCTTAAATACTTTTCAAATTCCTCCAAAGAAATATGTTTTACGAATGCAAATGGCCAGGTTTGGTTTGTAATAGGTAACTTTTTTACTTTGACGATATATAGATTTGCTCTTATATGCAATAAGTTTGAAATATAATGAAAGTATTTTGTTTGGGGACAGTAGGTGATAATCATTTTTCCGTATGTGGGGGATACGAGGAAAAATTGTTGGCGAAATGAGGATAGTTGCATTAGCCCTATTTCTTGATTGGGGAACTCTGAGATGGAAGGTGTTCTTAATATCCAAAGTGGGATTATTTGCCGCATTTTATAGCCTGCATTACGTTTATTAATTGTAGAGGGTAGTATTTGGCTGCATTGAAATTCAATTGCCACTTGTTCTTCATTCGTTTGCAGTAAAATATCTGGTCGCTGCTTGAGCGTTTGAATAAATGGCTCTAGTTGACAATTTAAGTTCAATTGATGAAAAAAAGCATAGAGTTGTAGTTTACCGTTTAAATGATCTTCACTTTCTCCTTCTGAAAATAACTGAGCACATTCGGCATTTCGCTTATGAGCAAAATGAGGAATATTAATGGTACCACTCTTCAAAATAACCTCCTCTTGGCATTGCATGCATAGAAAAGTACTTCTTTCCTTTAGTTCTTTCAAACTTTCCTGTGAATAATTGGCCGGAATAATAATTTCTCCTTGTTTTGTAATAGCCGTTAGTATGATAAACACCTCCTATTAAAAATGTACAAACTCTCAGCAATTAAATCAAGTGATAAGAGAATAGTAGGCCAAAAAAAAAACCTTCTGAAACAGAAGGTTTTAAAAATGTTTATTTAATTCTTTCAAGACATCATTTGCAATTATTTCTTTACCGTATTCTTGAATCATATGAATGGTTGTTTTTGTACTAAGACCAAATTCAGAAATCACGCTTAGTGTATTTAATACTGATTCAAATTCAACCACCTCTATATTAAAGCTTACATGTAAATAATACTTTTCCTCATAGTGGTACAGAGATGTTTTGAAATTTACTTTCTCTAGTTTTTTTGCTAGACCAAGTACATCATCAAAGTTCTCAAACTTAAATGTATACTCAGAAGGTATTTCATCTAAATCATCCATATAATTCGAAAAATCATCAAACTCATGAGGTCCTATGGAGCTAGAGACTCCATTTTTAAATATTTTGTTTGATACATCTTCCATTTCATCACTATCATCTGATCGTTCATCCTTAGCCAATTCCGTTCGAGTGACAATTACTTCCAAACCTTTTTCCATCGCATGAACTTGTATCCATAGTGGGCCATCCAACTCGTCAAAATGGTCATCATCATGAACCTCATCCATCATCTCCCAAAAAAGCTGCTCGCTCTTATCTTTATTAAACCATATTTCATCTCGGCTGAAGCCTCTTTCTTCAATGTCGATGTATGAAATGTATACTTTGAAAGTGTTATCATTGATACGCTCGATATCCATTTAACACATCTCCTTTCGCTTCTTACCGTCTCATTATTGTAGTGTCTTTTACTATTGTATGTTGTTTACGAAAAAAAGAAAAGGATTCCTGCTTCCCTTTTTAAATTATTAACTAAACTATATGCATTTTATGAAAATTTAATTATGAATGTAAGCGAAAAAAGAAAAGCTGATTATTTTTCAAAATTTCTTGAAAAACAACCAGCTCTGTTTGTTCTAGTTAACAAGTCGTTGTGCTTCAAGTAATTGATAAGCACGAACTTTTCGAGGTAAAAATCTACGTATTTCGTCTTCGTTATACCCAACTTGCAGACGTTTTTCGTCCAGTATAATTGGTCTACGCAATAATCCAGGATGCTCTTGGATCAATTCGTATAAACGTTGTAACGGAAGGCTTTCCACATCTACATTTAGCTTTTGAAAAATTTTAGAGCGAGTAGAGATAATTTCATCTGTTCCGTCTTCTGTCATTCGTAAAATTTCTTTTATTTCACTTATGCTAAGAGGTTCAGAAAAAATATTACGTTCAGTATATGGAATTTCATGTTCTTCTAACCACGCTTTTGCTTTTCTGCAAGAAGTACAGCTTGGTGAAGTAAATAGTGTAACCATCATTAAAATACACTTCCTTTCATATTTCGTTGTGTTATATAAAGTAGATTATAATTAATTTAATGTAGTATTTTACTTTTATAGTATACACCAATTAATAGTGAATTAAAATACGTTTAAAAGAAAAATTTTACTTTTAATTAATGCTGTCACAATTCTGTTGATTACATAAGCTATACTAGATTTATTAAATCTAAATGACCTACAATTAATTTATACCCGTCTAATTTATTGTTTAAACATAAAAATAAATTATTTTTAGTGCTATTCTCAATTAGATACGAATGATTGAAAATAACTGTTATACTTTATAATACGTTTTTCATGAAATAAGGTTTCAATAAATATAAAAAATATAAAAAAAAGCAAGAATTTTTAAATTCCGCTTTTTTATACATTCCTCTTTATTAAGGGGTATAGTCGACACCTGGAGAATACTTATTTCCTGCATTCCAGAGTAAATACTCCTTAATACCGGCTTCGTTAAGTGCTTTAATTTGCGCTTCAACTTCCTCTTTACCATATGTTAGATAGTTACCTGCCCCTAAGTAAGAAGCTGTAAAATCTTGTATCCATGGTCGTGAAATTGGAGGATTCTCTAATTCTGCTAACTTAGCATTTTCTACTTTTGCATATTCTTGTACTAAGCGGTAGGGCTCTAAATCAGGCTTTACTATCCCGAAGTAAGAAGTCCAATGACTTGGATAGATCATGGAGGAAATAACGTCCACATTCTCCGATATTTTAGAGAAGTTTTGTCCGATTCCAGGTGCTTCCGGTAAAGTTGCTGAATATCCAAAAATATCCACGGATAACTGTGCACCATAAGGTTTTAATTTTTCTCTAGCATATGCCACAAAATCTGTGACTGCAGATACCCTTCTTTGAACTGCATCTAACTCAGATGACTCATATGTTCCCAATGAATACTTTAGTGTGTCTTCTCTATTTTCAAATCCTTCTGGAAATCGTACATAATCAAATTGAATTTCCTTAAAGCCCATTTTGGCAGCTTCTATTGCGATTTCAATATTATAATCCCACACTTCTTGCAAAAAAGGATTAACAAAAGCCTCTCCCCGTCCATTTTTCCAAACAGACGACCCGTCAACGAATGACCATTCAGGCTTTCGCTCTGCAAGTTCCGTATCTTTAAAAATAACGATACGTGCAATTGGATATATTTCTTTCTGTTCCATTGTTTTGAGAGTAGCTTTAAGATCTTTTATGTATGGTCTACCAATATCGTACTTTGTAAGTGGAGATTCTTCACTTGGTTTATATGTTAAATTTCCAAAATCATCTTTAATATCAATTACCATGGCATTTAGTTCAGTTTTGTCTATTAAGGTTACTAAATCATTAAACCTAGCCCCACCTGCAGAATGTCCTGTTACATACACACCTCTTACTGCATCTGGATATTTAAATGTAAATCCAGAGTCATAGATGAATAATTTAGAAGAAGAAACAATCGTTTCGTCAATTGCTCCAAAACTGTACTCTTTCCCAGCAAAGTTATTGACAAATAGATTGGATTCAGCAGAAGCAGTACTTGGTATTAATGCAGCTGCTGCAATTGTAAAAGAGGCAAGCAATTTAAACGTGTACTTCATAATAGTTGTTCTTCCTTTCTTCTTTATGTCTTTATTCTAACAATTTAATAGTTGGAAAGAAAGGGTAAATTGACCAAAATAAACGGCCATTCTAATAAGAATGACCGTTTGTTTTATAGTCGTGAATTGGAGATGGCCTTCAGTGATTCAGATTCCTTTTCAGAACAGAAAACAAAGTGCCCAGGAGTAATTTCACGCATCGCAATTTCTTCTCCATCTTGGTAATTATGAACAGAAGGATCGTATGATTTACGCACACGAGTACGTTCATAATTTGGATCTGGAAGTGGAATTGCAGATAATAGTGACTGTGTATATGGATGTAACGGGTTATTATATAAATCTTCCGCAGGAGCAAGCTCTACTAGCTTCCCAAAATACATTACGCCAATACGGTCAGAAATGTATTTAACCATTGATAAATCATGGGCGATGAACAAATAGGTTAACCCTTTTTCTTCTTGTAATTCTTTTAGTAAGTTTACAACCTGTGCTTGGATAGATACGTCTAGAGCAGAGATAGGCTCATCTGCAATGATGAATTCAGGTTCTACAGCGAGTGCTCTAGCAATACCTAAGCGCTGACGTTGACCACCTGAAAACTCATGTGCATATCGATCCGCATGCTCACGATTTAAACCAACTGTCTCTAAAAGCTCTACAACACGTTCTTTACGTTCTTTTGGATTTTTCACAAGACCATGAATATCTAGGCCTTCTGCAATAATATCCAATACTTTCATACGAGGATTTAAAGATGCGTATGGATCTTGGAAAATCATTTGCATTTTACGATTAAATGTTTTTAAATCTTTTTTCGATTTTTTATCATGTACATCTACACCGTCATAAATCACTTGTCCATCAGTCGCGTTATATAAGCGGATAATTGTACGACCCGTCGTAGATTTACCACAGCCTGACTCTCCAACTAGTCCTAGAGTTTCCCCTTTATAAATATCGAAGCTTACGTCATCAACTGCACGAACCTCATTCGGCTTACCTTGATTGAAATATTGCTTTAAATTTCTAATTTCAAGTAATTTTTCAGCCATCAGTAACTACCTCCTTTAGTTCCTTCATAATAACGGCTTCCAGGATACTTTTTCATGCGCTCAACAATAGCTAAAGGTGGTTCTACTTGTGGAGCGTCTGGATGTAATAACCAAGTTGCTGCATAATGAGTATCACTCACTTTAAAGAATGGTGGAGCTTCCTCTAAATCGATTTTCAAAGCATAATCACTTCGAAGAGCAAATGCATCTCCTTTTGGAGGAGACAATAGATCAGGAGGAGTTCCTGGTATAGCATATAATTTTTCTTCTGCTGTATCTAATGAAGGCATTGAGCTTAATAACCCCCATGTATATGGATGTTGTGGATTATAGAAAATTTCATCTACCGTACCAATCTCCACAATTTTACCACCATACATTACAGCTACTCTGTCCGCTACGTTTGCCACAACACCAAGATCATGTGTAATAAAGATAATAGAAGTATCAATTTTCTTTTGAAGATCCTTCATTAGCTCTAAAATTTGAGCTTGAATTGTAACGTCAAGTGCAGTAGTCGGCTCATCCGCAATTAGAATCTGTGGATTACATGCAAGCGCAATTGCAATTACTATACGTTGACGTTGACCACCAGAGAACTGGTGTGGATATTGCTTTATACGAGCTTCAGGTTTTGGCAGACCAACTAAACGTAACAAATCGACAGCTACTTTACGTGCTTCTGATTTACTCACTTTACGATGTTTTAAAATTGGTTCCATAATTTGATTACCAATTGTCATTGTTGGATTTAAAGAAGTCATTGGATCTTGGAAAATCATTGATATATCTTTTCCACGAATCTTTTGCATTTCTTTATCCGTTAATTTCGTTAAGTCTTTCCCGTTAAACAGGATTTGACCATTTTTAAACTCAGAACTTGATTCAGGCAACAGTCTCATAATCGCCTTTGTCGTAACCGACTTACCAGAACCAGACTCTCCAACGATTGCAAGAGTTTCCCCTTTTAATAAGTCAAAATTAACGCCACGAATGGCCTTAACTTCTCCTGCAAAGGTATGGAAGGAAAGCTCTAGGTCTTTAACCTCTAAAATCTTTTCCATTTTGGCTTTCCTCCTTTTAGTCTTTCATCTTCGGATCTAGTGCGTCACGTAAGCCATCACCTAGTAAGTTAAATGCAATCATTAACAAACTTAAAATGAGCGATGGGTACAGTAAAATATGTGGTTGGAATTTAATCATTTTGTAACCATCATTAATAAGTGTACCTAATGACGCATTAGGTGGTTGTAAGCCCAATCCAATAAAGCTTAAAAATGCTTCGAAGAAAATTGCACCTGGAATTGTAAACATTGTATTAATAATGATAATACCTAAAATATTAGGCAAAATATGCTTCACTATTATACGGCCATTTGATGCTCCCAACGTACGAGATGCCAATACAAATTCTTGGTTTTTGAATTTCAATACTTGACCACGAACAATACGCGACATACCAACCCAGCCGGTTATTGTAATAGCGATAATAATCGCCGTGATACCTGGTTCCATGAATAAACTCATGAGAATTACTATTACTAATGTTGGAATTCCATAAAGTATTTCAACAATGCGCTGCAATATATCATCCACACGTCCACCGTAATATCCAGAAATACCACCGTATGCTACACCAATAACCATATCAATTAACGCTGCCATAAAAGCGATAAATAATGAGATTTGCGTACCTTCCCAAACTCGTGAGAACATATCACGACCAAGACCATCCGTACCAAACCAATAATACGTATCTACTTTTTTCATTTCATATAAATCTACTTCTTTTCCACCTAATGTACCGACCCCATCGAAGATACCTAGCTTTTCAAGTCCAGGTACTTTGGGTGGTAAGTTTGCATGTGTAATTGTTTGAGTATCTGCATCATGTGGACTAATCATTGGTCCCACAAAAGCCATAATGACGATAAATGCCAAAATAAACATACTCACAATAGCTGCTTTATTTTTACGTATACGTAACCAGGCATCTTGCCAAAAACTCATACTTGGTTTTGAAATTCTTTCCGCTTGTGTACTATCAATGTGAACTCTTTCAAAAGATCCAGCAGGTAATTTTTTTATATCTTGACTCATTAATCATTACCTCCTGATAAACGAATACGCGGGTCAATAATTCCATAAAGAATATCAACTACGAATATTACGACAATTAAGAACGCAGAGAAGAATAATGTAGTACCCATAATAATAGAGAAGTCATTAGAGAAAATGGATTTTACAAACTGTTCTCCGATTCCTGGAATAGCAAAAATCTGTTCAATTACAAGTGAACCGGTAAGTAAACCTGCAGCAAGCGGTCCTAAAACCGTCACAAGTGGGATTAACGCATTACGAAAAGCATGCTTAAACGCAATTTCATATCCACTTGCACCTTTAGATTTAGCTAAAGTAATATAATCTGAACTTAATACTTCAATCATTTCTGTACGAATAAAACGTGAAGCAGTCGCAAGTGGCCCCATTGCTAATGCAATAGATGGAAGCACGCTTGACATCCAACCATCTTTCCAAAGAGCAACCGGGAATATTTCCCACTTAACTGCTAGCCAATATTGAAGAAATGTAGCAAAAACGAAAGACGGAATAGAAATACCGACGATAGCAATAAACGTACTACCATAATCCCATATTGTATTCTGCTTTAATGCGGCAATCATACCTAACATGATTCCTAGTGATACACCAAGTATTAAACCTTGAGTTCCAAGGATAAAAGATGGACCTAATCGATTAATAATCAAGTCTGTTACACTAGCATTTTTAAATTGGAATGAGTTTCCTAAATCACCTTGAGCCAGGTTTAGCATATACTTTGCATATTGTACTGGGACTGGTTGATCTAATCCGTATTTCGCTTCCACTATCGCAAGTTGTTGAGGGGATAGTTTTGAAGCAGAGCTAATCGGGGATCCTGGAAGCGCCTTCATCAAGAAGAAGGTTGCTGTCGCAATCAGGAAAAATGTTATAAACATATAAATCACACGACGAATAATGTATTTTGCCATCTTTGCACCTCCTAATGTAATCTAAAAAAAATAATCTATTATTCTATATAAACAGATAACTATGCTAATTGTCAAAATAACATCAAATAATATAATATTTTGTGAATTCTGATTCATTTAAAAAGAGAGTATATGGCCCTATAGGATACCATATACTCTCTAACTATGAGATTTTTAATCTACTAAAATCGCTTAGTTTTTGCCTTCGATATAAGTCCATTTGTAGCTATAGTCTCCACCGAATGGGTGAGCAACAATACCTTTAACATATGGTTTTTGAAGGAACATTAAACCGCGTTGGTAAATAGGTCCGATACCGAAATCTTGATCGATAAGCATTTTTTCTGCATCAGCCATTGCTTGCCAACGAGCAGCAGGATCTAGAGCTAATTCGTTGTTAGCAGAGTTCACTAATTTATCATATTCTGGGTTAGAGTATGACATTTGGTTGTTACCGCCACCTGTTAACCATAAGTTCATGAATGTGTAAGGATCTTGGAAGTCAGGACCCCATCCAGCAACTTGAATCTCGTAGTCTTGGTTTGTATCAAGATCTAAACGAACGTTAAATGGTACTTCTTTAAGAGTAACAGTTAAACCAGGTAAGTTAGTTTCTAATTGAGATTTGAAGTACTCATCCATTTTCTTAGAAAGGTCAGTGTCTCCTCCAAGAATTTCAATTGAAAGCTCAGTAACACCTAGCTCAGCTTTACCTTTTTCCCATGCAGCTTGAGCTTCTTCTACATTGAAAGTAGCCATATCGCCATTTACATCACGGAAGTCAGATGCATTTTCATCGAAAGAGAATTCTTTTGGTACTAGGTAATTAGCTGGTACAGAACCATTTGCTAATACTACATCTACTAAGTCTTGTTTGTTGAAAGCTTTTGAAATTGCTTCACGAATATTTACGTTCGCAAGTGGAGTTTTTTCTCCAGTACGTTCTTGGTTATATTTGAAATAGAATACAGAAGTTTCCAATTCTTTTAGTAATTCTGGGTCAGCAGCGTATTGCATTGCATACTCACCATCAAGAGAAGTACGATCTTTCTCTCCATTTGTATAAAGGTTAACTCTAGTAGCAGTTTCTTTTACTACGTCATAGTTAATTTCCGTAAGTTTTACAGTATCTTTATCCCAGTATTGGTCATTTTTAACTAATTTCCAAGATAATCCTGTCCCATCCCATGCAGTAAGTGAGAATGGTCCGTTGTATAAAACAGCCTCAGAATTTTTCGCATAGTTTTCACCTTGCGATGTAACAAATTCTTCTTTTTGTGGTAAGAATGTTCCAAATGACATAAGAGATAAGAAATAAGGAATTGGTTTTTCAAGTGTTACTTCTAAAGTTTTTTCATCGATTGCTTTAACACCTAATTCAGTGTATTCAACCTTACCTTCAGAAATTTCAGTAGCGTTTTTAATAACTCCAGACATCATGTATGGACCGTATTCAGAACCAGTATCTGGGTTCATAGCACGTTTCCATGCAAATTCAAAGTCATTAGCAGTTACTGGAGAACCATCAGACCAGTTAGCGTCACGTAAAGTGAATGTGTAAACTAATCCATCTTCAGAAACTTTTGGTTCACCTTCAGAGATTGCAGGAACTGCAACGTTTTCTTGATTTAAACGGTATAAACCTTCGTTTACATTGTTCAGTAAATCAAAACCAACAGCGTCAGTTGCTAAAGCAGAGTCCATTGTTGGAATTTCAGCAGTCATTATTAAGTTAAGTACCTGTTCTTCGTCAACTACCGCTGCTTCTTCTTCTTCAGGTGTAGTTTCTTTATCTGTTTCTGTAGTTGTTTTAGTGCCTTCTTCTTTACCGCCACATGCAGCTAAGAAAAGAGCAACAACTAACAGTAGGCTTAAAAGCCATGCAAACTTACTATTCTTCATTTTTTTAACCTCCCTAATATTCAGAAAAATTCATTACATTACTTATTATACATTTTACTTTTAACTTGTACAGACCTTTTTTATAATATTTTTACATTGTTGTAACAAAATCATTACATTGTCCTAACAATTGAGAATCATTGGTAATGAAAATGTTTCTTTTTTGATATTCACATTTACTAATATCTAAATTATTTTTTGATTATTTTTTATTTATCTTCTATAATTTACTCTGATAGAGGTGAATTATGAAAAAGAAAGTTATATATTTTTTAAGTGTCCAGTTACTTATTTTGATTCTTATGGTTCTCACTTATGGAAATGCTGAACTCGTTTATTACGCAAATATGTCTTTTTATGTTGGTGGAACCATAACATTTTTCGGATTAATGACATATGTAGTTTCAGGTGGTTTTTTTGATTTCTTTACGGAAAGTACACGCAAAGTGTTCACACCCAAACATATGAAATCAGAAGCAAACAAAATGCGATTGCCTTCGGAAGTTTTTTCATTTCCACACAAGCCAATAATCGCTTTAGGATTATCCAGTTTATTTTGTATGTGCATCGCTTTATTTGTCTATTATAGTTAATTTTTTCGCTTGATTTTGGAGTTTCTTCTAATATATAATAGTCAAAACTAAATAATTGAGCTTTGACGAAGAAAAGTACATTTAATATCGTATGCTTAGAGAGTCTGTGGTCGGTGTAAACAGAACATACTTTAAATGGAATGGGCTTCTGAGCAGTATATGTGAATTTTTAGTAGCATATACCGTATCCTTCACGTTATGAAGAAGAGTGGCTAATTATTTTAGCAAGCTGGGTGGTACCACGGATTTACATCATTCGTCCCTTTTTTGGGATGCATGATGTTTTTTTTATTTTAAGGAGGAGTATTCAAATGAAAAAATTATTTTCAGGTGTACAACCAACAGGAACCATCACTCTAGGCAATTATATTGGAGCATTTAGACAGTTTATTTCATTACAAGATGACAATGAATGTGTATTTTGTATCGTAGATCAGCATGCAATTACAATCGCTCAAGACCCTCAAGAACTTCGTAATCACATTCGCTCACTTGCAGCATTATATATCGCTGTAGGGATAGATCCAGAGAAATCTACTTTATTTATACAATCCGAAGTTCCTGCACATGCGCAAGCTGGATGGATTATGCAATGTATATCTTATATCGGCGAACTAGAAAGAATGACACAATTTAAGGATAAATCAGATGGAAAAGATGCCGTTTCCGCTGCATTACTAACGTATCCACCTTTAATGGCTGCAGATATCCTGTTATACCAATCCGATATTGTACCTGTTGGGGATGACCAAAAACAACATGTAGAATTGACGCGTGATTTAGCAGAAAGATTTAATAAACGCTATGGTCAAGTTCTTACAATTCCTGAAATCCAGCTACCTAAAAATGGAGCACGAATTAAATCTCTTCAAGACCCTTTAAAGAAAATGAGTAAATCTGATCCAAATCAGAAAGCCACTATTCGCATTTTAGATACACCTAAACAAATTGAAAAGAAAATAAAAAGTTCTGTTACCGATTCAGAAGGTATTGTAGCATTTGACCCTGAAAACAAACCAGGTGTTTCCAATCTTCTTACAATTGAATCTGCTTTAACCAATCTATCGATTGATGCACTTGTTCAAAAGTATGAAGGAACAGGGTATGGAGATTTTAAAGCATCTGTAGCACAAGTAATAGTAGACCATTTCGCTCCAATTCAAGCACGTTATGAAGAGTTAATAAACTCGTCCGAGCTAGATGAAATATTAGATAAAGGTGCAGAGAAAGCGAATGCAATGGCAAAAACTACTTTATCTAAGATGGAAGCCGCAATGGGCCTTGGAAGAAGACGATAAGAGTTAGACTTAAAATCGAAAGACAAAAAACGGTAAAATCATTGGAGTTCAACATGTACATTAAAACGGAATTCCACGAATAGCCAAGAGATAAAAAGTTCAATGAAAGCACTAAATGGGAGCAGCTAATGACTGCTGTTCCATAACTGATTAAAAAGAGTAAAAGTCTTATTACGATCACATCCTTCGTAAATAATATGAAAAACGCCATCCGTTTATCACGAATGGCGTTTTTCATTTTGAATATTATTTCGTTGACTTGACTGGCTCTTCAGCAAGTAATTCTACTTGACTTAAATCGAAATCTTCATTTGCACGATCAACATCATAATTTTTTACACCTTTATTGATTGAGTAAATTGCAGTACGGAATTGAGTTGGAATAACTGGTGCATTTTCTTCCATGTATAATTGCCATTCACGGAATGCATTTGCACGGTAATTTGAATCGAATGCTTCTGGAGAATCGATTGCTTTAAGCAACTCATCTAACTCCGGAGTTGTGAAACGACTGAAGTTAAATGCTGCTTCTTTACCATATAAACCTGCTGGAGATGGGTTAGTACCTGTTCCCCATGCAGCCATATAAATATCGATTTCTGGATCATCCGCTTCTACTTTATCGTAGAAAGAGTTGAATTCGATTAAACGTCCTGTTGATAATACAACCTTTAGCCCAACATCTGCCCAGTTTTGAATCCAGAATGCTGCCATTTCTTCTGCGATTGCATCGCCAGCCATTGATGCGAACTTAATTTCTAACTTTTCACCTTTTGGAGTTTCGCGGAATCCGTCTCCATCCGTATCTTTGTAACCAGCTTCGTCTAACAATGCAATTGCTTGATCTTTGTTATACGTATAGCCTTTTAACGAATCATCAAAGAATGTTGAAAATGCTGGTGGAATTAAAGATGTCGCACGAGAGCGTAGGTTATCATAGTAAACCTCATTCACTTGCTCTACATCAAGTGCATAACCCATTGCTTGACGTAATTTTACATCACTCATTTTAGCTGCTGGATCCATTGTAGAAAGTCCAGTTGCTGTATCATATTTACCTAATTTGAATCCTAAATAAGAATAAGAAAGCTCGGGTTGAGCCAAGATTGTAATGTTGTCAAAATCTTTTATTTCAGGATATTTTGTTGCTGGTAATGTGCCAGCTGTCATATGATATTCACCTGTTTGTATTGCTTTTGATATAGAAGTGGAAGGTACTGCTTTTAAAAGAACTCCGTCCAGTTTAGGAGCACCTTTCCAGTAGTTTTCATTTCTTACGAATTGTACAGATTCACCAGGTACGATTTTATCATATTTGAAAGCACCTAATGTTACAGGGTTTTTACGAACTGCATCAGACTCTAAAAGCTCTCCTACTGGAATGTCTTTTAAGATATGACTTGGTTCCGCAGAACTCCATAATCCATCACCACCCGAGAAAATTGCAGGTGATAATTTGTTAAATGAAATTTCTAAAGTAGATTCATCCACTTTTTTCAATCCTGAGATTGTGTCAGCTTTTCCATCGTGGTACTCAACTGCACCAATAATGTTTTGGAAATCACCATCATATCGAATCCCTTGGTAATCAGGGTGACCGATAATTAAATATGGATAAATTAAATCTTCAATTTTAAGAGGTTCTCCGTCAGACCATTTAACGCCTTCACGAATTTTAATTATAGCTTTATTCGTTTTTGGATCTGCTTCTAATGATGCTATTCCTTTGTCAGTGATTAATAGGTCACCATCATCAGCGAATATTACATTGCTTGCATATTCCATAATATCTGCATCAAAGCCATCTTCATATAATACAAGTGAGAAAATCCCTTGGAATGGAGTATCTGTACCCAGTGCAACTTTTAACGTTCCACCTGTGATTGCATCTCCTTCATTGTTTACTGATAAAGGAAATGCTGATGAATCTGCTGGTTCTGCCGGCTCTGCTACTTCTTCTTCTTCTTCTTTTTCTTTTTCAGGTTCTTTTACTTCTGTACCTGTAGTTTCTTCTTTGTCGTCATTGTTACATGCACCAAGCACAAGCATGAAAGCTATAAGTACTGCTAGTAATGCCCAAAGCTTTTTACTCATTCTTTTTCCTCCTTTTTATATCTTTCTATATATCAAACGAAAATCGTTTAATACCAATCGTTACCCCTGACGTTGTCTTGCATCGGCAGAACGACGAATTGCCTGACCAACATAGTTGATGGCTAGCATTAATACTAAAATTAATAAAGATGCTGGTAACCAAACCCACCACTTATCTTCTAAAATCAATGGATTATTCGCATAACTTACAAGTGTCCCTAAACTTGGAACAGATTGTGGCAATCCAAATCCTAAATAAGATAATCCTGTTTCCAGTCCTACATTCCCCGCAAAACTAAGCGTTAATTCTACAATAAGGATGGAACTTAGATTTGGCATGATTTCTTTGAAAATGATTGTGGCGTCTCTTGTTCCCATTGTTTTTGACGCATTAACATAATCGCGTCTACTTTCCGTAAGCGACTTACTCCTTACAAGTCGTGCAGTACCGACCCACAAGAATGCACTCATAATTAATACAAAACTAGTTATTGTATATTTCGGGATAATTGTAACAAAAACGATAATAATCATTAGTGTAGGAATTGTGATAAAGAAATCAATAATACGCATAAAAATATTATCTATCCAACCACCAAAGTAACCTGTGATTAATCCTATGGCTACTCCCATTATCCCTGTTATAATCGTTACTGATAAAGCAATCGTAATGGAGTTTCGCGCACCGATGATTAATTGTCCTATAATGGAACGGCCACCTTGGTCAGCCCCAAGGAAAAACTTCTCCCCCGGTTCTCCAAACTTGTCACGAAGACTCACTTTCATAAGGGCTTCTTGATCTATAAACATAGCCGCGATATAGATTCCTAAAATACCTAATACTAAAGCGAATAATGAGAACATAGCTAATTTATCTTTTTTAAACTCTCGTACGAGTACTTGAAAACCAGTAGGTGGAGAGCTATTAACTTCATTTTCTAAATTTCCTGTATTTTTAAATTCCAACGTTTTAGTCATTTTTCCTCTCTCCTTAACCCTTATTTTCGTCAATCTATCCTAATGCGAGGATCTACTATACTCATGATGATATCGGACAAGAGACTACCTAATAATGTTAAGAAGCCGAAAAGCATTACTAATGCAGTA
>Ga0157371_10002630_pt1 | contig 17029 bp, 19 predicted proteins | sample C45metaG_FD_113462 | JGI IMG/M metagenome (GOLD analysis project Ga0157371, IMG submission 113462) | Corn rhizosphere microbial communities from Kellogg Biological Station, Michigan, USA - C4-5 metaG | ecosystem: Host-associated > Plants > Roots > Rhizosphere > Soil | place: USA: Michigan...
AGTGAGTTCCCTCCCGCAAGCGGGAGGGGAGTTGACTAAGCCGCTTTCCGCTGCCCGCCGACATAATCGATCAGCCGCGCCAGGGTCGGGCGCAGCTCCGCGCGCGGCGTGACCATGTCGAGCATGCCGTGCGCAAGCAGATATTCGGCGCGCTGGAATCCCTCGGGCAGCTTTTCGCGGATCGTCTGCTCGATCACCCGCTGGCCGGCAAAGCCGATCAACGCGCCCGGCTCGGAAATCTGCACGTCGCCGAGCATCGCATAGCTCGCGGTGACGCCGCCGGTGGTCGGGTCGGTCAGTACGACGATATACGGCAGGCCGACATCGTGGAGCATCTGGATCGCGACCGTCGCGCGCGGCATCTGCATCAGGCTCAATATGCCTTCCTGCATCCGCGCGCCGCCCGCCGCGGTGAAGATGATATAGGGCGCGCCTTCGCTGATCGCCGCCTCGACCCCGCGCACGAACGCCTCGCCGACGGCAAGGCCCATCGATCCGCCCATGAAGGCGAAATCCTGGACGCCGACCACCGCCTTGCGCCCTTCGATCGTCCCAGTCGCGTTGATCAGCGCGTCGCTCTCGCCGGTCGCGGCGCGCGCTGCCTTGATGCGGTCGGTATATTTCTTCTGGTCGCGGAACTTGAGCGGGTCGTCCTGCACCTTGGGCGGGGTCAGCGTCGTGAACGAACCGGCGTCGAAAATCTGCGCGAAACGAACGTCCGGCCCGATCCGCTCGTGAAACGCGCAATTGGGACAGACGTAGAGATTGTCGGCCAGTTCCTTGGCGAACACCATCTGCCCGCACCCCTTGCACTTGTGCCAGAGATTGTCGGGACTTTCCTTCTTGGGAATGACGTACGACAGCGCGTTGCGGACGTTGGTCAGCCAGCTCATGCGGGTTCCTTTCGGGCGGCGCGGATCGTGCTCGCGAGGCTCTCGATATAGGTACGGACCGGACCGGCGGCATCCTCGCCGTGCTTGCCGACCAATTCGACTATTGCGGACCCAACCACGACCCCGTCGGCGACGCGGGCGATCGCTGCGGCTTGCTCGGGCGTGCGCACGCCGAAACCGACCGCGATCGGCAGCTTGGTCGTGCCCTTGAGGCGCGCCATGGCCTCCTCGATCGAGGCCTGCACCGCTTGTTGCTTGCCGGTGATGCCCGCGACCGAGACGTAATAGAGGAACCCGCTGGCGCCTTCGAGGACCGTCGGCAGCCGAGCGGCGTCGGTCGTCGGCGTAGCGAGGCGGATCAAGTCGACATTGTTGCCGCGCAAGGCCGGCCCGAGCGAATCGTCTTCCTCGGGCGGGATATCGACGCAGATCACGCCATCGACACCCGCCTCCTTGCAACGTTCCGCGAACCAGTCGGCGCCACGCCGCGTCATCGGATTGGCATAGCCCATCAGCACGAGCGGAACGGTCGGATGCCGCTCGCGAAACGCCATCGCGATGGCGAGGATGTCCGCCGTGGTCGTACCCGCGGCGAGGCTGCGCAGATTCGCTGCCTGGATGGCGGGGCCGTCCGCCATCGGATCGGTGAATGGCATGCCGAGTTCGATCACATCGGCGCCGCCCGCGACGATCGCATCGAGGATCAGCCCGGTCGCGAACCGGCCGGGATCGCCGGCGGTGACGAAGGCGACGAGGGCGGGATGGCCCTTGGCGAAGGCTTGGGAGAGGCGGGTCATCGCCGGCTTCCCGCACCAATGCCAGCAAAGACAGCTATCATGACGATGATACCGAGCGATTCCAAATTCCCGAAGCCGGCCTCGCTTTGCCGCAGGAGCCACAATCCGGCGGCTCTGACGATCAGCCCGACCAGCATGATCGAGACGAAGGTTCCGATCCCAGCTTTCCATGCGGCCGTCATATCTTCACCCCCAACGCCTCGGCGACGGTGAAGATGTCCTTGTCGCCACGCCCGCACAGGTTTGCCAGGATGATCTGATTTTCGTCCATTTCCCGTGCCTTCTTGGTCACAGCTGCGATCGCGTGCGAAGGTTCTAGGGCGGGAATGATGCCCTCGGTACGGCACAAGAGCTGAAAAGCGTCGAGCGCTTCCTCGTCGGTCGCCGAGGTATAGTCGACGCGCCCGATGTCCTTGAGCCAGGCATGTTCGGGACCGATGCCCGGATAGTCGAGCCCAGCCGAGATCGAATGCGCCTCGGCGATCTGCCCGTCATCATCCTGCAGCAGATAGGTCCGGTTTCCGTGGAGAATGCCGGGAAAGCCGCCCGCCAGGCTAGCGGCATGCTTGCGATCGAGCCCTTCGCCCGCCGCCTCGACGCCAAGCATCTTCACATCGGGATCGTCGAGGAAGGGATGAAACAGCCCAATCGCGTTGGATCCGCCGCCGATCGCCGCGACCAGCAGGTCGGGGAGGCGATCGATGCGCGCCAGCATTTGCGCGCGCGCTTCCTTGCCGATCACGCTTTGAAAATCGCGGACCAGTTCGGGATAGGGATGCGGGCCCGCCGCGGTGCCGATGATGTAGAAAGTGTCGTGGACGTTGGCGACCCAGTCGCGCAGCGCCTCGTTCATCGCGTCCTTGAGCGTGTTGGCACCGCTGGTGACCGGGATCACCTCGGCCCCGAGCAGCTTCATCCGGAACACGTTGGGCTGCTGCCGCTCGACGTCCTTGGCGCCCATATAGATAACGCAGGGCAGGCCGAAGCGGGCGCAGACGGTGGCGGTGGCGACGCCGTGCTGGCCGGCGCCGGTTTCGGCGATGATCCGCGTCTTGCCCATGCGGCGCGCGAGCAGGATCTGGCCGATGCAATTGTTGATCTTGTGCGCGCCGGTATGGTTGAGCTCGTCGCGCTTGAACCACACTTGCGCACCCTTGCCGGGCTCCGACCCGGCGCGGATCGCCGCGGTCAGACGCTCGGCGAAATAGAGTGGGCTCGGGCGGCCGACATAATGTTCGAGCAGGTCGTCGAATTCCTGCGCAAAGGCGGGGTCGACCTGCGCCGCGCGATATTCGCGTTCGAGGTCGAGGATCAGCGGCATCAGCGTCTCGGCGACGTAGCGGCCGCCGAATGCGCCGAAATGCCCGCGATCGTCGGGTTGGGTACGATACGAATTCGACAAAAGATCTGGGTCCGACATTACCGTTATTTCCTCGTCACAACATTAGGTCCAATCGCTTCGAACAGCGATCAGCGCCATCGTTGCGGGATGCGCAGGGCAGGGAGGATCGGCATCAACATTGCGCCACCGCTTTAAGGAACGCGGCGATCTTGTCCACATCCTTGACGCCGGGTGCGGTTTCGAGCCCCGATGACGCGTCGACCAATGTCGCGCCGGTGCGCGTTGCGGCTTCGGCCACGTTATCGGGCGTGAGCCCCCCCGACAGAGCCCAGGGCATTGTGTGGCGAAACCCATCGAGCAGGCTCCAGTCGAACCGGATTCCCATGCCGCCGGGCCGCGTCGCGCCTTCAGGGGTTTTGGCGTCAAACAGAATCCTGTCGGCCGCGCCCCGATAGTCGAGCGCACTGTCCAGGTCCGCACGCGTCTTGACAGCGATGGCCACCCACACCGGAATGCGCGCCTTGATCGCGGCGGCACGGGCTGGGGGTGTGCCATGGAGCTGGACTGCATCGAGCTTGCCCGCCGTGATCGCGGTTTCGAGCAGGGAATCGTCTGGGTCGACGAACACGCCGACGCGCGACACGCTGGCTGGCACGCGGGCGGCGAGGCCTGCGGCCGCGTCTAACGAGAGATTGCGCGGCGAGGGGGCAAAGAACATCAGCCCGACGTGACTCGCCCCGCCGGCAATCGCGGCGTCGAGCGTTTGGGGCGTGCTGAGGCCGCAGATCTTGGCGGTGACGCGAGGCATGGCGGCGCTATATAGTCGTCGAGCGACAAATGACCATGCGAGAGCGGTCCGACGGAGCGCTCAATAACCGATCATTCCGAACGGTGGGTTTGATGCCGGACTCAGCCGAGCCGTTTTTCCAGTACCACCATGTGAAGCGGCGGGTCGACCACGACCGGGAAATCGCGCGTGCCGGCATGGGCATAGCCGCGACGTTCGTAGAAAGCGATCAGCTCGGCGCGCCGGTCGATCACCGTCATCTCGATCCGGTCGACGCCGAATTCATCACGCGCGGTCGCTTCGGCTGCTGCGATCAATTGCTTGCCGTAGCCGCCCGCCTGCAGCAGCGGATCAACGCATAGCAGGCCGAGATAAGCCAGCCCGCCGCCGCTATTCGCAACCCGGACGCAACCCACCATCCGCTCGTCGTCGAAACCGACCAAGAGGCGTTCGGCCGGATCTGCGATCATTGCTTCCAATTCGGCTACGCCGATCCGCTCGCCGTCGAGCAGGTCGGCCTCGTGCGTCCACCCGGCGCGCGCATCGTCGCCGCGATAGGCACGCTGGATCAGGGGTTGGAGAGCGGGAAGGTCGGCCTTCGTCGTCAACCGAACGGTGAGTGTCATTACGCGTAGCCGTTAAAATCGATCTCAATGACCGTATTGCGGTCGGCGTCGAATTCCGCGCCGAAGAAGGCCATCCCTCCGTCACAAACCGCCACCGCTTGTTCGCGCCAGCGTTTGAATTCGTCGTTCATGCCCTTGGGAAAGAAGTTGCCGTAGATCACGCGGTGGCCATTGCGGACCATTCCCACATACTGGCGAAGCCAGCCCTCGGGGCCAGTTTTGAGGTAGGGGTGTTTCGCCGCAGTCCGTGTCAAGGCGGCGGGCAATGCGGCTTCGAATCGCTCGATGTCGGCCGGCGCGGGAGTCCATCCAGATTCACCCAATGGCGGCGTTCGGCGCGAGCATTGCGCCAACAGGGCTTTGGCTTGATCGAACGGCATCACGACGTAATCGGCATTCGACATTGCTTGAACTGGCGCGGAGGCGATCATCGGTGCCAAGGCGCCGGCCGTGAGGATACGTCCAACCGCGAACGGCATCAAAGCGTTGCGCCGATCTCGCGCGCGGCGAGGTCCGGGTCTTCCGCCGCGGTGATCGGGCGTCCGACGACGAGGATAGAGGCGCCGGCGTCCATTGCGGCACGCGGCGTCACGACGCGCTTTTGATCGCCGATCGCTCCATTGGCCGGGCGTACCCCCGGTACGACGAAGAACCCCTTGGGCCATAATTTGTGCGCCGCGCGGACTTCCTCGCCCGAACACACGATGCCGTCGACCCCGGCGTCCATCGCCAGTTCGGTCAGCCGCAGCACTTGATCGTGAGACGACCCGTCGACGCCGGTCGCGCGCAAATCGTTCTCATCCAGGCTGGTCAGCATCGTCACCGCCACGACCTTGGTGTTGCTCGGCGCCGCCGCCTTGGCATCCTCCAGCATCGCGCGGCCACCGCTGGCATGGACCGTCAACACCGCCGGTTCGAGCCCGCGCAGCGCCTGGATCGCCTTTCCCACGGTGTTGGGAATGTCGTGCAGCTTGAGGTCGAGGAAGATCGGCAGGCCAAGCTCGTGCATTTCCAGCACGCCGTGGCGGCCATTGGCCATGAAGAATTCGAGGCCCAGCTTGATGCCGCCGACATGGTGGCGGACCCGCGTGGCGATCGCCTTTGCCTTGTCGATATCGGGGGTGTCGAGCGCGACGTAGACGCGGCTCGTCATGGCGTCAGCTCGAGCGGCGGTTGTTTCGGCGGCTTGGGCGGTGCCGGCGGCGTAGCCGCGGCGACCGGCGCGGCGAGGACGGGGCCGGGATCGGCGCCCATCGGCACTACCGGTTTCAGATCGGAGATGATGCGCTCCGCGGTCGTCAGCCGCTGCGTCAGGCGCCAGCGGATCGTCCGGTAATAGAGCCAGGTCGGCACCACACCGGCGAGGAAGGTGAGCAACATCATGAAGGGAAGGTTCACTTCCGCGACCAACCCACCCCACAGGTTGATCGTCACCCAACTCCAATTGCCATAAGTGAAGATCGCCGCCGTGAAGCTGATCAGGCACCAGAAGAGGATCTTGAGGAACTGCATGGAGCGGGACGCTAGCGGGACTGGTCCAGTTTGGCCAGAGTTCCCGGCAATCCTCCCCGTCCGCGACGGGGAGGATCGACGTGTCTGCCGAGCCTTACCGGATCGGCGAGTTCGGATCGAGCCGCATGTCCAGATACTTGTCCACGCTGCCCATCAGCTCGCCCATCTCATGCTCGAAGAAATGGTTGGCCTTGGGAATCGTGTCGTGATGGATCGTGATGTGCTTCTGGGTGCGCAATTTGTCGACCAGCTTCTGCACCGCGATCGGGGTCACGACCTCGTCATTCTCGCCCTGGATGATGATGCCCGAGGCGGGGCAGGGGGCAAGGAAGGTGAAGTCGAACATGTTCGCCGGCGGCGCGATCGAGATGAAGCCGCGGATTTCCGGGCGGCGCATCAGCAGCTGCATGCCGATCCAGGCGCCGAACCCGAACCCGGCGACCCAGGTGGTCGAGGCTTCGGGATGGAAGCTCTGCACCCAGTCGAGCGCCGAGGCCGCGTCGCTCAGCTCGCCGATGCCGTTGTCGAACACGCCCTGGCTCTTGCCGACGCCGCGGAAATTGAAGCGCAGAGTCGCGAAACCGCGGCGCTGGAAAGTCTTGTAGAGCTCGATCACGATGCGGTTGTTCATCGTGCCGCCCGACATCGGGTGCGGGTGCAGGATCATCGCGACCGGTGCGCGCGGCTTGGGCGCGGGGGCGAAACGACCTTCGAGACGGCCCTCGGGACCGGGAAAAATGACTTCGGGCATCGTATCCTGTTCTTTTAGCCGCAGAGGCGCCGGTGTGGCGCTAAAGGTTGCGCGCTATATAGGCAGCAGGCCCCAACACGCAATTGGAACGAGTCGGACCCATCGTGAGCCAGCGCATCTATCTCGATCATGCCGCGACGACGTCGCTGCTGCCGGCGGCGCGCGATGCGATGGCCGACGGATTCGCGCGCTGGGCCAATCCGTCGTCGCCGCATGCCGAGGGGCGCGCGGCAAAGGCCATGCTGGAGAAGGCGCGGACGCAGATCGCCGGGGCTTATGGCTGGGCGGGCGAGGTCTTGTTCACCAGCGGATCGAGCGAGGCGCTGGCGATCGCGCTGACGCGCTCGGCCGTGGCGCGCCGATTGGCCAGCGCGGTCGAGCATGACGCCGTGCTTCGCGCGGCCTACGATATCGCGCTGGTCCCGGTCGACTCGGCGGGATTGGTCGATCGTGCCGCGCTGGATGCGGCGATGGCGGGCGAGGGGCGCGCGGTGGTCGCGATCCAATGGGCCAATAGCGAAACCGGCATCCGTCAGCCGATCGCCGAACTGGCCGAACAGGTCCATGCCGCCGGTCATCTGCTCCTGGTCGATGCCGCACAGATACCGGCCGGCGGCGATCGCGACGTCGCGCGCCACGCCGATTTCGTTGCGCTGTCGGCGCACAAGCGCGGCGGGCCGATCGGTGTCGGAGCGCTGCTCGTCCGCGACCTCGCAACGCTCGATCCGACCGGCGGGCAGGAACGGGGATACCGCCCGGGGACGGAGAACATGCCTGGCATCATCGGCTATGCGGCGGCGCTGGGCGAGCCCGAGGACGTCACCCGCTATAGAGAATTGCGTGCCTATCTGGACAAGGAGATCAAGGCGTCGGGGGGCGAGCCGGTACTGGCCGGCGCGCTTCGCCACCCGGCGATCGGTTCGTACCGCATGCCCGGAGTCGCGGCCACGACACAGCTGATTCGCTTCGACATGGCGGGGATCGCGGTATCGGCAGGAAGCGCCTGCGCAAGCGGCAGCATGAAGCCGAGCCATGTGCTGTCGGCGATGGGCTGGGACAGCCAGGCATCGCAGGAAGTGGTGCGGGTGAGTTTCGGGCGGTCGACGACGCGGGCCGAGCTCGACGCTTTCATCGCGGCGTGGCGCGAAATCGCGACATCACTGGCGCGCGCGGCATGATCTATCTCGATTACCAGGCGACCACGCCGCTCGCGCCCGAGGCGCTGGAGGCGATGCTGCCCTGGCTGCGCGATCAGCACGCCAATCCGCATTCGGCGCACGGCCCCGGGCGCGCGGCCAAGGCGGCGATCGAGGTTGCGCGGGCGCAGATTGCCGCATTGCTGCCGTCCGGTGGCGCTGTCAGCTTCACCGGCGGCGCGACCGAGGCGCTCAACTGGGCGATCAAGGGCGTCGGCGGCCCGATCGTGACCATCGCCACCGAACATGCCGCGGTGCTCGATACCGTAGAGGGGGTGGGCAACGCGCTGGTGCTGCCGGTAGGGCATGATGGCCTGGTCGACCTCGACGCGGCGCACGCGGCGATCCGGCCGGGTGTGAAGCTGGTCGCGGCGATGCTGGTCAATAATGAGATCGGAGTGATCCAGCCGATCGCCGAACTGGCCGCACTGGCACATCAAGCGGGCGCCTTGTTCCTGTGCGACGCGGTTCAGGGTTACGGTCGCGTGGCGATCCCGGAGGGTTGCGATCTGATCGCGCTGTCGGCGCACAAGATCCACGGACCCAAGGGTATCGGCGCGCTGTGGATTCGCGAGGGCGTTGCGCTGGCGCCATTGCTCCACGGCGGCGGGCAGGAAGCGGCGGGGCGATCTGGCACGCTCAGCCCCGCTCTGTGCGTGGGATTCGGCGCCGCGGCAGCACTGATGGCGGCGCGGCGCGATTCCGACGCAGCGCATGTCGAGCGATTATGGACGGCGGCGCGGGCAACGCTGGGTGCGGACTGGATCGTCAGCGGATCGGTCGCGCATCGCTATCACGGCAATCTCAACATTCGGCGTGATGGGCTGGACGTCGCGCGGCTGATGTCCGATCTGCGCGACATCGCCTTTTCGGCGGGATCGGCCTGTGCCAGCGGGTCGGGTCGGCCGAGCCATGTGCTCGAGGCGATCGGATTGAGTGACGCGCAGGCCCGCAACAGCATCCGGATCGGTTTCGGCCGCTATACGACCGAGGAGGAATTGGTGACCGCGCTACAGCGCATCGACGCCGCCGCCCGCGCACAGAGAATCGCGGCGTGACGCGCGTGATCTTCATCGAGCGCGACGGCGCGACGCGCGAAGTCGAGGCGCGGCCTGGCGACCGCCTGCTCGACCTGGCGCAAAATGCCGGCGAGCCGCTCGAAGGGACGTGCGAAGGCCAGATGGCCTGTTCGACCTGTCACGTGATCGTCGATGCCCAGGATTTCGCCAAATTGCCCCCCGCCGTCGAGGAGGAGGAGGACATGCTCGACCTCGCCGCGGGGGCCACGCGGTACAGCCGGCTCGCATGTCAGATCTGGTTGAGCGAGACGCTCGAAACGCTGACCGTGCGCATTCCGCCTGACTCCAAAAACATGCAGGGACGCTGACCTAAATAATCGCCGGATTACCGGGACTACCTATTATTTCGTTCGTGGAACGGCTGCCGTGTGTTAGGCGTTTGGACGCGCCGGGGGGCGATAAGCATGGAGAGATACGCCATGAAATTTCTCGCTGTAGTTGCTGCCGGAATTCTTGCCGCCTCCGCACTCGCGCCGGTCGCGCCCGCCAGTGCCGCGCCCGCGCCCGCGCGCTGGGGCCACGGACATCATGGATGGAAGTGGAAAAAGGTGTGCACGGTGCGCTGGCATCATGGCCGCAAGATCCGGACGTGCCGCAACGTTCGCGTCCGTTGGTAGGAGCGATCTTCTAATCGCTTGAAAGCGCCGCCCGATCCCGCCATATGCGCGGCGGGAGTCGGGCGGACGCAATCGTCGCCAACCCGGTCAGGTCCGGAAGGAAGCAGCCGTAACGATTTCGTTGCGGGTCGTTCCGGCTCCCACCTGCCTCCATTGAAACATTGGCCTGTCCACCTGCACAGCTGCGCGACGCTCGGTCGCTTGCCAGCGCCGCAGCGGACCGCTCGCGTATCGGTAGCGATCGCATCCGAAATGGATCAGGATCGACGCACCTGGTCGCTCAAATCCGATACGGAACGCGATAGCGCTTTCGTGCATTTCGACAGTGCCTCTGACCCACAAGGCAAGGAGTCCTGTATGCGTATCACCCGAATATTCGCCGTCCTGCTGGCCGTTGCCGGCGTATCGGCGATCAGTCCGGCTTCGGCCGAAACGTCGCTGACGCGATCGGCGCCGATCGCCGCGCCGATCGCGGCGCCATCCGGCATCACCGCCACCGCGAACCAGTGGCACGATCGCGGCCGCCACAATGGCTGGCGCAACGGTAATCGTGGCTGGCGAGGCGACCGGGGCTGGCGCGGCTATGGCTATCGCGGCCGGGGCTATTACGGTCCGCGTTATGCCTATGGCCGGCCGTACCGCTGGCGCGGGCCGCGCCTTGCATGCCGCACCTCGTGGCGTTGGGGGCGGCCGCATCGCGTGTGCTTCCGTCGCTGGTAAGGCTTCGACAATCCGGCTCGCCGACCCGAGGGCCCGGACCCAGGGTCGGCAATGGCCATGATCGCCCGCAGGCGCCCTTCGGCAAGGAACGCAGCGCAGACGCGTAGCCATAGCTACGCGCAAGCAAGTGACGCTGTCCGAAGGGCGCCTGCGGGCGACCGCCCTGCGGCGGGCGGATTTTGGCGCACAGCGTCGTCGTTCGTCGATCACGATGCTTTGGCATCGCTCTCTCCTCACTCCTATCTGTGCGCCAAAATCCGCTCCGTCCTGGCCGTTGCCGACCCTGGGTCCGGGCCCTAGATAAGGACTTGATGTCCGACTCTTTCGATCTCGGCGAGCCGCCGCAGCCCAGGGAAACCGCGTACCGCGTGCTTGCGCGCAAGTACCGGCCACAGAATTTCGACCAGCTGATCGGCCAGGACGCGATGGTCCAGACGCTGGGCAACGCGATCCGGCGCGGTCGGCTGGCGCATGCCTTTCTGCTGACCGGGGTGCGCGGAGTCGGCAAGACCTCGACCGCGCGGCTGATCGCCAAGGCGCTCAATTGCATCGGACCGGACGGGCAGGGCGGCCCGACGATCGATCCGTGCGGCGTGTGCGATCCCTGCGTTTCGATCGCCGAGGGTCGCAATATCGACGTGATCGAGATGGACGCCGCCAGCCATACCGGCGTTGACGATATGCGCGCGGTGATCGACGCGGCGCGGCTTGCCGCGTTCGGCGCTCGGTTCAAGATCTACATCATCGACGAAGTCCATATGCTGTCGAAGAACGCGTTCAATGCGCTTCTGAAGACATTGGAAGAACCCCCTGAACATGTGAAGTTTCTGCTGGCGACGACCGAGGTGCAGAAGGTGCCGGTGACGGTCCTGTCGCGGTGCCAGCGATTCGATCTCAGGCGCATTCCGGCGGACAAATTGGCGGGGCATTTCGCCCACATCGCCGAACTGGAGGGCGCGGAAGCGGAGCCCGAGGCATTGGCGTTGATCGCGCGCGCGGCCGACGGATCGGCGCGCGACGGCCTGTCGATCCTCGACCAGGCGATCGCGCATGCCGGGATGGAAGGCGGTGGCGTGACCGCGCCTGCCGTGCGAGCGATGCTCGGCCTGTCGGATCGCGCCGCGATTCGCGACCTGTTCGCGCTGTTGCTCGACAGCGACGCGCCCGGCGCGCTGGCGGCGTTGCGCCGGCAATATGATCTCGGCGTCGACCCGCAATCGGTGCTGCGCGGCCTGCTCGAGACGGTGCATGCGGTCACCCTGGCGAAGCTGGGCGGCGATGCCGATCCGGCGCAATCAGCGGAGGAACGCGACGCCTATCAGGGCTGGGCGCGATTGCTGTCCTTCCCGGCGCTCCATCGATTGTGGCAATTGATGCTCAAGGGGCATGAGGAAATCGCGCGCGCCGCGCTGCCGATCGAGGCCGGGGAAATGGCGTTGCTCCGCGTCGTCCATGCCTCCAGCCTGCCAGACCCTGGCGAACTCGCGCGTCAGATCGCGGCGGGCTCCGCACCATCCATCGCGCCGCCCTCGGCGAGCGCCGCTCCGTCCTCCGCTCCAGCCACGGTCCAGGCGCTGCCCGCCAATTTCGATGCGATGGTCGAACTGGTCCGCGCCAATGGCGGCGGCGCATTGCTGTCGCACCTGACCGCCAATGCCCGGGTGGTGCGCTACGAGGCGCCCGAACTGGTGCTCAGCACGTCGCGGCCCTTGCCCGCCGACTTGCCGACGACCCTCGCCGCACGGTTGAGCGAGCTGACCGGCGCGAAATGGAAAGTGACGACCGAGGACGCCGAGGGCGAGGCAACGCTTGCCGAACGCCGCAAGGCCGAGGAAGAGGCCGAGCGCGCCGCGGTCATGGAAACCCCCATCGTGAAGGCAGCGTTGGAGACATTCCCCGACGCGGTGCTCGAACGCATCAACAAGGAAGCACTGGGATGAAGAGTCTCGAAGATATCATGGCGATGGCGCAGAACGTCCAGGCCGAGCTGGCCAAGGCGCAGGACGGGCTCGACCAGATCGAGGTCGAAGGCGCGTCCGGCGGCGGCATGGTCAAGGTCAAGGCGTCGGCCAAGGGTCGGATCATCGGCATCGACATCGATTCATCGCTGCTGCAACCGTCCGAAAAGCAGATGCTCGAGGATCTGATCGTCGCCGCGTTCAACGACGCGCGCGCCAAAGCGGATGCGGCGTCGAACGACGCGATGGCCAAGATGACGCAGGGCCTGCCGCTGCCGCCGGGGTTCAAGCTGCCGTTCTGAGCCGACCGGAGCGGGCCGCCGCCACGGACCCAGCCGTGCCTCGGATGCGTTTTCCCGATCATGACGCCAGGCGGAATAGAAGGATTCGTCACCCGGGAAGTGAGGACCTGTCGCGGCATGGTCTTCTGCCACGAAGGCGGGAGCGGTCCCCCGCTTTTGCTACTCCACGGTTTTCCGGAAACGAGCCTGATGTGGCGCGGTACCGCGCCATTGCTGGCGAAGGATTTCGCCGTCGTGGCAGCCGATTTGCCGGGCTATGGCCGTAGCGATTGCCCGGTTTACGGCGAAGGCCATGGCGCGATGTCCAAGCGTGCGCTGGCATCGATTCTCATTGAGGCGATGAAGGCGCTCGGGCACGAGGCCTTCGCGGTGATCGGCCATGATCGCGGCGGCCGAGTCGCCTATCGCGTGGCACTGGATCATCCCGACAGAGTGACCGCCGTCGCCGTGCTGGACGTCATTCCCACCTACGAGGTTTGGGAAAGGGCTGATGCGCGGCTCGCTTTGTCCTTCTGGCCGTTCTCCCTGCTCGCTCAGCCGGAGCCCTTGCCGGAGCGGCTGCTGCTCGCAGCGCCAGGGGCGGTCATCGACAATGCCTTGTCCGAATGGGGCTCGCCGCCCGACACTTTTCCGTCGTGGTTGCGCGAAGCCTATGTCGCGGCGCTCAGCGACCCCGTTCATGTCCATGCGATCTGTGAAGAATATCGAGCCGCGGCCGGGCCCGATCGCGACATCGATCGTGCCGATCTGGAAACGGGGCGCCGCATCCGATGTCCGTTGCTGGCTTTGTGGAGCGACCAGGGCGGATTGGCAGAATGGTACAACGACGCCGGCGGGCCATTGGGCATTTGGCGGCGTTGGGCAGATGATGTTCGAGGGTGGGCTGTGTCCGGCGGCCATTTCTTTCCCGAGGAGCTGCCGGACGAAACGGCTGGCGCGATAAGCGCGTTCCTGCGCGGTTTCGCGTGGCCTCAGGCCTAGACGGTCAGGATTTCGAGTATTCTGCACATTCATATTGCGGTGGGATCGTAATCGGCCTCGTCAATCGCTCTCGTACGCATCTGCGTCCGCTTGGGCCAAAAAGCTCGACTGAGATGCTCTTCCAAGCCGTTGTCGCCGAAACATAGTCTTGAGCAGAGGCTTGCATCTCTATGATGGCACGCTTTAGGTCTGCAGACGCGATAACCGTACAGGAGCGAAGCTGGCGCAAAATAAACGGCTGCATGTTCTGCCAATTCTTCGGGGTACTCGGCTTTAGATCAAATCCGAGAAGAGCCCCTTGGAGATAGCACTGCGCATTGCCGTCAGCGCTTTTACCTTCTGCTCTGAACTCCACGCTTGTGCCGTTATCGACAAACGAAAGCGTGATCGTTCGCTTGCTGTCATGCCAGGAGAGTGTCGACTCCTTTGTTATCCAGGGGCCTGCGTCCAGCATCGGTATTTCGCGATAGTCCTCGACATTGCGCACGACGACGAACTGACCAAAGGCATCTTCCTTCTTCTCGTAATGCGCTTTCCCGTCGTGATACCAGGGCGGTTCATATGCCTGACGGACTACCTGCGCTTGCCCTGCCTGACCCACCATAGGCATCGCCAATAAACCTAGCGAAGATGCCAGACGTCCGAACATTGAGGATGTGGGTTCTCGCATTGATCCTCTCCTCACTGCCGGATCCACCGGGCGACCGGGCGTGAAGCTTGAGCCTCTTTTCCTGGGATTGCGGCACAGCGGATCCCGGCACAAGGCTGGCATGGCGTGGACGTCGGTTTACCGCACGCAGCTATCGAGCCCATTGCCCCGCACCACATTGACGTACTTCGCCAGCGCATTGCCATGGCGCCGGACGAAGCCGCGCGGGTCGATCGCCGCGCGCTTCTTGGGGAGCGGCAGGACCGCCGCGATCCGGCCGGCTTCGGTCGGCGACATGCGCGACCCGTCGTGGCCGAAATAGCGGATCGATCCGGCATTGGCGCCATAGGTGCCGATTCCCGTCTCGGCGACGTTGAGATAGACTTCCATGATCCGGCGCTTGCCCCATAGGTGCTCGATCAGGAAAGTGAACCACGCCTCGAACCCCTTGCGCACATAGCCGCCGCTCTGGATCAGGAAGACGTTCTTGGCGGTCTGCTGGCTGATCGTCGATCCGCCGCGGATGCGCCCGCCTTTCTGGTTGCGCTGATAGGCCTGCCTGAGCGCGCTGAAGTCGAAACCGTCGTGCAAACAGAAACGGGCATCCTCGCCGGCGATGGCTGCGCGCGGCATGTTGGGATCCATACGGTCGATCGACATCCATTGCTTGGTGATCAACTGGCCGTGCAGCACGTCACCCAGCATCGTGAAGGTGAAAGGCGGGTTGATGAAGCGATAGATGCCGACCCACAGCACGCTGACGATGACGAAGGCGAGCGCGCCTTTCCAGATCCAGCCGAACAGGCGGCGCAGGAAGGGACGGCGGGGTTTGGCTCTGGCGGGCATGGGGTCGGGATCGGCCTGTGTCGTCGCGATATCGGGAGGGTGGGGCGAAGGCGCCGTCATCAACGGCATGCTCGCCACTATCCGCGGTCGGCGGTCGGCGGCAAGAGCCTCTTCGGCGGCGGCAATGCCCGTCTCATAAGCGCCGTGCGCGGTCGAGAAATCGCTCGCTGAACAGGCCTCGCCGGCAAAGAAGATGCGGTCGTCCTGCGGTTGGGCGAGCACACGGCGCTGACCGGATTGCCCGATCCGGGCGTGCGAATAGCTGCCGCGAATGAAGCGTTCGGCGCGCCAGCGCGTCCGTGCGAGCGGCTGGAGCCGCAATCGCCAGTCGTTGCCGAGCAGGCGGGCGAGCTCGCCGATCGCGAAATCGGCGGCGCCGAGGTCGCTTTCGCGCTCGATCGCCTCGGCGCAATCGCCGCCGAAGAACGCCTCGACCACCGGGCGCCCGAGATAGCCGATCTGGTAGCTCGCGGTGCATGCTGTTCGCGGATTGCCGATCAGATGCGCGTTGTGCGGATAATCGTCGCCGCGAATGCCGAGAAAGATCTTGTCGGCCAGCCCAAGCGGAAGCGCGGCGGCGGCGTCGCGCTTGGCATCGATCGGCGGGTCGAATGCCAGGTCGCCATCGGCGATGATCGGGGTCGGCACCGCAACGATCACGCGGTCGGCCTCGACCAACCCATGTGGCGTGACGAGGCGCATGCGCGGGCCGCGATGGTCAATCAACGAAACGGGGCAATCGAGCCGGACGGGCAGGCGCTTGCCATGAGCGGCGATGAGCGTGCCATAGCCCTCGACCAGCCGCCAATTGTCGTCGTCCGCGGCGTCTTCATACGCCGCCCAGTCGTGCAGCGAGACGGCGCCGAGATTGGCACCGTTGGCATAGCCCGAAATCGCATCGATCAGCGGGCGCCACGGATTGTCGGGTGGGATGAAGTCCGACAGCGGCCGGTCGGGGCCGCTGCGATAGGCGAAAGCGCGCTCGCTGAATTGCTGATATGCAGCCTGGAACGCCTCCTGGTCGGCGGCCGGGAAACCGAGATCGCGCCATTGTTCGCGCCAATGCGCCGGGGTGCGGTCGATCTGGAACCCCTCGGCCAGCGCGATCCGCGTCCAGGGATTGCGATCGGCCGAATGCAGCCAGGAACAACCAAGATCGAGCGCCTCGCGGCCGACGCGGACGGTGTGCGCCCGCCCGCCGATCCGTCCGCTCGCTTCCAGCAGCAACACGTCGGCGCCAGAATCGAGAAGGCGCCGCGCGGCAGCGATGCCGGCGGCGCCTCCTCCGATGACGACGAACTTGCTGCTCATCCGCCCCGTATAGGGCGATTTACGCCGCGATCAGCCGCTTTTCGCCGGCCAGCCGCATCATTACCTTCTGCAGCTTCTCGAACGCGCGGACCTCGATCTGGCGGACGCGCTCGCGCGACACGCCATAGACCTGGCTCAGCTCTTCCAACGTCTTGGGATCGTCGGTCAGCCGGCGCTCGGTCAGGATGTGACGCTCACGCTCGTTGAGGCCTTCCATCGCTTCGGTCAGCAGGCTGTGGCGGACATCCGCTTCCTGCGCCTCGGCGACCACCGAATCCTGCAGGGGTGAGTCGTCCTGCAGCCAATCCTGCCACTGACCCTCGCCATCCTCGCGCATCGAGACGTTGAGCGACGTGTCGCCGCCCATCGCCATGCGACGGTTCATCGAGTTGACCTCGTCCTCGGTGACGCCGAGATCCTTGGCGATCTTGGCGACATTCTCGGGGCTCAGATCGCCATCCTCGAACGCGTCGAGCTTCGACTTCATCCGGCGCAGGTTGAAGAACAGCTTCTTCTGCGCCGCGGTGGTGCCCATCTTGACCAGGCTCCACGAGCGCAGGATGAATTCCTGGATCGAGGCGCGGATCCACCACATCGCATAGGTGGCGAGGCGGAAGCCGCGATCGGGCTCGAACTTCTTCACGCCCTGCATCAGGCCGATA
>Ga0157371_10002634_pt1 | contig 17023 bp, 12 predicted proteins | sample C45metaG_FD_113462 | JGI IMG/M metagenome (GOLD analysis project Ga0157371, IMG submission 113462) | Corn rhizosphere microbial communities from Kellogg Biological Station, Michigan, USA - C4-5 metaG | ecosystem: Host-associated > Plants > Roots > Rhizosphere > Soil | place: USA: Michigan...
AAAGTTACTGTGAATAAAAAAATTGTAACACAACCGGCGTTCAAAGTAAATGAAAAAGATGAAGTAGTTTATAACGGGAAAAAGTTATTTGTCACCAAAAATCTTGTTTACATTTTGTTGAACAAACCCAAAGATTATATTACCACAACTGACGATCCACAAAACAGGAAAACAGTTTTGCAGCTGACGAAAAATGCTACTGATCAAAGAATCTATCCAGTGGGAAGGCTCGACAGGAACACATCAGGTGTTTTGCTTTTAACGAATGATGGCGCTCTTACACAGGAATTGACCCATCCAAGTTTTAATGTAAAAAAAGTGTATGAAGTAAAACTTGACAAGCCTTTAACCAAAGCGGATTTTGAAAAAATATTGAACGGCATAAAACTGGAAGACGGGGAAATTTTTGCAGACGCTTTGGCTTATGCTGATTCAAAAGACAAATCTATAATTGGCATTGAATTGCACAGCGGTCGCAACAGGATCGTGCGTAGAATTTTTGAACATTTGGGTTATGATGTAAAAGGCCTTGATCGTGTTATGTACGCAAATCTTACGAAGAAAAATGTAGAGCGTGGCCGCTGGCGTTATCTGAGTGAAAAAGAAATCCGGTTATTAAAATACATGAACAAACAGAAAAATATCAGCGGCGCAGCAAATAATCCGAAAATTATGAAAGCCGCTCTGGCTACTCGTCAGCAGAAAAAATAATTAATAGTGAAAGGATTTACCACCATATTTGAAAATGAGGATTTTGTTGCAATAAACAAAGAACCAGGAATGCTTACGATACCGGACAGGCATGATGATACGCAATTGTCATTGTACAAAATATTAAATCACAAATACGGAAAGATTTTTATTGTACACCGGCTTGATCGCGATACCAGTGGCGTGATTCTTTTTGCAAAAAACGAAGCCACTCATAAATATCTTTCTCAACTATTTGAGCAACGAAATATTCAAAAGAAATATCTTGGAATTGTTCGCGGAAGCATGCCTGAAGCGAGCGGTCTTATCAACGAGCCAATTGCGGAACATCCTGTGAAAAAAGGAATGATGGTTATTAATAAAAAAGGCAAGCCTTCATTAACCAACTATCAGGTATTGGACGATTATGGAATTTATTCGTTAGTAAACTTTGAAATCCAAAGCGGGCGTACCCACCAAATAAGACTGCATTCCAAAACGCTTGGTCATCCGATCATTTGTGATGAAATGTATGGTGATGGCAAGCCGGTTTTTCTTTCTTCTTTTAAAAAGAAATATAAATTGAGCCAGGATGAATTGGAGGAACGCCCGATTATCAGCAGGCTTGGTTTGCATTCATATCGTTTGCATTTTAAAGATGAAAAAGGCACGGATTTTCTTATTGAAGCGCCATTATCAAAAGACATGAAAGCGCTTTTGCAACAATTGAAGAAGAACCGGAAACCCGCTGAATAATAAAAGGATACAATGTTCTATCACTGTATCCCTCAAACATTTCAATAGGTTATTTTACAAATTTGGTTGCGGAGTATATCGCAAATAAGGTTTTACTTCTCTTACACCTTTAGGAAATTTTTTCTTCGCATCCTCAGTGCTTATTGATGTTCCAACAATAACATCTTCACCTGGATTCCAATCAGCCGGAGTGGAAACGCTGTAATTTGAAGTGAGCTGCAATGAATCTAGCACCCTCAAAACTTCATTAAAATTTCTTCCTGTTGACGCAGGATAAAGAATAATTAATTTTATCTTCTTATCAGGCCCGATAATAAATAGCGAACGTACTGTAGCGGTAGTAGACGCATTCGGGTGAATCATTCCATAAAGATTCGCTACTGTTTTGTCTTCATCTGCAATTATTGGAAATTCAACATTACAATTTTGTGTTTCGTTGATATCTTTTGTCCAACCCTTGTGTTGATTCAGAGGGTCTACACTCACTGCAAGAACTTTGGTATTTCTTTTTGCAAATTCCTTTTGCAACAATGCAGTTTTTCCTAATTCTGTTGTGCAAACAGGTGTATAATCTGCAGGATGTGAAAATAAAATTCCCCAGCCATCGCCGAGATAATCGTACAAATTGATTTTTCCTGTTGTTGTATCCGCGGTAAAATCCGGGGCAGTGTCGCCTAGTTGTAAACTCATGATGATTTATTTTTTTATTAAAAATTGATGCAAATATAGGTTATCCTACAAAAATAGTAGGATAAATTTTTTACATTTGCCATTGGTTCCGTTTATCTTTATCAATATCAAAATAATTGCCAATGCTTTCAAAAAAAACCCAGTATGCATTCAGAGCCCTTGTGCACCTTGCAGAAAATTATGGGAAGGAACCTGTGAAGATTTCTACCATCTCTATTCAACAGAAGATACCTTTAAAGTTTCTTGAACACATTCTAAACGATCTGAAGAAGGCGGACATGCTTGAAAGCAAGAAAGGTAAAGGAGGAGGTTACAATTTGAAAGTGTCACCAAAAAATCTAAACCTGGCAACGGTTATTCGCATTATTAACGGGCCGATTGCATTGCTTCCGTGTGTGAGTTTAAATTTTTATGAAAAGTGTACCGATTGTGATGAAGCTACATGCGGTATTCGAAAAATGATGTTGATTGCGCGGGACGCTACATTGAAAGTACTTGAGAAAAAAACATTGGATGATATGATGAATGAATAGTTATCAATTTAAAACGTTATGCTAAAATGTGAAAATGGGAAGAGAGTAAACGAACATAAGAATTATATTTTATTTTCCTGAAGCCCTTACCACACTTCCTCTTCCAAAACGATTCTTTACTCCATCAACCGCTTTGTATAATGTGTTTTTTCTTTCTGTATCACTAAAGAGATTCGCTTGTAAAGATTGATTACTGAAATCGCTAAGACGCACGCCCAGCAAACGAACAGGCTTTCCTTTCCTGTATAATTTATTAAAAAGCGTTTTGGCTACAGGAATAATTTCATCGTCAGCAGAAGTGTAAGGAATCGTGGTTTGCTGGGAAGTGGTTTCAAAGTCAGGATATCTTATTTTGATAGTAACGCAGGCAGCAGATTTTGATTCCTTTCTTAATTTGAAGCAAATAATTTCTGTCATCCTTACAATTTCACTCATTAAAAATTCAACTTCAGTTACATTTTCAAAAAAAGTATTTTCTTTCGAAATAGATTTCGTTTCACGGTATTGTGCAATTACAGAAGTATGAGCTCCCTGCGCCCTATGCCACAAATCATATCCCCACTTGCCTAACAACTTTTCAAATTTTTCAGCCGTATTATTGTGAATATCCCTGATCAGTTTAATCTTATGATATTCCAAAATTTTATTTGTTTGTTCGCCAACTCCCGGGATTTTATTCACCTCAAGCGGAGCCAGGAATTCTTTTTCTTTTCCCAAGGGAACCTGTAAAAATCCATTTGGCTTTGCCTCGTTGGTAGCCATTTTAGCGACCATTTTATTTTTCGCGATTCCAAAAGAAATGGGAAGACCTGTTTCATTAGTAATTAATTTACGTAAGTCAATAGTCCATTTCAACGGACCAAAAAATTTATCCATTCCCTGCAAATCCAGGTAAAATTCGTCAACTGATGCTTTTTCAAACAACGGTGCTTTGGCAGCGATGATATCTGTTACCCACTGTGAATATCTTGAGTATTCACTGTAAGTTCCTGAAATAACAATTGCTTGTGGACACAATCTCATTGCCGTTTTCATTGGCATTGCTGAATGCACGCCAAATTTGCGTGCTTCATAAGTGCAGGTTGTAACAATGCCTCTTTCATTTTGTCCGCCCACAATAACAGGCTTTCCTTTCAGAGAAGGATCTTTCAGAATTTCTACCGAAACGAAAAAGGAATCCAGATCGAAATGAGCGATGATATTTGAAGGAGCGGGCATAGGAATGTAAATTTACAATTTCCCTTTGATCAGGCATCTTTATAAATATCCAACAGACCATCAGGAAGATTTACATACAACCTGCGGTTTTTTTTATCAATTTTTTCCAAAGAATTTTCATGAACCGGGATAAGAACTTCTTTGCCGCCAATAATTATACGGCATAAAACCTGGTGCGGTTGTTCAATCACTTCGAGGACTTCTCCCAGTTCTTCTGCATTATCAATTATCATGAATCCGAGAAAAGAAATAGGTGCTGAAGCAGAGGCAAATTTTTTAAAATCGATTTCTGTGAGCCACACTTCTTTTTTAATCAACGGTCTTGCCTCTTCTTTTGAATTGATTCCTTCAAGCGAAATGAAAATTTCTTTATCGTTTTTTATCCTGGTAGAAGTGATAAAATAAGGAAGAAAAGAATTATTTGATTCTTCAATAAAAATAGTGTCAAGGCCTCTTAAGGAAGTTTTTTTGCCCAGATTATGTTCGAGGACCAGGTGTCCGTTCACTCCAAAAGTGGCTGCCAGTTTTCCTATTTTGAAATATTCATTCATTTGCTGCAAAAGTATCATAAAGATAGGATCAAGGATTTTGCAGTGAAGACACAAGTGCAAGATTTCTATTTGGGGTATAAACTAAGCCATAAAAAAAGTGAACATCAATTAAGACGTTCACTCTAACTTAAACTTTCAATTATGAGAAACTTTTTTTACACACCCATATAATCCCTTAAAAGATTAGATCCGGAATAGGTTTGCAATTTTTTTAAAGCTTTATCTTTTATTTGTCTTACTCTTTCCCGGGTGAGGCCATATCTTGAGCCAAGATCTTCGAGGCTTACTGGCTCTTCAACGCCGATACCATAAAAACAACAGATCACTTCTTTCTGCCGCGGCGTAAGCAAGGATAAAGAGCGTTGTATTTCATGACGTAAAGAGTCGTCAAACATAATTTGTTTATCGGCGCTTTCTGCGTTAGAATTTTCAAGCACGTCCATTAAAGTACTTTCTTCTCCTTCGCTTAACGGAGAATCCATACTTACATGCCTTGCTGCCACATTCATCGTTGCTGCCACTTCTTCGGTCTCTATATTAAGGTAGCTTGCCAATTCTTCCACACTTGGAGGACGTTCAAATTCCTGTTCGAGATGAGAATAAGCATGGCTTATTCTTTTTGTTAATCCCACTTTATTTAAAGGTAATCTTACAATTCGTGCCTGCTCGGCGAGGGCCTGCATAATGCTTTGACGTATCCACCAAACGCCGTAAGAAATAAACTTGAATCCACGCGTTTCATCAAAACGCTGTGCTGCTTTAATAAGACCCACATTACCTTCGTTAATAAGATCCGGTAGTGTCAGCCCCTGGTTTTGATATTGCTTTGCAACAGAAACAACAAAACGCAGATTAGCCTTTGTAAGTTTGTCCAATGCTTTTTGATCGCCTTGCTTTATCAACCTTGCCAGCCGCACTTCTTCTTCAGGGCTGATCATTTCAACCCTTCCGATTTCCTGAAGGTATTTTTCCAAACTTTCACTCTCACGGTTAGTAATGGATTTTGAAATCCTTAATTGACGCATACTCATACAGCGATAATATTTAATGTGGATGAAGAGTTAGTTGCTCGTTTTAATGTTTAATTTATACTAAACGTAAATCACGCAGTTTAAGTATGCTGGAAAAGAATATTATTTCCTCTGTGCTATAAAATAATTCTTATTTTAAAATAAATTACTAAAAAAAATGATAAATGTGGCCTGTTAGTTAATTTATTTTCTATTATTGCAGATAATGAGTTTATCAATTATTAAGATGAGTAAAAAAATACAATACACTGTTGAATACCCGGTAAGATGTTCTCCTGCCATTTTGTTTGAATTTCTTTCTACTTCTTCAGGTTTGCAGGAATGGTTTGCGGATAAGGTAGAAGACGAAAATGGCATTTTCACTTTCTCATGGTCAGGAGCAGCAGAAGAAGCCGAGGTAGTGGAAATGGAAGAAAACAAGTCAATTAAATTTCATTGGATCGATTCCCCACCGAATGAATTTTTTGAGTTTAGTATCGAAAGATCCGAAGTAACCAGTCAAACAATTTTAGTCATTCACGATTTTGCAGAAAAGAAAGATATTAAAGATCAAAGCCAGCTCTGGGAAACACAAGTCAAAGATCTATTTCACCGGCTGGGAAGTTAACTTTTAGAAAATCAATAATTTCTTCAAAAGCTGTTTCTAAAAAATTTCCGGCTGAATTCCATTCTGTTAGTTCTGTTTTCTTTGCAATTTTTAAAAAGTTTTTTTCTCCAAGTTTCTTCAGTGATGTTTCATTCATTTCATTGATTGATATAAAATTGGATGGCTGAAAATCATGTTGCCATTCATTTTCATTTATGCAAACTGAAAAATTTCCTTTCTTCAGAAATGAAATGGCTTCATCAGAAAGAACTGTTGCTTTAAAATTTTCTCCGGAAATATGAAGGGCTATACTAAAGAAATTTCCCCACCAAAAGAAGGTTCTGACCGCCAAAATTTTCTCTTTATTAAACGAAGCAGGATAATCGAGAATTACGTAAGGAAGACCTTTATAATTTTCACCTTTCGAAATTTTACCTCCTGGTTTTGACAACTGGCTTGGAAGAAACCGTTTTTCCTTAAGAATTTTTTTCTTGTATTTTTCGTGTAATTGACCCAGCAGTAAATAAACTTTTTCGATGATTAATTGTTTTGTGAAAATCCAATCTGTATTATTTACCAATTCCATTTCGCGCTCTGAAAGCTGTATTTTTGCTTTTTCATTCATTTTTGAAATTTACAAACAAAAGAGTTAACGCCACTGTTTTTGCATGTTCAAAAAACTCGACAAATTAATATTAAAAGCTTTTGTGGGGCCGTTTATTGCCACTTTTTTTATTACATTATTTGTGTTTATGATGCAAATATTGTGGAAGTATATTGATGACCTGGTTGGTAAAGGGCTGGATATGCTCACGCTTACCAAATTTTTAATTTACGCAAGTGCAACCCTGGTAACGCTTGCAATGCCTATCGCGATACTCCTTTCCTCAATAATGACATTTGGAAAACTGGGTGAAAATTTTGAACTGGTAGCGATCAAATCTTCCGGAATTTCATTGTTGCGTTTTATGAGGCCTTTATTATTTGTTACTGTCCTTTTATCCGGTGTTGCCTTTTTATTTGCCAATTATATTGCCCCTGTAGCGAATTTGAAATTTGCAGTTATTTATCATGATATTTATGAAAAAAGCCCTGCCTTTGATTTGAAAGATGGCGTGTTTTACAACGGATTCCGTGGCTATTCCATTAAAGTAGATAAAAAAGATAAAGACAGGAGCACACTTCATAATGTATTAATCTATCAGCAAAATAATGGAGTGCAGGATTATACCACTATTTCACAAAGCGGAAAAATGTCAATGAGTACTGATAAAAAGTTTCTTGAATTTAAATTGGATAATGGAAACCGTTACCAGGAGAATGGAAGTTTTAATTATAAAAGCAACGAATTTATTAATTTGCGATTTAAGGAATACAATAAGCTTTTTGACCTCAGCCAGCTAAATCTTCAAAAAACATCCGACAGTCTATATATGAACAACATCCGGATGAAAACTATGAGACAGTTGAATGTGGATCTTGATTCTTTGAAACGGGTGCCGGATTCTCTTTACAAAAGAAACCACAGCGAAATGGCTTCTTATGTGAAGTATTCAAAATTTAAAGACAGCACAATCACTCCAAAAAAAATGGTGACGGTAAACAATAAGTTTTCCGAAAAAAAGGCCAATAGTTTTGATGCAATAATTCCCGATAGCCTTGAATCGACTGTTTTTGATCAAACGCTGAGCCAGGTGAGTAATGCCCGTAATCTGTTGGAAGTTATTGTTGCTGATGATAAAGCGCAAATAGATGATGTAACATTACACCAGGTAGAATGGCACAGAAAATTGTCCGTTTCTATTGCGTGCCTTGTATTGTTTTTTATTGGGGCTCCTTTAGGTTCTATTATTCGCAAAGGTGGGCTGGGCATGCCTCTTGTGATGGCGTTGATCTTTTTTATGGCATTTTACTTATTGAATATCTTTGGTGAAAAGTTTACAAAAGATCATGTGCTGATTCCTATTGTGGGAATGTGGCTGCCCGTAATTGTTTTATCCCCTGTGGGCTTTTTCCTTACTTACAAAGCGATGCACGATTCGCAATTATTTAATAAAGAATATTACTATCGATTGTTTAAAAATATCAGAGGCTCTTTAAATGGTGTGGGAGGAATTTTTCAGGAAGCAGAAATCAAGTGAAAATATAAAGGATAGGTCAACAGGTAATCCCTAAATTGTCTCAGCCTTTGTTCAAGAAGCAACTGAATAAGAAGCAACTAAAACAAAGGCTGATAAATTGAAAAGCAATCTGGTGCAAATGTAAAGAAACCTGACATTCAAAACCAAATATTTTATGAAGATTTTTTTTCATTTTTAGCAATTAGGTTTGTTGTAACATATACTTTTAAAAAAGATTTATATTCGCCTCTATCAATATAAAAATAACCAGATTCTTATGCAAGAGTGGAAAGAATTTCAGGAAAAAAATAAAGACAGATTTTTAAAGGAAATGATGGAGTTACTTAAAATCCCATCAGTGAGCGCCAAAAAGGAACATTCCAAAGATATGACCAAGTGTGCAGAGGCTGTTAAGAAAAGCTTTTTGGATGCAGGAGCAAACAAGGCAGTGGTAATGCCAACTGACGGTTTTCCAGTGGTGTATGCTGAAAAAATTGTTGATAAAGCCAAACCCACGGTTTTGGTGTATGGACATTATGATGTGCAACCTGCCGAACCGTTGGAATTATGGGAAAGTGAACCTTTCGAGCCGGTCATAAAAGAAGGGAAAGTATTTGCCCGCGGATCTGCAGATGACAAAGGGCAGTTTTTTATGCATGTGAAAGCGTTGGAAATAATGGCAAAAACAAATACTTTACCGACCAACATCAAATTTATTATTGAAGGGGAAGAGGAAGTAGGATCACCAAATCTTGGAAAATTTATAGAACAAAATAAAGAACTCTTAAAAGCAGATGTGATACTGATAAGTGACAGCGCCATGTTAAGTCTCGAAACTCCTTCACTGGATATTGGTGTTCGTGGCTTGTCTTATATTGAAGTAGAAGTTACTGGTCCGGCAAGAGATCTTCACAGCGGCACATATGGTGGTGCTGTTGCAAATCCTATTACAGTTTTGGCAGGAATGATTGCCAGCTGCCACGATGAGAATAATCACATAACTATTCCTGGTTTTTATGATGATATAATTGAAGTTTCAAATGAGGAACGAGAATTAATGAATGAAGCGCCGTTTAGTGAAGATGATTACAAACTGGAAACAGGGTCAAGAGAATTATCAGGAGAAAAAGGTTTTACGACAATTGAGAGAACAGGCATTCGGCCCACATTGGAACTAAATGGCATTTGGGGCGGATACCAGGGCGAAGGGGCAAAAACGGTTTTGCCCTCAAAAGCTACTGCTAAAATCTCGGCAAGGTTGGTACCGAATCAAAGCTCAGAAAAGATGACGCAAAAACTGTTAGATTATTTTACCTCTATTGCGCCTTCTTCTGTTTCAGTAAAAGCTTTCCGCCACCATGGTGGTGAACCTTATCTTACTCCGATTGACAGCAATGGTTATAAAGCAGCCACCCGTGCTATTGAAACCACTTTTGGTAAAACACCTGTACCCGTCCGGGGAGGTGGAAGCATTCCCATTTGTACGATTCTAGAAAAAGAATTGGGTGTAAAAATAATTTTTATGGGCTTTGGACTTGACAGTGATAACCTGCATTCTCCCAATGAAAAATATGGCATCGTAAACTTTAACAAAGGCATCGAGACCATTCCTTATTTTCATAAATATTTTGCTGAGTTATTCGTAGAAAACTCTTAATGGAAAAGTGATTGGAAACGAAATTAAAATGCCCGTTTCTTGTTGATTTGCTCTAAAGCAAGTTTTTAGAATTTGGGATCTCGCATTTGTTATTGTAGAAAGGGGTTTTCTTTTATCTCTTGTCCAATCGTAGTAGGAGCACCATGACCGGGGTAAACCTTTACGTCTGCCGGAAGCTGGAAAAGCTTTTCTTTTATATTATTCAAAAGATCTTCATGGCTGCCGTAAGGTAGATCAGTGCGGCCGATACTCTTTTGAAAGAGCACATCTCCGCCAATGATAAATTTTTGTTTTTCGCAATAAAAACAAACGCTTCCCGGCGAGTGGCCTGGAACGTGGATTACAATAAGGTTATCATCTCCTAACGTAACAACATCTCCTTCTTTTAAATAATCCACTTTGCCCTGGTAATTATCAAAGGGGAGATTGAACATTAAACCCGAGGCAGGCGCCATTTCAAGAATTTCTTTTTCCAGCTTATGACTATTTAACGTTAATTTAAATTCTTCTGCAATAAATTTATTCCCGAATACATGATCGAGGTGGCAATGAGTATTTAATAAAAGCCTGGGCTTCAATTTGTGATTGTTTATAAATGATTTCAGATCTTCCTTTTCAGCATCAAAATAACATCCGGGATCTATTATGATACATTCATTATTTTCATTAAACAGTACATATGTATTTTCCTGGACCGGATTGAAAGTAAAAGCTTTTATTTGAAACATAATTGTATTATTGAAACATCGGCAAATTCATTTTCTTGATTAAGATGAAACGTTTAATTTTAGGCGATATAATGTAAAGCAAATGCGAGATCACAAGAGACTAAAGTACAAAAAATTAATACTGTTTTCCTTTTTTTTATTTGGGGTGAGTTTTGCATATGCGCAGGTAAGCACAGTCGAGTTTGGGAAAAATCGCTTGCAATTCAAAAAGTTCAAATGGCAATATTACCAGACTTTAAATTTTAATTCTTATTTTCATCAAAATGGACAGGAGCTTGCAAAATTTGTAGCGCAGGTAGCAGAACAGGAACTTCCGGGAATTGAAAAATTTGTTGATTACAATTTAGAACGCAGGGCAAATATCATCATCTACAACACTTTTGATGAGATGAAGCAAAGCAACATAGGCCTTGGACAGGATTGGCAAAATACTGGTGGAGTTACGAAGCTGGTCAATAATAAAATGATCGTTTATTACAACGGAAACCATGCTGATCTTCGCCGGCAGATAAGAGAAGGAATTGCTTCAATATTAGTTCAGAATATTTTATTTGGAGAAGACCTTGGGGAAGTGGCCGGAAATGCAGCGTTACTTGATCTGCCGCAATGGCTTATTGATGGGTATGTGGCCTATGTTGGTGAGAACTGGAGTCCGCAGCTTGACGACGATCTTAAAAATGAGATTCTTAGTGGCAAGTACACTAATTTTTACCAGTTGGCCTTCAACAGGCCCGTACTGGCCGGCCATGCTTTTTGGTATTATATAGAAGAAAAATATAAAAAAGAAAATACCTCTTATTTACTGTATTTGGCAAGAGTGTATAAAAGTTTAAAACGCGCCACGCAGCAGGTTACAAAAGTGAGAAGGTTTAAAGATGTTCTCGCCAATTTCATGCAATATGAAGAAGAGAAATATGATAATGATATTGCTCACAGGAAAAATTATCCAAAAGGAAACGAGATCACCGATTACACCGTCGGCAAAAGAGTAGATTATTTTCATTTTAATGTAAATCCTAATAAACGAAACGGCTCTTTTGCAGTAGTTCAATATAAAAAAGGAAAATATAGTTTGATATTGAATGAAGATGGTGAGGATAAAACACTCTTGAAGTTTGGAGTAAAAACACAACAGGGTACTATTAATCCAAATTACCCTATGATGGCGTGGGATCCAAAAGGACAAAGGCTTTCAGTGCTGTATGAAAAAAACGGAAGGCTGATGCTTTTTGTGTATGATGTAATTACGAAAATGAAGCCGATCAACAGGGACATTACTGACGTGTTTGACCAGGTGCAGGATATGAAATATATGGTCACCAGCCAGACATTAATTTTTAGCGCTGTAAAAAATGGCCATTCAGATATTTACACTTATGATGTTGCTCATGGAAGTGTAAAACAGGTAACTGATGATGTTTATGATGATCTTGATCCTTCATATATTAATCTGCCAAACAAAACCGGAATTATTTTTTCGAGTAACAGGCCTTCTGCTGAAGCAAAGGGTGGGGATACGGCATTAATGAATAATCGCTATAATATTTTCCTGGTTACCAATTTTGAAACCGGCCGCCCCGGAATTAGCCAGATCACTCAATTGACCAAGCTGCCTTTTGGAAATGCGCGCTATCCTTCTCCATATAGTGATGCCTATTTTACTTTCTTAAGTGACATGAGTGGAATTCAAAACCGTTATGCAGGATTTTTTACCACACGCACTACAGGAGTAGATACTTTGGTAATTATCGGCGATGAAATTCTGAGAAATCCGGATATCCCTGAAATCGATTCTACTTTAAAAATTTATCACAAGAAGGATGTTGATTCAATAGCAGTTGTCGCTATTTCAAAAGATTCCGCATATGTGTTTCCATTAAGTAATTACGCGAGCAGTATTTTAGAAACCAAAGAAGCTGGAGAAAATAACCAGGTAAGCGAAGTTACAAGGCAAAGTGACGATAAAATTCTTTATAAATTAAGGATCGACGAAAATACCTTAAGGCGAAGAAACGTAACTGCGCGTGCTACCACTTATATGAAAGAAGAGATGGCTAAAAGCAGGCTTGGATCGGGAGAAGAAATTCAGGCGCCTGAACCTATTTCTCAACAGGAAGATGTTTTTCAGCATGAATTTAAACCTGAGAAAAAGGATAGCGCCCATGTTGCAGAATTAAATAATGAGACAGCGCCGGACGAATCACTTGTTTTGGCAACTGCCCGGTTGTATCCCTACAAGCCATTGAAGTTTGAGGCAGATTATGTAGTCGCAGGTTTTAATAATAATGTTTTAGGAACAAGATACCAGGTTTATACAGGTGGCTCAGGTCCCATAACATTATCGAGCAACAATGGATTGAATGGAATTATCAATCTTGGAACAGCTGATGTGATGGAAGATATCAAAATTTCCGGAGGCTTCAGGTTATCCACCAATTTAAAAGATAATGATTGGATCTTCCGGTTTTCAAATCTCAGAAAAAGATTCGATTGGGGCTTAATGTATTATCGAAACGTGCAGGAAGTTACTTTTTCACCATTTGGAGACACCACCGGTGTTTATTTTCCTGGAAAATTGGTTTCCAATTTATACCAGGGAAGTGTTTCTTATCCATTCGATGAAATAAGAAGCCTTCGCCTGAATGTTGGTGTAAGAAAAGACAATGAGGTTGAAAGTGGTATTGACCCTGTATCACTATCTACTCCCACTGCATCAAAAACATATGGGCTGATGCATCTTGAATACGTATATGACAATACTTTAAATCCGGCTCAGAATATCTGGGATGGCATACGCTATAAAGCTTACATAGATCTTAATACTCAAATTAATAAATTGCCAATTGGCCAACTTGGCCGCAATACTTTTAATTTTGGATTTGATGCCAGGGCATATTTCCCCATTTACAGAAACTTTATTTGGGCAGGAAGGGTTGCAGGCGATTTCAGCTGGGGCAATCAAAAACTGATCTATTATCTTGGCGGAATAGACAACTGGTTTATGTTTGGCAGTAATCAAAAGAGAGATAAGAATGGGAATACTGCTTATCGGTATTTCAATCCTGCAAATCAACCTGCTCCTGATCAGAATTATGCTTTCCAGTCATTGGCTGTTAACCTCAGAGGGTTTATTCAGAATGCTGCCAACGGGAATAACGCAACAGTCATCAACAGTGAATTCAGGCTCCCCGTGTTTACTACTTTATTAGATAAACCAATAAATAATGCCTTTGTCAGAAATTTCCAGCTGATACAATTTATCGATCTCGGAACAGCGTGGAATGGTGCGTACGATAAAATCGGCAGACCTTATATCACTTACCAGGATGGCCAGAATCCTACTGTTTCAGTAAATCTAAAAGCGCCTGGCATTGGTCCATTCCTTGGTGGATATGGTTTTGGTGCACGCAGTACGTTGTTAGGATACTTTTTGAAATTCGATGCCGGCTGGCCGATGAATGGTTTTTTCCGTGGAAAACCAATTTATTATTTTAGCATGGGGCTGGATTTTTAAAAAAAAATTTTATGAGATAGTTACACCCGAAATGAAGAGATTTTCGGGTGTTTTATTTTTCTGGTAAATAAAGTTATTCTTCAAATTCTTAATGGGATACCTTAATTTTAATAGTAATTAGACTAACACTTAATGGAAAATGTAAGACGGAGTTTTTATTTACTTCTGAGTTTTCTTCTTTTAATTAATAGTAACAAATTATCCGCCCAGCAAATATCCGCAAAAGAAGCGCTGTTTCTTGTAAAACAAAATTCTTCTTTTCTTAATTTGTCTTCTGATGATATTGAAAATTCCATTGTTTCGGATGCATATTTTGATCAAACTTCCAATACCCGATTAATTTATTTGCAGCAATCCTATAAAGGAATACCTGTTTACAATGCAATACAGGTGATCGCTTTAAGAAAAGACCGTGCAATTTCGAGTGAAGGGAAACGGATTGACAAAATTGAAGAAAAGATAACCGGTTCAAAAGAAACCCCACCAGTTTCAGCAGCACAATCTGTATCAGCAGCCGCAAAGGAATTAAAGATTTCACAACCGGTTTCGCTTAAAGTCCTCAGAACGGACAATAATAATCAGAGAGTAGAATTTTCTTCTGCAATCTCAAAAGAGAACATCACTGCTGCACTTTTGTGGGTGGCAGGTAATGATGGAAAAGTAAGAATCGCATGGCAGGTAAAAATTGTTCCTCACAATTCAAATGCATATTGGCTTCTCCGGGTAAACGCCAATGATGGATCTATTTTGGGAAAGGATAATCTGACCTTGAATGACAATTGGGATGATCCAATTAATAAAGTAAAAAAGATACCAAAAAATAATTTATATCCAAACACTTTAAATCAGAAATTGGAATCTTCTTCCCAAACTATTCAATCTTCTAATTATCGTGTTATCCCTTTTCCCGCGGAAGCTATGAGTTTTCCTGGTGGCACTCCCAGTTTGGTAAGCAATCCATGGCTATCATCCGGTATTTCCAATAATGCAATTCCTTTGGGGTGGCACAATGACGGAAATTCAGATTATTCCTATACCCGTGGAAATAATGTTTGGGCAAAAGAAGATCACGCAGGAACCAATAGTAATACCGGTGCGGCAGCAACCTCCAGCTCTGCCGCTCCCAATCTCACGTTTGATTTTCCTTTTTATGCAGATGAGCAACCTGATACAGGAAGCAATATGAATTTTGCAATAACACAACTATTTTACTGGAATAATATAATGCATGATTTGAGCTATCAATATGGTTTCGATGAACCGTCAGGAAATTTTCAAAATAATAATCAGGGAAGAGGCGGTTTAGGGAATGATTTCGTATATGCAGATGCAGAAGATGGAAGTGGAACAGATAACGCGAATTTTTCTACTCCGGCAGACGGGTCAAACCCAAGAATGCAAATGTTTTTATGGTCAGCTGATCAATCTAAAAATCTGAATATTAATTCTCCCTCATTAATTGCAGGTCCAATGCTTTCACTTGAAGGCGCTATAAGTAACAATAATTATTTAAAAGATGTTGGCCCTATAACCGCTAACATAGTTTTATTTAATGATGATAGTTCAGGAACTACTCACCTGGCGTGTAGTTCTGCGGCAAATTCTGCTGCCCTTGCCGGAAAAATCGCATTGATTTATCGTGGCACTTGTACTTTTATTACCAAAGTTAAAAATGCACAAATTGCAGGTGCTGTTGCAGTAATTATGGTGAATAATGTGGGAGGAGATTCAATTATTGTTATGGGAGGCAGCGATAATTCGATAACAATTCCTGCTCTGATGATTTCTCAAAACAATGGAAACGCAATCAAAACATTGCTTGATGCAAATAGTGTGATAAATGCAACCTTAAGCGCTAATGGAATACAATTGGATGGAGACTTTGATAATGGTATTATGGCGCACGAATACACGCATGGAATTTCGACACGATTAACCGGAGGCCCTTTTACAGCAACTTGTCTTACCAACAATGAACAAGCCGGAGAAGGTTGGAGCGATTATATGGCTTTAATGACGACGACAAACTGGGCCAATGCTACGACGTCGGATGGAACCAAAGCCCGTTCACTCGGTACATATGTAATCGCTGAACAACCAACAGATCCGGGAATTAGGACACACCCCTATTCTACCGATCTAAGTATTAATCCATGGACTTATGGAGATCTTGCGGGCACTGGAGGGGAAGTTCATACAATTGGCGAAATATGGGCAGCCACTTTGTGGGATATGACATGGAATATTATTCAACAGGATGGAATTAATGCAAACATTTATAACGCAAATGGAACCGGTGGAAATTCAGTAGCATTGAAGCTCATGATGTTGGGTTTAAAATTACAACCATGCCAGCCGGGATTTCTGGATTCTAGGGACGCGATCTTAAAAGCGGATACTATTTTATATAATGGCAAATTCAGTTGTGCGATCTGGAGCGCTTTTGCAAGGCGAGGAATGGGAGTGCTGGCCCAACAGGGAAGTTCGAACAGTACGACTGATCAGATTGCCGATTATTCAATTCCTGCCAGTGCAATTATTTATAAAACAGTTGATAAATCACAGGCGGCCCAAAATGATTTTCTCACTTATACTTTAAAAGTGAATTCTCAATGTGCAGCTGTTTCCAATTATAAAATAGTTGATACGCTTTTACCGAATGTCACTTATGTAAGTGGAGGGACTTACAATTCATCTGACAGAACCGTTTCTTTTGATGTGCCCGGTTTATCAGCTGCAGCAAGTCAGTTTTATAGTTTTAAGGTAAGGGTAAACGTGAACACTTATTTTGTTCCGCAAAATTTATTAACCGAAACGGTAGCCTCCAACTCAATACCTTCTACTTTGGTAGCTTCTTCATCTTCATCATCTATTAAATGGGCAACAAGTACAACAAGCCATAGTTCAACATATTCATTAAATGCAAGTGAACCGTCAAGCCCTGTTGAA
>Ga0157371_10002636_pt1 | contig 17020 bp, 14 predicted proteins | sample C45metaG_FD_113462 | JGI IMG/M metagenome (GOLD analysis project Ga0157371, IMG submission 113462) | Corn rhizosphere microbial communities from Kellogg Biological Station, Michigan, USA - C4-5 metaG | ecosystem: Host-associated > Plants > Roots > Rhizosphere > Soil | place: USA: Michigan...
AACCGGATCGTTATTACCGGATTTTCTTCGCGAAATGGCCTGCATTCTTGATTGAAGTTCGAGCAAAGAAAAAGGTTTGGGAAGATAATCATCGGCGCCAAGGTCCAGCCCTTTTATGCGGTCTTCCAAATCGCCTCTTGCAGTGAGGATAATATAAGATGCCTCGGGGCACATTTTTTTGGTTTCGTTCAGCAGGTCCAGGCCGTCTTTATCAGGCAGACCGAGATCGAGCAGTATAAAGTCGTACTCATTATCGATCATCAGTTTCTTGGCCTCACCAGCTGTATAAGCCGTATCACAGAGATAGCAGGCTTTTTCCAAAAAGCTGCACATTTCACGCGCAAGCGTTCGCTCGTCTTCAATTATCAAAACTTTCATGATATCAAAACTGGTAGTAAAAACTGAAAGTTAAAAAAGAATTTATTTGTTTGTTTGCTGCCACATGATTACTCAGCAAAGATACCTGGTACTCCGCCTGCACGAGGTAATGCGCCCTGTTATAGGCAAGCGGAATAGTAAAGTTATAGGATAAAACATTAAAATCAGTTGTCCTGACCGTATCTGTGGAGGAGGTACTGCCGCTGTTGCCCAACCCGGGTATCGGCAGACCTAAGGCGTTATCGTGTATCTTTTTTTGGGTGATATATGTCTGGTAGAAATGTTGGGTTCCTCCTACAACACTCGCTGCGGGTTCAATCGTTACGATGTCTTTCGGAGTAATACTGAACAGGTTAACAGATTTTGAAATAGCAGCTGTGGCAAACGCATCATTTGTTTTACCGAAAGCATAATCCAAAGTAAGTTTAGGTTTTATCCAGAGGCTATCCACCGAGAAGGCGAGCGTTGCATTATCCGCATTGACTGCCTGCAGCAAAGGCGAATACGAAGGATAAAAACTATGGCTGTAGCTCAGGTCGGTTTCGAGCTTTTTGCCCATCATAAAATTAATGCCGGCACCCACTGCTCCTGCAGAGACCGATGAAGTATTATCTTTTAAAAGTTTGTACGATTGACCGGTAAAATAGAAGCCGGACTTGAGCTGGTAAACAACTGCTGCAGCAACGTAGGGCGTTTGTTGAGCCGCCTTTTGACCGTAGTAGCTTGCGTCGTTGGCATAGATAGCGGCAAGGGTGAGCGTATTTTTTTTAGGGCTTACCGAAGTGGCAGTGGTGTCTGTTTGAGCAAAACAAAAAATACTTGCCAAACAAAAAGTCAAAACGAGAATTAATTTCATGAGGTTGATTCGATTCATCTAATGTAGTATTTTGATCACGGGTTTAACAACGGGTTTGATAATTTTGGGTTTGATCACTTTTACCGGCTGTACATTCACCTTCAGGGGTACAGGGATGGATTGCCTGCGCGCTTTCGGAATTACTTTTACCACTTCAACCTGTTGATCTGCTGTGGTATTTTCTTCCTTTTTCTCTTCCTTCTCGCCAGCCGCTTTTTCATCTTTTGCAGGAACCGTGGTGTCAGCAATGAGCCGGTTGATGCTTGGATAACTTATTTTAATATCGGTAAGCGGCTTACCCCCTGAGGCCATTGCGGGCCGTGTCGTTGCCACCGTAGCAAAAATTATGATCAAACCTTTTATTATGAGTGTTCTTTGCATTTTTAGAAATTTAAAAACAGGCTTTGCAGCATGCTGCAAAACCTGTTAAAGTCACCATTACTTGTTACCTTATTCTGATGGCTGCAGCTGCTCTCACATTGCCTGCGGCATTTACTTTCACGGGTTTTACATGCACTGCATGCACAGTTGAAGCGGCAACATGTGCGGCAGTTTTATTTACTGCTACCTGCGAACGCTTGTCGCCTTTAAGCGTTGCATGTACACTTTGATTTTCTGTGTTTGCTTCAACATCTGCCTGGCTTTTGTCAGTAGTTTTATCTACTGCCACCTGTGAACGGTTATCGCCTTTGAGCCTTGCGTGAACACTTTGATTTTCTTCACTTGTCAACTTACCATGCACGTTCTTACCGGTTGATGCTGATACCGTTTGATCACCAGATAAAGACGCACTTTCACCGGCATTATTGTCTTCCAGGGTGGAAGCAACTTTTGTCTTTGCAGCCGCCGTAGTTGCGTGGCCTTTGTCTTTTGCCTGTGCTGCCAAAGCCTGTTTTTCAGATGCGATGGTGTTGTTGTCGTCTTTGATCTGTTGGGTAGCGCCGCTTTTGCCGTTGTCAACAACAGCCGTATGAATAGTGGTTGCAGAGGAAGCATTTGCAGAACTATTCGCCCGGGTACCTGTTTTGTTGTGTTCAATGTTGCTTTGACCGGTAACGTTGGTACTGTTGCCCGCAGTTGTCTGCGCAAAAGAAGCTGTGGTCAAAAAGAAAGCTGTCGAAATTAATACTGTCTTTTTCATAATTCTTGTTTTTAAGGTTAAGCGTTTAATTGCAAAAACAAACATAAAGGCTGCAGATGAAGGGAAAATGAAATTTTGATTCTTTTCTTCGAATGCCATTTTGTTATCTGTTTTTGTGCTTTTTAATAATCGTTTACGAAAGCAAACATAAAAGCTGAAGATGAAGAGAAAATGAAATTTGAAAAAAAATCAAAAACGGGCCCTAACTTTCTAACGAATATAAAATGCAAAACAGTTGATAGCAGTAAATGCTATCCGACTTGCAGTGAACGAACAAATAAAGCTGTTTTTTATTTATCTAAAAGGATAGATGAGGGAAGAAGTTGAAACAACAGGATTATGAGGGAGATTAAAAACTCAAAAAGCAGTTAGTTTTTTAATTATTTGGGTTATAATTTCAGTTAGCGCAACTATTACTAAACTTTATGCGGCAAATATTGGTTTTATAACTTCCGCGTCAAAATTTTTTCGACACTTGCACCTATCTACCCGATGGTTAGCTCGATTCACACGTTTTTTGAGAAAGTGTGGTAAGAAATGGCCTTGAACAGTGCTGTTATGTATCTTTTATATGCAATGCCGCAAACAAATCTTCTTTCCTTCCTTTTGAAATTGGAAGGGACACGCCATTGAGAAGTTCGACCGTGTTTCCATCAACCGCTTTTACGGCATTTACGGAAATTATGTAGGAATTGTGTACGCGAACAAACTGATCTGAAGGCAACTTACTTTCGATACTTTTCAGCGTGCTGTAGCTCAATATGGGCTGGCCGGTGGTAAATATCTTTATGTAGTCGCCGATTGATTCAACATACTCTACCTCTTTGTATAATATCTTATTCAATTTGTTGTTCGACTTAACAAAGAAATAATCCCTGTCACCATCAGAAGCTGTTACGGCAACGTTACGTTGGTTCTCGATCTGCACCCTCGCCTTATTTATAGCTTTCAAAAACCTTTGAAACGAAACCGGCTTCAGCAAATAATCTGTCACTCCCAATTCAAAACTGTTGACAGCATAATTATCATGAGCCGTTACAAAAATAATTACGGGTTGCGATGGGAGCGATCTTACAAACTCCAAACCGTTTATCTCGGGCATCTGGATGTCTGAAAGCAACAAGTCCACCATTTCGTTTTCCATGATTTCCAAAGCTTCGAACGGATCTTCGCAAACAGCCACCACCTCCAGGAAATTTATTTTCTTTGCGAAATTCTCCAAAATCTCGCGGCCAATTGGCTCATCATCTACAATTAAACATCTGATTATGTTCATAGTTAGCGTAAGTTAATCATCAGTTCTACACAAAAAGTTTCTCCTTTGTCCTCAATGGAAAGAGAATGCCTTTGAGGATATAAAAGATGCAATCTTTTTTTGGTGTTTTCAAGTCCTATTCCCCCAAATTCTGCTTTTTTTTCTTTCTGCTGCTTGTCGTTAATGATTGAAAAATAAAAACGGCCATCCTCAACAGAAATGAACAATTTCACAAATCCACGGTTTCTTTTTTTCAGCCCGTATTTAAAAGCATTCTCTACAAAAGTAAAGGTAAGCAGCGGTGCAATCAACTGACCACCCGCCTTTGCACCGTTAATTTCACAGACAATATCGGCATTTTGCTTATACCGCATTTTTTCCAGGCTCACATAATTTTGCAGATAGTGCAACTCTTTGGTAACAGGTACCATTTCCACATTTGATTCGTACAAAGTGTAGCGCATCATCGCTGACAATTGGGTAATCACTTCCGGGGTTTGTTGATCACCACGAAGTGAGAGCCCGTACAAACTATTCAAAGTATTAAACAGAAAATGAGGATTGAGCTGTGCTTTTAAAAAATCTTTTTCCAAATCCAGTTTATCCACTTCTAATTGAACAGATTTCCTTTCTGATCTATACCATTTTGAATAAAATCGCATAATACTGAAAGCGATCTTTGTGAAAAAGAAAGGCGATATGGAATAGAACACCGGGCTCAACCCAATAAAGAAGTTTCTCGGTGATAGTACATACCAAATAGTTTCAAGGCGGTTTGATTGCAACCCTCGCCTGTAATAAGGCTCCTGAACGTCAAAATGATAGGCTATGAAAAGGAGACAATAGTGGTTAACGATAATCCAGATATAGATACATAAAATGAAGGAACAGAAAGTCAAAATTATCCGGTTCTTTAATAAAGTGTGGGGGACTGCAACGTAAAAGAAGAAGTAGAAAACAATCATATTACAAACCAGGCTCCTTATAGCAAACGCGGATGCCTGAGCAAAAGGAAGATCAGCGTCAAGGAACAAAGTGAGTTGTAGCATGGAGGTAAATACGAGCCACATCGCAACGTGGCAGAAGAATCGCACCCATGGAGTGTAATACCGCTCAAGGTCAAAATTAGCCAGCCTTTCAAGAAACGGCTGTGTTGTATTTTTTTTGTAACTGCTAATCATGGCAACCGGTTGGCCAGCGTTGTTTTGCAACGCAAACAGAAAAATGTCTATAATATTCTTGGCAGAAGTGCTTGTCGTTCATTTTTTTGGATATTGCCAGGCCCCGAAAGGTAATCAATCCCGGTCCTTTAGTGGAAAATCGCGCGAAAAGATAAAGCCGTTTGTGCATGTCTTTCAGAAAAAAATGATAGTAGCAATTGAGCGCGTAAGGTAGCAAACTTTCACATTCCCTAAAAAGAATATTACCCAAATAAAGAACTGCCAGGATGAGCATTCCTGGAAGTTTAAAGGTTTTGGCAGTGAACCAACAAATAGCCACAATTTTTATTTTAATAATAAGCCAACAATCCAGATGACATCAAAGGCTGTGAATACTAAAAACAGAAAAGGATGGAATGAGTTTTCACCTTTTCATCATTCTTTCAAACGTGAAAAACGCGATCTTTCATCCATCCTTTTTCCGAATTAAACACACACATCTAAGCTATATTGAAGACTGAAATTAACGTAAGAACTTTCCCCGCTGACCAATAAATAAAGCGTTGTGATTTTCTAAATCAGCTTTCTGTTCCATGATTTGCCAGATCAGATTTTGTAACACGGTAAGCATGCAAATCAGGAACAATTAATAAGCAAATTTTGTTTCTTTTACCGGGTGTTTAAAACTTTTTCGATAATTGGACGATTTTGCACGGCAGATAAACCGTTTGACGGGATTTTTGAAGAACCATGGAGTGGCTGGTAAGCTGTTGACTGGAGAAGTCTCAGGAAAAGGAAGTACACTCAGGTTACCTTATCAGCACAAAACTGCCTTTTTTGTAGACGGTATCCCCCACATCACAAATGGCTTCAATGATATAAACATACACCGAAGAAGGTTGCGCCCAACTGTTCAAATGGCCGTCCCAACCAAAGGTTTTATCATTAGGCGAGAAGTTTTTCTTCTCAAACACCACCTGCCCAAACCGGTTATAAATAGAAAAACGAACGATCTTTTTAATCCCGCGGGTTAAAGGATAATAGTAATCATTGAGACCGTCATTATTGGGTGTAAATGCCGTAGGCATAAGGATGTAGGAGTCCTTACATTGAACAAATATGGTGACACTGTCGCGCGCTATGCAGCCACTATCAGAGGTGACAGTTACAAGGTATGTTGTGGTTGCCCAGGAAACGCCATTCGGATAAGCACAGGTATTACAGCTCAATGAATCGGTAGGCGTCCAGAGATAGGAAGCCACATTACTGCTGTAGGTTGGATGAAGAGAAAACGGTGTATCATAAGGATAGGTGCTGTCGGCTCCCGCGTCAACGGAAGGAAGGCTTTTTACGTGAACCGTAATATTTGCTGTGCCGCTAAAACAGCCAACCGAATCGGTAAGAGTTGCGGTGTAGGTGGTAGTTTGCAATGGAGAAGCAACCGGGTTGTAGCCGTTAGGATTTGACAACCCGTCAGGCGGGCTCCACGTTATCTGTTTGGTGGGCGGCGAAAGCTGCAGCGTTATCGTATCCAGCTGGCATATATACGGATTGGATGCAGCGGGAGTTACGGTAAACGGCGGAAACACGTTTACAAGAACGCTATCGCGGTAAGTGCAACCAAATTGAGTGGTGGCTGTTGCATAATACAGGGTAGTATCAGCCGGATTAGCGAGTACTGTATCAGCCGTGGCACTTGAGAGACTACCCGCAGGGGACCAGGTGAGCGAATAATTATGGAAAGCAATAAGCGTATCGGGAGTTCCCTGGCACAAAGTATCAATCGTTGGAATAGTTTGCACAAAAGGCAATGGATGAATCGTAACCGGTTTTACCAAACTATCAAAACATCCATTAATGTCAATGGCTGATAATTTTACATTAAACTTTCCGGCCCGTGGAAAAGCGTAAGGTTCTGGTTGATACAAAGTATCGTTTAATGAACTCGTTCCAAAATTCCAATACCAATATTTTATTGAGTCCTGCGGAAGATAAGGTTTTGAATTATTGGTAACTGTATAAATCGTATCGAAACAAAGTGAAGAAGGGGCGGTAAAATCAAGTTGCGGTCCTCTTACAAGGATCTTGTGATTTAGCCTCACTGTGTCTTTACAATAAGTGCTTCCGTTATTGATCACCACGTAATTATTAAAATTGCCAAGGACAGTGGCTTTATCATCTAAAGTTGAATCCGGGAAAGGCCCGCTCTGCAAGCCGGTCACATTCCAGGTGTAAGTGGCGTTGGCATTATCATAACTGTTTATTACAGAAAAGGCAGTTACTGTATTTCGGCAAATAGAAGTATCCGGATTTATGAGAGCCGGTCGTGCAGTATAAAGAATGTGCGTAATCGAATCACGACAACCAGTAACATTATCAGTTACCAACAAAGAAGAGGGAAAGGTTCCTTCGGTTGGATAAACGTGGCTCGTATTAACGGTTGTCGCCTGGCCTGAACCATCTCCAAAATCCCAGGTTACGGTTGACAGATTCCCCTGGCTGGTATTGGTGAAAGAAAAAGTTTGTTTGCTGGCGCAAGTATTGGCGTAAGTATAATTGGCAATAACACCGATCACATCAATTGTAAAAGTAACGGATGGACCCGGACAACCATTAAAAGCGGGTGTAACTCTAACGGTTTTGGTTCCAAGTGTTTTGTACTTATGGCTTACAATTGTATCTGATACAGAAGTCCTGGTTCCATCTCCGAAGTCCCAGCTATAACTATTCGCTTTTGTCGCCTTTGAAACAAATCTTGCCGTTTCCGAGCCACAAATAACTGCCTTTACAGGGTGGGCGGTAGAATTGGTTGGAGGTGTTCCATAAGCGATGCCAGGATAATTAAAAGTGCCGGTGCAACCTTCGTTTGTAGTCACCATAACAGATGGCGAATAACCTTGAGGATTGACATAGGTATGAGAAGTGGAACCTGAACCGGTAGTAACCGGAGCTCCTCCATCTCCAAAATTCCAGCTATAGCTTGAAACGGAACTGTTTTTAGGGATATCCGCCTTTACGGTAAAAGCTGGAGTCGCGGGCACACAGCCATTTCGCGGGGTAACCGTTCCCGTGTCAGTGATATCTTTCAGCGTTACCTGCGTACTTGTGGTGTCGAAACAACCTTGGGCATTGATTGCCTTAAGGCGAACCGTATAATTTTGTTTCGCCGAAAAAGCATGGGCAACTGTATTTGATGAAGTTGGGAAAACGCCGGTGCCATCGCCAAAGTCCCATTCATAATTAACGCCGGCAGGGGAAACGGTAAAATTAATATCTCCAGGCGCGCAAATGTAACTCCGGTCCGTTCTGAGAACAGCCGTTACGGATGGATTAATTGTGATCGTTTTGGTAACCGCGACCGCGTTGTTCTTATAAACCACTACCAATCTTACCGTATAATTGCCGGCTTTGGTATAAGCCACCTGCGGATTAGCGCCGTTGGTTATAGTGCCGTTTCCAAAATTCCATATATAGGACCGCGGGCTTCCCGAAGCTGTTGCGGTGAACTGTACCACTGCGGGAGCGCAAAAAGTTCCATCACTGTAAGTGAAGTCCACGCTTTGGGATTTTACAATGAAGGAAGAAAAAACAAAGAAAATGACTAACCGGACCTTGTGCATTCGGGTTCTATTGATCAGAAAATGGTAAAGTTTTTACTATAGTTGTGAAGTTTTATGGCAAAAAAGACACCAAGTTTATTAAAGTACATATTGCCGGTATGTAACGGATTAAAAAGACAAATTTAGACAATAAATCCTTTCATAGCCAGAATGAACGAACAACGCTAACCATAACGTTTATATGAGTAACTTAAGTATTAAGTGTGAAAGTTTGTAAAGGTTGGAGTTAATTTTCATATTTTCACACTACCTAATTATTGAGTAACTTACGATTATGAAAAAACTAACTGTCTTCATTTTTATAATGATAATCTTGGTCAGCCACGGTTGGTCACAAACCTGGCAAATAATAGGAAAAGTGCAAAATGGCTCCGGTGTTCCTCTTTCTCCCGCAAGCGTGTCTGTAAGCAGCTCCACTAAGGGCGATATAACTGACAGCACCGGCAGTTTTAAGATCACCGGTTTATCTAACGGCAATTACAACCTGATCGTTTCATTCGTGGGCTACGAAACACAGATCTATCCCATAAGTGTGAACAGCAAGAACGATAGTGTTCTTTTTGTAATGAAAGAAAATGCGAAGGAATTGCAGGATGTAGTGATCAACCTAAAGAATGGCGATCGCAAAGAACAAATGAAAGTCTTTAAGATGGCTTTTGTGGGCACGGACAAGAACGCAAGACAAACAGATATCCTGAACGAAAATATCTTACAAATGCACACCGGCCCCGATGGAAAACTTTCAGCGCATACCAATGACATGTTGCAGATTTCAAATGGGGCACTGGGCTATAACATAAGATACCTTTTAAAGGAATTTAGTTACGATAAGAAAACCGGGGACCTTCATTATATGGGTTACCCTCTGTTCCAGGAAATGAAGCCTTCATCAAAATCTGAAAAAAAACAATGGGAGCAGAACAGGGAAAAAGTGTATCAAACCTCTCTGTTACGGTTTTATCGCACTTTGGGCAAAAGGCAACTGATCGAGAAAGGATATATTATAGGAGACATGATGACCCCGGAAGAAGAAAGAGTTAACATGGGAGGAGGAGTTACGAAAAAAATTCACGTTCCATCCAACGGCTTTTTAATAACGCTTGGCAACCAGCAATACGTCGATACACTCTTATGGCCCGAAGTTCCTTACTACCGGATGATTACAGCGCTGCCTGGCCACCGGTACCGTCTTAATTTTTCAGGAATGTTAAGCGTAGATGCGACCAATGCTGTTGACGGTTTAAAATCCACTGACTACTATAAACCCGGAACGAAAACCAGTATCATTACTTTGCAACAGCCTGTGGAGATCAATGAAAACGGGCTTCCCAATGATCCATCGAAGGTGATCATCTATGGCTACTGGATCGACTCCCGCATAGCCGACCTTCTACCCTTTGATTACCATCCGCCTGATGAAAAGTAGCTTTTTAATTAGAAAAAGAGGAAGCAAGACCTTATTCTCACAGTAAACGAATAAATCCACTGGTCTTTTATTTTCCATTTCCTAGTTCTTTGAGGCATACGACTCGGCCTCGCTTTTATTAACTTTGCCGCCTATGATTAAAATACTTGCCATAGAATCGTCGTGTGACGAAACGGCGGCTGCTGTTTGCAAAGACAAAGTTATCCTCAGTAATATAATTTCCAGCCAGAAAATACACGAAAAATACGGAGGAGTGGTTCCCGAGCTGGCTTCGAGGGCGCATTTGCAGGCAATTGTTCCCGTCGTTGACCAGGCGCTGGAAACTGCCGGTGTTGAATTGAATGAAATAGATGCTTTTGCATTTACACAGTCGCCGGGACTGATCGGTGCATTGCTTGTTGGAGCAGAGTTTGCAAAATCTATGGCGCTTGCATTCAATAAGCCTTTGATCGCGGTGCAACATATGCAGGCACACGTTTTGGCCAATTTAATCACGCCTGCTCGTGCTGAAAATAAAACTCCCTCCTTTCCATTTTTATGCCTTACCGTAAGTGGAGGACACACGCAGATTGTGGTTTGTGAATCGCCGCTTCAGCAAAAAATAATCGGGCAAACGCTGGATGATGCAGCAGGAGAAGCTTTTGATAAATCGGCAAAAATTTTAGGCCTTCCCTACCCCGGAGGGCCTTTGATTGACAAGTATGCAAAGACCGGCGATCCTCACAAATACCATTTCCCGGAACCAAAAATCGAAGGACTTGATTTCAGTTTTAGCGGATTGAAAACTGCATTTCTTTATTTTATCCGGGATGCCAAAGCAACCGATCAAAATTTCGTGGAAAAAAATCTGGCTGACATTTGCGCTTCAATTCAATCACGGATTGTTAGCATTCTTCTGAATAAATTAAAAAAAGCGGCTGAAGAAACCGGCATCACAGATGTGTGCATTGCAGGCGGAGTGAGCGCCAACAGCGGCTTGCGTTTTGAATTTGAAAAGCTTGGCCGGGAGGAAGGCTGGAATACTTTTATTCCAAAATTTGAATATTGCACTGACAACGCGGCAATGATTGCGATAACGGCATATTATAAATATCTCGACAAACAATTTGAAGATTTTTCAGTGGTGCCGAGCGCGAGGACTAATTAGCTGAATTGCCAATTAGCTAATGTGCCAATTGAAGTCAGTTAATTCCTTCTAAAATTTTTCCAAATTCATAAGCGATAATGCCCAACTCTTTCTTTCAATTCAAACAATTTAAAGTCAACCAGGAAAAGAGCAGCATGAAAGTGTGCACTGATTCTTGTTTGTTTGGCGCATGGGTTGCAGATAAAATTGAAAAGGAAGAGTTACAGCCAAAAAATATATTGGATATCGGAACTGGCAGCGGCCTCCTGAGTTTAATGATGGCCCAAAAATCTACGGCCAAAATAGATGCCGTCGAGATTGATAAAAATTCATTCATGCAGGCAACCGAAAATTGCCATGAGAGTAAGTGGCGCGAACAAATACAAGTTTTGCACGGCGATATACGGGATTTGAATTTAAATAAGAAATATGACCTGGTCATTTCCAATCCACCTTTCTTTGAAAATGATTTACAATCTCCTGAAAACAATAAGAATTTGGCAAAGCACCATTCAGGATTAACGTTGAATGAATTGACCGGCGTAATTGAAAAATTAATTGAAACAGGTGGTTATTTTTCCCTTCTCCTCCCCTTCCATCGGGTGGGATATTTTAAAGAGCTGGCGCAAAGAAGTGATTTTTACCTGGCAGAAGAAATGTTCGTGAGACAAACACCGGCACATTCTTTCTTTCGCGTCATGTTGTTGTTTTCAACCAAGAACCACGATTGCTCATCGAAAGAAATGACAATAAAAAACAGGGAAGGATCTTACACAAAAGAATTTAGTGATCTGTTGAGCGATTATTATTTATAACCTGCATACTCGTTCATGTACTGATAGTCGGTGGTGAGCTTTCCTTTATCCACAATCGTTGCATCGTTTATAATTTTTGATGAACCTCCTGCAAGATCCTCGAGGATGTATTTTATTAATTGCTCGCCAAAATACCTTGAAGCGTCGCGTGGCAATTCATTGGGCAAATTACCTACTGCCATCACATCCACCGATCCTTCAATGTAAGGTGCAGTGCGAGCTCCCGTCATTTTGTTTACACCGTAAACCGGATCTTCCATCGTGTTATCGCCAAGATTGCAGGGCACAGAACCGTTCTTATCATCAGAAATATCGGCAATCGTTTTTATACGAAAATTGTCTTTCTTCATACCTTCCATTTCAAACAAACGGGGCACTTTTTCATACCAATAAATGCCGTTTAAAAGTATATCCGTCTCAGGAATATAATCTTTAAAAAGGCACTTGTAATTCTCAGGGTGATCATGAAATTCTTTTCGTGTATACGTGCCCGTTACTTTGTCAACATACAGATCTGCTCCTTTTAAATGAACATACACAGGGTAAGAAAAATTGGTTGACTTATATTCATCAGGTTCCGCTTCATGAATTTCCATCAGGTTCATAATCTCTAAAATACCGTGCGCTACTCTTCCGCTTCCGGTAACTGCCACTTTTATATTAGGAAGCTTCAAACCGAAATAAGTATGTATCAGTTCCTGGAAATTTCTTTTTTTATAAACGCGGTTCAACGAATATTTTCCGGTTCGGTTGCCGAAGGCCATCATCCCGTTATGAGCGCCGACAACACCGGCGAAAAAACCAAAACCGATCAGGCGCGTACCATCTTCATGTTCCAGGCATTCGTAATCTATCAAAGTGATTTTTTTTTCGATAATCGCCTGCAACAATTTCTGATTATAGGATTGAAGCTTTCGTGTATGAGAGAAAAAAAAGTAAATTTTGCCCGGAATGAGCATTTCAATGGGCACCTCCTTTATGCCAAACAAAATATCGCACTCACTCAAGTCTTCTTTCACTTCTATTCCCGCTTTGATATATTCAGCGTCGGAATAACATCGTGTGGGCGAATGCTGAACCACAACTTTAATACTTTTATTTTCCTGCACCCATTTGCATTGCGTTGGCGCAAGGGCAACGCGGTTATCCGGTGGGATTTTTCCTTCTTTGATCAGTCCTATTTTCAGCATCCGTTCGATTTTTCGATTGCGGCAATATACAAAACTATAAAAAACAACCGGGTACAAGAATCTAAAAGCCGGGATGCAGTAAACAAACTTTATTCAACGATTTTTATTTTGAAAAAAATATGAAAAATAGCAAAATGGATTTTGGCCAAATTGCACGGAATGCGTAATATTGCCACCCTTTTCAAAACCATCTGAAAGTTTGCCCAGGTGGCGGAATTGGTAGACGCAGCAGACTCAAAATCTGCCGTTCGCAAGATCGTGCTGGTTCGATTCCAGTCCTGGGCACTAAAAGTAAAACCCTGACACAGTAAATGTTTCAGGGTTTTTTATATTATATGGATAAAATAAAAAATCCCCAAAAACGGGGATTTTTTATAAAGTGGAGTAGTGCTCTTTTAATGAGATAATCTTACTGTGTCGACGGTTGTAATATTGCCAACCGTAACAGCCACATTATTTACCGTGTCAGAATGATAACCTGTTGTGCTGTCTGCAGTAAAGATTAATTGGTAATTGTTTGCCGCAAGCCCCCAAAATTTGTAGGCTCCATTTGCATCAGGCAGTGCTCCAAGGGTATCAGTGCCTGCGATAGCATGAATTTCGGCATTGGCAGAATCGGGTAAAACTACACCCTGGATACCCCCACCTGCTTCTTTTGCAAACGCGCGGATAACGGGTTTCAAGATGTACTGGCCACTGTTGCCGGCTTTTACGATAGAACGCGCGGCGTCAAAATCAAGTTCGAGATCGTACGGTATGCCCGGTTTTAAATCGGCATCGACATTCAATTTTAAACCTGATTGTTGGGCGGAAGGAGTTTTAAGATCGACTGTTGATCCGTCTTCCAATTCAATCTGGTTGTTGTCACCTAGTATCAGCCTGATTTGCGAAACCTTTCCGGCAGGCAGATCAACACCTCCCAACAAGGTGTCATCTCCATTGCGGAAATCCAGAAGATTATACATTCCGGGCTTCAATAACGGGACATTTACCCAACCATCCGCTGAATCTGTGGCGTCGCTCTTTATCATCACCTGCTGAACGTCTATCCAAACGGCCTTATAACCAGCCGGCGCATCAGTTAAATAGACATTCATTTTTGATTGACCGTTACTGCTTACGTTAGACTTTTTACATGCGTTGAAGGTGAAGATGAGCGATAAAATTGCAATAAATGGAAGTGGCTTCCAAAGGTGTTTCATTTTCATAGAGTATAAATTTTAATTCACTCATAAAATTTCAAAATCTATGCCACTTCTTAAAACTGCGTGATTATCAATAAAATATGAGAAATTATACGAATTTAAAAAGGGGTTTTACCTGCAAGAAAGCAAAATAAAAATGTCGCTCTTTTGTTGCTTTACTATCTTCTTATGTAGAACTACGCGTTTTGTGTGATCTTTTTTGCCAGTTTCTCTTTCCTTCTCTTGCGCCTGCGCCACAGTTGCCCCTTATGAAAGACGGGAACTTCCGAGCCCAAAAGTTTCCCCCACGGCCTTAATCCTTCAACCCTGTCAAATATGATCTTGAGTACCGCCACGAAAGGAACAGAAAGGAACATACCCGAAATGCCCCACACGGCGCCTCCCAGCAAAACAATCACCAGTGACACAAGCGCATTGATCTTTACCTGGGAGGAAACAATGCGTGGCACGAGAATATTATTATCGATAAACTGAATGACCGAATAGGCTATGATAATTCCTATCTGCATCGAAAACCCGTCTTTGGTAACTGTAGCGATAAGTACGGGAAGAGCGATGGCTATAATTCCGCCGATGTAAGGCAACACATTCAGGATTGCGCCGATGATGCCTAAAAGCAATGCATAAGGAACGCCCAACAAATACAACGCGATTGAGTTCATGACAGCTACAATAATTGCCTCAACCAATAATCCGACCATATAACTTTGTATGGCATTTTTGGTCTGGAAGAGCACAGTACTTACCCTGTCAGAATTTTCTTCTGCAAACACTTCATACAAAAAATCAAGAATGAGTGTTTTGTAAAACAACATCAGGAAAATATAAATCGGCAACAGCACAACCATGCTTAGCGTACCGAGCACCGTCCCTAAAGTTTGACCGATCAAAGGCTTCACGCTCTCACCCAACTCCGCTATATATTCCCTTTGTTTATAAAGTGGAAGAGCGTAATTATTTTGTAACCAAAGCTGAAAGTTGTGAAACAGGATCGTAAACTTTTTTTGAAGGATCGGTAAATTATCAGAAAACTTTACTATTTGTGAAGAAACGAAATAACAAAGGCCTGCAACAAAAAGAATCGTGATAAGCAAGGCAATTGCAATTGCAGCCACTCTGCTAACACCTTTGCTGCTGATAAAATTCACAAAAGGATTAAGCAAAATCGCGATCATCAAAGCAAAAGCCAGCGGAACCATTATGCTTCTGAGTACAAAAAGCATATACACAAATAGCATGATTCCAAAAAGTGTGACGGTGGAACGAAAAAAGAACGGGTATGTTTTCTTCATAAAATGTTTTGTAGAACTGAATATTTAAATTACCAAGCATATTTCGTGCTCAATTTTTTATCTGTTCTTTAAAAAACCGCAGGAGTCGATAAGATAAATCTAAAACACAAAAAAAAGGAAACCGTTGCCAGTTTCCTTTCAAATAAATTCAGAGAGTTTATTTTAATTAATGTCGCTCATTTTATCCTGTGTAACTCTTCCGCCGCAAATAAATCGTTTTTTATAGTAATGGTCATCAAGGCTACTGATGGTAACACCATGAGAGGACGCCTGGACAAAATAATCGTTTTCGAGGTAAACTCCCACGTGCGAAACACCGCCACGCGTATTGAAGAATACCAGGTCGCCTTCTTTCAAATCATCTTTGCTAATGTGCTCTGTTGCATCGTATTGTTCACGGGCAGTACGTGGCATATTAAAACCATATACGGCCAATAAAAGTGCACCTGTAAGTGCGCTGCAATCGATGCCTCTTTTTGTAGTGCCGCCATAACGATATCTCGTACCAAACCAATCATCAATAAATCCCAGTAAAGAAACATTTTTTAAAGATTCTACATCTACGTTCATCAGCATTGCATATTTATATTGCAAAGCTGACAATGACTCAATAGCTTCAGGTGCTTCAGCAACTTTCGCCTCTGCCTCTTTAGTCACTACGGGCGCCGGTAAATTTTTTATGCTTTTTGTACCCCCGCTTTCAGTAGTTCTTAATATGCCTTCGGGAGTAAATGAGATTCCGTCTACGGGAGAATTAAGGGCACTTTCCCCGTTATCATTATTGGTAACGCTTATTGTATTAATGCTTGTTTGTGCATTCGCAAATTGCACGGTGCATGCAAAAATAACAGCCATGCAGACTAATGCGGGTTTATTCATTCTATCGGGTTATTTTTTCGTTTATAAAAAAGTAAGCAGTGGCTCTTAAAACACAGGCTTAGCTTTCAAACAAACGGAAGATTACAAATTTTATTTTCTCCAGCGAAACGAAGGTAAGTTTCACTTTACATAAAAGCAAAAAAAAGTTAATCCCTTTAACCTTAAAAAATCTTAAAAAAGTTTTCCCGTTTTTGTTGATAATTTAGAAAAATCGTGCGGTGCCTTTTCACGATATTTGCTTCAAGTTGAAACGCCAACGCCCGTAATTCGTAATTCGTAATTTTTAATTCTTAGTTCTTAATGAAATTCTCTCACCTCCATGTACACACGCAGTTTTCGTTGTTGGACGGCGCTGCTTCTATCAAAAACCTTTATAATAAAGCGATTGCTGACGGAATGCCTGCTCTTGCGATATCTGATCACGGGAATATGTTCGGGGTGTTTGAATTTGTAAAACATGCACACACTTTAAAGAATGCAGATGGTTCTTTAAAAGTAAAACCGATTGTAGGTTGTGAATTTTACATCACTGAAAACCGTCACCAGAAACAGTTTACAAAAGAACAGAAAGATCCCCGTCATCACCAGATATTATTGGCAAAAGATGCAGAAGGTTATAAAAACCTCACCAAACTTACTTCGCTGGGATATATTGAAGGATTGTATTCGAAATATCC
>Ga0157371_10002637_pt1 | contig 17016 bp, 16 predicted proteins | sample C45metaG_FD_113462 | JGI IMG/M metagenome (GOLD analysis project Ga0157371, IMG submission 113462) | Corn rhizosphere microbial communities from Kellogg Biological Station, Michigan, USA - C4-5 metaG | ecosystem: Host-associated > Plants > Roots > Rhizosphere > Soil | place: USA: Michigan...
ATCTTCAGTAACGGACGAAATCGTTATACGTTACCTAAACACTTTCCAGGATAAGACCATTGCCGTGATCTCCGTTGATCCTTCAAAGAAAAAAACCGGTGGTGCTTTATTGGGTGACCGTATCCGCATGAATTCCATTTCATCACCAAGAGCCTATATGCGTTCTCTGGCAACAAGGGAAAGCGACAAGGCCCTCAGCGAATATGTTCAGGATGCCATAGATGTGTGCAGGCAAGCAGCTTTTGACTTTATTATCCTGGAAAGCGCAGGAGTAGGGCAAAGCGATGCTTCAATTCTTGACTATTGTGATATCAGCCTATACGTAATGACACCTGAATATGGTGCTGCTTCTCAATTGGAAAAGATCAATATGCTTGATTATGCCGATGTGGTGGCCATCAATAAATTTGACAAGGCGGGGGCACTGGATGCACTTCATGATGTGCGTAAGCAATTCAAGCGCAATCACCAGCTTTGGACTGCCAAAGATGAAGAATTACCTATCGTAGGAACCATAGCAGCACAGTTCAATGACCCTGGTGTTAATGAGCTGTTCGAAAAGCTAATCGTAGCTATTTCAAAAAAGACGGGAAAGGAATTTGCCGGCATTGAAACGCAGACCCATATAAAAGATACCTCAACAAAATCCCAGATCATTCCCCCCAAAAGAATAAGGTATCTCTCAGAAATTTCAGATAATAACAGGAATTATGATCAATGGGTCACCGAACAATCTACCATTGCTTCGAAACTGTACCAGGTAAATGGGGTATTGGAAGCCATAGCGAAGGAATCACCGGCCCACAATGAGCTTGATGTTTTACGGAGGCAATTGGAAGATGCTTTACATCCTGAATGCAAAAGATTAATAGATAAATGGCCGGGGCAGGTGAAAAAATATACCTCGGATTTTTTTGAATACCAGGTCCGCGACAAAGTGATCAGGCAATCACTGACCACGATTTCTCTCAGCGGCACACACATTCCAAAAGTGGTCTTACCCGCTTATAAGGATTGGGGTGACCTTTTGAAATGGCAATTACAGGAAAACATCCCGGGAGAATTTCCTTATACATCGGGTGTATTTGAATTAAAAAGGCAGGGTGAAGATCCCACCAGGATGTTTGCCGGCGAAGGAGGACCTGAACGCACCAATAAACGTTTTCACTACGTTTCAGAAGGGCAGCCTGCCAAACGGTTGTCCACGGCCTTTGACAGTGTCACGTTGTATGGTGAAGACCCTGCTCCCAGGCCTGATATTTACGGTAAAGTAGGAAATAGCGGGGTTAGCATTGCCACAGTGGATGATGCAAAGAAGTTATATAGTGGCTTTGACCTTTGTGATCCCAAAACCTCTGTGTCCATGACCATTAATGGACCAGCCCCCATGTTACTTGCCTTTTTTATGAACGCTGCCATTGACCAGCAGTGCGAAAAGTGGATTGAAGCCAATGGCAAATGGAATGAGGTACAATCTGTGTTTGAGAAAAAATATGGCCGTCTGCCAAAGCCTATTTACTATGATCCATCCTCTCCTGAACGCTTACCGCATGGCAATAATGGCCTTGGTCTGAAGTTGCTTGGACTTTCGGGTGAAGAAGTGGTTCCTGCCGATGTATACCTTGAACTAAAAGCGGAAGCGCTTTCGCAGGTAAGAGGGACAGTGCAGGCAGACATATTGAAAGAAGACCAGGCACAGAATACCTGTATATTTTCCACTGAATTTGCGCTGAAGCTAATGGGTGATGTGCAGGAATACTTTATTGAAAATAAAGTACGCAACTTCTATAGTGTTTCTATATCCGGCTACCATATAGCCGAAGCGGGCGCTAATCCCATCACTCAACTGGCATTTACCCTGGCCAACGGGTTTACCTATGTTGAATATTACCTGAGCAGGGGTATGAACATTGATGATTTTGCACCCAATCTTTCATTTTTCTTCAGTAATGGTATGGATGCCGAATACAGTGTAATAGGCAGGGTTGCCAGGAGAATATGGGCCAAGGCCATGAAATATAAATACAAAGGCAATGACCGCTCACAAAAATTAAAATACCATATTCAAACCTCCGGAAGGTCGCTGCATGCACAGGAAATAGATTTTAATGATATACGCACCACTTTGCAGGCGCTGTATGCCATTTATGACAATTGTAATTCCCTTCATACCAACGCCTATGATGAAGCGATTACTACACCCACTGAAGAAAGTGTACGGCGTGCTATGGCCATTCAATTGATCATCAACAGGGAACTGGGATCTGCTAAAACAGAGAACTTTATACAGGGAAGCTTTGCTATTGAAGAATTGACAAATCTTGTGGAAGAAGCTGTTCTTTCAGAATTTGACCGCATTACCGAACGGGGTGGTGTACTTGGAGCAATGGAAAGGATGTACCAGCGCAATAAAATACAGGAAGAAAGTCTTTATTATGAACATCAAAAGCATACAGGTGAATTGCCACTGATAGGAGTAAATACTTTTCTTAATAAAAAAGGCAGTCCCACTATTTTACCCGGAGAGGTCATCCGTTCCACCAGGGAAGAAAAAGAACAACAGATACAAAACCTGCATGCATTCTGGGAACGCAATAAAGATAAAAACACCCAGGCTTTGCAAAAGCTGAAAGAAGTAGCTATCAATAATGGTAACTTATTTGCCGAATTAATGGAAACGGTCAAATATTGTTCACTTGGCCAGATAACACATGCGCTATACGAAGTAGGCGGACAATACCGGCGCAATATGTAATTAAATTGTAAGGGCTCTTGTAAAAGGGCCCTTTTTATTTATGCTACTATATGAAAGTTTTCAATTGTTGCTGATCTGTTAAACCAGCAGTATTATTATTTTATACTATAGTATCTTAACAGCTTTCAATTGCAGTATGGACAAACATTTACGACAACTGGTATTCATGGCAGCCATTGTGGCCATGAGCACTATTGCACGTTCCCAGGCCCTCGATTCTACCCTCGCCCATTACAACCGTAACTATCAACCTGAAAAGGTATGGCTGCACTACGACAAGGACGTCTACCAGGCAGGAGAGACCATTTGGTTTAAAGCGTACCTGATGGATGGCCTGTTTCCTGCCCAGCAAACCAAGACAATCTATATTGATTGGGTAGGCGATAATGGAGAAGTGCTGGCACATACGGTTAGCCCTGTAGTGGAAGGTACCTCTAATGGCCAGCTGGATATTCCTGATAACTATACCGGGAACTTTATACATGTAAAAAGCTATACAAAGTGGATGTTGAACTTCGATAGTTCATTTATTTATAGCAAGGATATAAGAATATTAAACAAAAACATCTCAGCAAAATCTATTTCAACTGCCAGCATTACTACAGTGGATTTCTTTCCTGAAGGAGGAGATGCCATTGCAGGTATATCTAACAGGGTGGCCTTTAAAGCGGCTGACCAATATGGATTACCTGTCAGTATACGTGGTGTGATAGAAGATAACAAAGGAACATTAATTGATTCTTTCCGTACAAAGCATGATGGCATGGGCAGCTTTATATTCACCCCCATTGCAGGCACAATATATCAGGCAAAATGGAAAGATGGGAAAGGTATAGCTCATACCTCTGAATTGCCTACTGTCAAAACTTCTGGCACATCACTGCAGGTTGTCATTTCTGAGAAAAAACGTATTGTGACTATTCAAAGTAATGCAGCTGAGGATAGATTTAAAATGCTTCATCTCGTTGGCACTATGAATGGTGGTATTGCATTTAAGTCTGAGGTGAACCTGGCTGCCACAAAAATTTCAAGAAAGGTTATTCCAACAGAAAACCTACCCTCAGGCATTCTTACCATCACAGTTTTTGATGCAGACTGGAACGCCATTGCAGAACGCATCACCTTTATTGATAATGGAGATTATAGTTTTGCTACCAGCCTGGAAGTAGTTCACTGGGGTTTAAATAAGAGAGCGCAGAATGATATCCGGTTAAATGTTCCCGCAGGTTTACAGGGAGCCAATCTTTCAGTATCCATTACTGATGCAGGCATTGAAGCAGATAGTTCATCAAGCATTATCACTCACTTCCTGCTCACAGGTGATCTTAAAGGTTACGTACATAACCCTTCTTATTATTTTTCCTCAAAGGCAGATTCAGTTATAAACAATCTTGACCTGGTAATGCTGACACATGGATGGAGAAGATTTAAATGGGAGGATATCACTAAAGGAAAACTTCCTGAGATACAGCAACCACGTGATACCTCTTACCTTTCTCTTTCCGGAAAGGTGTATGGTGTTACTAAAAGCCAGTTAAGTGGTAAAGAAAGCATTTTCCTTTTCCTTACTCAAAAGGATTCGGCTACGCAAACTGTTTTAACACCCATTAACCGTGATGGCACCTTTAAAGAACCGGACTTTATTTTCTTTGATACGCTAAAGGTCTATTACCAGTTAAAATCAAAATTATTCAGCAGTGCTGAAGCCAAGTTCATGACCGAAAGGCTATCAACGCCCAATTACCTTAGTGCCAGCAAAAACTTTATAAAATTCAAACCCACCAGCGATACTTCAGGTTTTTACAGGCATACACTACTTGCAGCAGAATTAGTACGTCTTCAAAGAATGCAGAAAGGGAAATTGATGGAGAATATTATTGTAACGGCCAAATCAAAGCCTTTGTTAAAGCAAATGGATGAAAAATATACAAAGGGTTTGTTCAGTGGTGGAGATGGTTACCAGTTTGACCTTGCCAACGATCCAATGGCCTTAGGCCAAATGAATGTATTCAATTACCTCCAGGGAAAGGTAGCAGGCTTGCAGATCAATTCTACCGGAAGTACACCCACTTTATCCTGGCGTGGGGGATCACCTCAATTATTTCTTGATGAAATGCCAATAGATGCAGAATTTCTCAATACCATTCCTGTTTCAGATATTGCTTTTGTAAAAGTTTTCCGTCCTCCTTTCATGGGTGGTTTCAATGGAAGCGGAGGAGCTATAGCAGTTTATACGCGTAAAGGAGATGATACCAGGTCAAAGCCTGGTGGCCTGAACACAAATACAATTATTGGTTACACACCCATCAGGGAATTTTATTCACCAAATTATTCAAGGTTTGACAAGAGAAATGAACAGCCAGATGTAAGAACAACTCTTTACTGGAACCCTTTACTCCTGGTTAACCCTAATAGTACATCAGTACAATTGCAGTTTTACAATAATGATGTATCAAAATCTTTTAGAGTGGTCATTGAAGGAATTTCTAAAGAGGGATTGGTCACACACCATGAAGAGGTTATAGAATAGGATCAATTAAAATGATCAATTAACGATTTTCCAAAACCGGGTCAACGTTGATTATATGGACTTCGCCGATAAGTTACTGCTTTGAGGTTAACAACCCATTATCTTCGATATATCCTTTTGAAAAAGCCCGTTTTTAAGTCTACCATCTGAAAGAAAAGCCGTCACCATCCTCATTTACCGAAAGATCTTGTCGCAAGAGCAACCAAAATTTCCTGATCAGCGAGTCCCACCAGGCTCGCTTTTTTAATAAAAAAAGGGTTGCCACCGCAACCCCTTATTATTTTTAGATCCCGGGTAATTAACTGCCCCGCTGTGATCCACCTGTCATACCTTTTTTGACAAAGCCACCACCTGCACTTTTAGAGCTTTTGTTAGTGATGAACTTTGATCCCTGTGCTGCATGCTTTGGTGCTGCAGATCCTTTTTTATCGCCCTTCTTGCCCTTAGGTGTAAGTAATCCCATAGTGTATTGTTTTAACCAAATTTACTACTTTATAAGAATTGACCTTACTTAAGGTATTCCCAATCCCTTCTTACACGCTAAAAAATAAGTGCAATCCTTTTAAGGATTGCACTTATACAATATTTAGATGTTTATATACCATCGCCAACGCTGCCTCTTCTGCCAGCAATTAAGCTCAATACAAAAAGGATCAGGAAGATAAAGAATAAAATCTTAGCAATACCGGCAGCACCAGCTGCAATTCCACCAAAGCCAAAGATGGCCGCTATAATAGCTACTACTAAAAAAATGATTGTCCAGCGTAACATAACTTTAAGTTTTAAGTGAATTAATACTGATATTATTTCATAAAGCATGCCAGTAGACTGAGCCTTCCCCATAATGTGGAAGCTATAATAACCTTATCTGTTTAAGCTTCATCCTGGTAGTATATCTTGTAGAACTTTCGACCATCCATATCTACACCTTTTTCAATGAGGTCCGTACGCCCATGTATGTAGATGTGGAAGTTCTTATCCAGCTTAACAACACTTTTAAATATCCTTGCTTGTTTTTTTACAGCTTCAGGTGAAATTTCAAAGGAAGAAGCAATATCAAAGTCAGAAGATTCAATATACCTTGATCCAAAACTTCGGAAAGAACCTATAAGCTCATCATTGGTGAAAACTTCATTCTGAAATTCTTCAATATCGAAAGACTCTTTGCTTTTAAAATAATCAATGGACTTGTTCAACAATTCAACCTGGTCGGTTTTAGGAAGTTTTAGTTCTGTTTCAAGCTGTTCAGTAATAAATTGTTTTGTTAGGCTTAAAAAATGAGAGGTGTGATGAAATTCGTTTTGCTGGGCAGTAAGACCAAGGAAAGTTTCTTTCCAGTATTGTGCTTCTTCGCCCCTGTTCTGGTTATCAAATATCATTACATCATACCCCTGATCTTCTTTTGTATTTATGACCAGGCACCCTTTATCAATTTTTGAAAGCTCCACTCCTTCCTTCATATCCAGCTGAAAATTTCCGTGCTGACTGCTGGCATCCAGGAAAACTGATTTGTTTTCTGTCTTAAATAATCCAATAGCCTTGTACATCCTGCTTTGCATAGGCAACCCATCAAAATAAGCAATATAGAATTCACCACCTTTTACCTTAGGATGTGTGGAAGATTCATATAAATGCCTGGCTATGGCACCTGATACCTGTGATAAGCTGGAAGGATCTTCAAATAATTGCCTGCAATACGTGTATACTTCATTGAATTTGAGTGAATCAGTATGGTGAAATGCGTATTGCTCCGGAATAGTTTTGAATTTGTTCAGAAATCCATCTTGTAATAATTTGATACTATCACTGTCAAGCTCTAAAGATTCCTGGGAAATATGTAAGGCATCCATGTTATTCTTACTTCCCACATAATGCATACAAACAGCTTTCAGACAGGGTGTATCTATGGTCATTGCTATCATAGGTCAATATAAAGGGCGGCAAGATATCGTTTCTACCCTTTCTGAAAGCATCTTATTGACTGGAAACATATTTAAGCCCTATTATAGAGCCTATCAAGGTGGCTATAAAAAACATTCTCCATAAGCCTGCGGGCTCCTTAAATAAAAGGATCCCGATAATGGCAGTTCCCGCGGCTCCTATACCTGTCCAAACTGCATATGCTGTTCCCATGGGTAACGTTTGAGTGGCTTTGTATAGAAAATACATACTGAATACTACTGAAATGAAAAAACCAATAAGCCATAGCCAGAATGCTGTTCCACTGGTTTCTTTTGCTTTGGACAAACAGGTGGTAAACCCTACCTCTAATAATCCTGCTAAAATCAATAAGATCCAGGCCATTAAATTTTTTTAGGGGCGAATGTACCGCTACTATAAATTTTAAATAAAGAAATTAAATTGAAATATTGGCAGTATATGTCAATGAAGCAATCCGGCAATGGATTTTTTGACAGAGCAGTATACTTCAGATATTGTAGACTCGCAAACTTCAGGAGGTATTCCGGATAACATCATAGAAGCAGCATAGGCCAGAACTGTATTCATGCCTTTTACCTTAAAACGATGTAACCTGAATTTATAATGCTTTTTCATCCCTCTTTTACCTTGGTTAGGTTATGAAAAAAAGATGCCAAATTCCATTACGGGTTGAAAAAAATACATAGTAGTAAAGAAATATAGCAGATCAGCTTGTTGTTTTGTCTTCGCCCGCAGATTGCTCTGCAGCTGCAAGGTTTTCCTCGATCTCCTTTTTCTTTTGCATACGACGGAAAATGCGGTCCCATCGCTTTTGCCATACCAACCCTGTATGTTCTGTTGGAATCTCATCGCCCAACAATCTACCCCATGGTTTCATGTCTTCTATCCGGTCAAAAATGATCTTTAATACGCCAATAAAGGGAATAGAGAGGAACATTCCAGGTATGCCCCATAATAAACCACCAAGTAAAACAACAATGATGGACATCAGTGCATTGATCTGCACTTTCTTGGAAACGATCCTTGGAACTAGGATATTATTATCTATAAATTGGATGATGGCATAGGCACCTATAACTAATAACTGTTCTGTATATCCTTCACTTGTAATGGTAACCATGAGAACAGGCAGGGCTATCGCCACAACACCGCCTATATAAGGGAGGATATTCAGAATCCCTCCTATCACTCCTATGACTATGGCCGATGGCACTCCAATGATCAACAGGGCAACACTGTTCATTATACAAACAATAGCCGTTTCGATCATTAGTCCCTGCATAAAGCTTTGAACAGCCGATTTTGTTTCACTCAAAATCTCCGCAACCCTCAGCGAATTTTCCTCTTTAAAAACCTGGAATATAAAATCAAGAATAAGAGGCTTGTAATAGAACATCATGAACACATAGGTGGGAACCAATACGATCACACCCAGGCTTGCTACTAAAGTTCCTATGGTATTGGTTATCATTTGCCCACCCCCTTCACTAAAGCCAGTTGTAATGGAAGAAACCTGCTTGTCGACATTTATGCCCAATTTATGTTTGGACCAGATCTGTAATTCATGGAGCAGGGCAAATATCTTTTGCTTTAATAAAGGGAGGCTTTGCATGAAACCAGCTATCTGGGTAGACAGAAAATAAAATAGGCCAGCCAGTAGTAGAATAGCGATGAGTATTGTGGCAAGGATCGCAAGCACCTTTGGCATGCGCTTTTCAAGCTGTACATACAACCGGTTCAACAAAATAGTGATCAGTACAGCGAAGGCCAGGGGTATAATAACAGGAGATAGTACATATAAAATGAATACAGCCGCTATCAACCCAACAAGTACAATGCTGGCCTTTACATAAAAGGGATACAATTCGAAATCCTGTCTTTGTTCCATCTGGTGGTTTGAATACCAAATGCAAAAGCAGTACCATTTGTTGAGGTTGGTCTATTTTTAAGTAATTGGGTATAGGTATGACGAATACAACCCATGTATTTTTACTGAGCTTATTTTAATAATACAAAACGTTGCATGACACAATTGCCCCTGACCGTAAGAAGAGCTATAGAACTAATGGGCCTTTATTTCCTTGGAATGATCATCCTGGTAGGTAAGGATATTATTACGCCTATTGTAATGGCTTTTTTCCTGGCTATTATGCTTCTTCCTATTTATCGTTTTTTCAGAAAAAGAAAATTACCTGAATCACTGGCCATATTCTTAGCGGTATTCTCACTCATCATTATTGTGGGTTTACTCGTTTGGTTCTTCTCTTCCCAAATAAGTAATCTTATTTCAGACTTTCCGCAAATCAAAGCTAATGTTCAGCTCCACCTTAATACTTTAAGCAAGTGGATTGATGCAAAAACAAAGTTATCTACTGAAAAACAAGCCCAACTCATCAATGAGCAAAATGATAAATTACTCAATTATGCTGCTGGCATTCTCAGTGGTGCTGCCTCTTCAGTAACCGGGATACTTATTTTCCTTGGATTGTTGCCTATTTATATATTCCTCCTGCTTTATTACAAGGATATACTGATCAGGTTCATCTATTATTGGTTTCCTAAAAACCAACATTCAAAGGTTGGAGAAGTGATCACAGAATCCGAAGCCATCATTAAAAGTTATCTTATCGGGCTATTAATACAGATCTCTTATATAACCATCTTACTTGGCGGCATACTCCTGCTGATAGGTATTAAACATGCCATTCTTATTGGGGCCATTTTTGCCATATTGAACCTGATCCCGTATATAGGTGCTTTATTTGGAAATATAATCGGAGTATTACTCACCATTTCCTCTTCCCAGGAAATATGGCCAATATTTGCAGTTCTGGGAACCATTGCAGTGGTTCAGTTCCTTGATAATAACATTCTTATGCCCCGTATCGTTGGTTCCAAGGTAAAGATCAATGCCCTGATCACGATCATTGGTGTTTTTGTAGCGGGGGCCCTGGCTGGGGTATCTGGAATGTTTTTATCCCTTCCCGTTATTGCTGTTCTGAAGATCGTTTTTGATCGTACATCAGAATTTAAACAATGGGGGCTTTTATTAGGTGATGAGCGTACCCAGGCTAATTCAATGAAATGGCCTGTGCTAAAAAGACTTCCCAAAAATGTAAAAAAGCCCTGAGGTTAGCTTCTTAAACGCAGTGTTGTTACTATGTAAGCTTAATTCATTATTCATATACTGTTCATATTCATTATAAATCCATTTTAAAAGCCTTTCATTTACCATAGCTTTTACAAACTAAATACTATCTTTACCATGTACTCGAATTAAAGACTTGATAAATTTCTCCCCTATTCCGTAGAAGCTCATCTGGTCCTAATGATGAGAAATAAGCTCTGCTGAGCTTTATTTTTAAATTAAAAGAATCAATTATTTCATGTTATTTGAACAATTAGGTCTTATAGAGCCTATTTTAAAAGCTCTTAAGAAAGAGGGTTATACTACACCTACACCCATACAAGAACAATCCATTCCCGTAGTATTAAAAGGGAAAGATATTTTAGGATTGGCACAAACAGGCACAGGTAAAACTGCAGCTTTTGCCATTCCCATGCTCCAACTGCTTCACCAGGAACTACGTAACAGTAAAGGTTATAAACATACCCGGGGCCTTATCCTTACTCCTACCAGGGAATTGGCTATCCAGATAAGCGAAAGCTTTGAAGCTTACGGCCGTTACACTGGTATTACCCATGAAGTGATCTATGGAGGTGTTTCACAACATACCCAGACCTTAGCATTACGCAATGGAACGGATATACTTATAGCAACCCCAGGAAGGTTGTTAGACCTGATGAACCAGGGATATGTTCACCTAGACCATTTACAGATGTTTGTACTGGATGAAGCTGACCGTATGCTTGACATGGGCTTTATCCATGATGTAAAAAGAGTGATTCGCGAGCTGCCAAAGCAAAAGCAAACACTTTTGTTTTCGGCTACCATGCCCCCTGCTATTGCAGAGCTGGCAGGTTCTTTATTGCAGCAACCAGTTCGTGTTGAGGTTACCCCGGTATCTTCAACTGTTGAGAAGATCGATCAATATGTATATTTTATCGAGAAGAACCAAAAGCTAACACTGCTGGTTCACCTGCTTACAGAGAAAAACATCAAGCGAACACTTGTATTCACCCGTACCAAACATGGTGCAGACAGAATTGCCAAAGACCTGAAAAAAGCAGGAATTGGAGCAGATGCCATTCATGGCAACAAATCGCAATCAGCAAGGCAAAACGCATTGACCAATTTTAAAAGAGGTAAGCTGAAAGTACTTGTAGCTACGGATATCGCTGCCCGTGGTATAGATGTTGACGCCCTGGAACACGTCATTAATTTTGATCTTCCAGATGTGCCTGAAACCTATGTACACCGCATTGGCCGCACAGGCCGGGCAGGAGCAGATGGAAGCGCGTTTTCTTTTTGCGATGGCAGGGAAGAAATGAGCAACCTCCGAGGCATCAATAAACTGATTGGGTTAAAGATCCCTGCAGTTGAACATCCTTTTGAATCTAAAGGAAAGGAAGTTGCCACACCCAATACATCCAGTTCAGGATTTAAAAGAAGGGCAAGAGCCTGATTTCTATAGTATTGAAAATAAAAAAAGCGATAGTGACCCTATCGCTTTTTTATTTTAATAAAAGAATTGTTCACTAATGATCTTACCGTCTTTTACACCATACACGGCTATTTCATCCATCTTGGTCCGGCCTGCGCCTTTCATGGTCACATCCATACCCATGGCTACGCTGAAATAATTGCCGCCTACTACTGGTTTACTACAGTAACCTCCATGCATTTCTTCTACCATCTGGTTGAACGATTCACCCTTCTTTTTAATAGCGTCCAATCCTTTTACAGTCTTTAAACCCTGAGAGTGTTCGGGTTCTATACTTTCCGCATCTTCAGCAAAAAACTCCTGCTGTATTTCATTCCATTTACCTTGCTGTGTCATTTCATAAAAACGATCTGCAATTTCCTGGGTTGTCATTGTTGCTTCTTTGGTTGTCATGGTAATAAAGTTTTGATGAAAAGGACATACAAGGTAGATACAATCTACTACCACACCATACTATTATGATAAATGGAAAGGATATTTTCCAAATTGTTGCTGCCCAAAAACCTGGCTACTGAAGAAATCTATAATATGATGTACCAATTAATAGTAGTGGTTGAGGTAAGATTTTTGATTGTGTACAGCAAACTAACAAGAATGAAAAGTAAAGCACACCTGGCTTCTCATCCTCTTCACCCCATTTTAGTATCGTTCCCAATCGCATTCTTTACCGGGGCGTTTGTTTTTGACCTTTTTGGTGTCATTTCTAACAGGCCAGCCCTTTCTTTGGTAGCCTATTACCTTGATATCGCAGGTATTATCGGGGCGCTTGCTGCTGCTGTTCCGGGAGCCATTGATTATTTTATGACCATACCTCCTGAAAGTTCTGCCAAAAAAAGAGGCACGCAGCATGCCATTATCAATCTTGTCAACCTTGGAATATTCACTTATGTATGGTTCTACCGTAGAGATGCTTCTGCCAATCCATACCTTATTCTTGGCCTGGAAGCTATCGGCGTAATATTGTTATCTATTGCCGGATGGATGGGAGGCACATTGGTTCACCGCAACCAGATAGGTATAGATCACCGCTATGCCAATGCTGCCAAATGGAACCAGGAATATATCAACACTGAAGACAAAAAAATAAAGGTTGCCAGGGTAGGCGAAATAAAGATCAACGCCATGAAGCTCATGCACATTAACGGCAAAAGGATCGTTATTGGTAATACTGAAAAAGGACACGTGGCCTTCAGTGATCATTGTTCCCACAAGGGTGCTTCACTGGCAGATGGATCAATGATCTGTGGCACTGTTCAATGCCCATGGCATGGATCCCAGTTTGACACTAACAGCGGAGAGGTAAAAGCAGGACCGGCAAAAGAAAAAATAGATACTTACACGCTTGAGGAAGCAAACGGAAATATCTATCTTCTTTTATAGGGTTGTCAGCCGATTTATGGATTGGTCATTCAGCAGGAGATTCCTTACCAGTTTTATCGATCAATAACCACTTACCATTCCTTTTAGTTTTGGCATAACCTTCATTAAAAGAAACCGCGTAACTATATTTCATGTGTATGACTTCCTTTCCGTTGGTATCAATAAAACCCCACATCCCGTTTTTACTTACTACAGCAAGCCCTTCGGAAAAGCTTGAAGCATTATCAAATATTAAAGGAATGACAGCTTTACCTGAAGGATCAACAAACCCATATTTATCATTCTTCATAACCAGGCCAAGCCCATTAGTAAAAGTATATGCTTCATTATATTGTAATGCAATTACCAATTTCCCGGTACTGTCCAGGAAACCCCATTTACCATCCTTCATTACTGCAGCCATCCCTTCATTAAAATGCATCACCTCCTGGTAAATAACAGGAACCACTAAATTGCCTTCTTTATCCACAAAGCCATGTTTTCCATCTTTCTCAACTATGCAAAGACCGCAAAACCAATCATCTACATAATCATATTGTTTAGCCCATTGCTGAGACCAACCTGGAGTGCACAGCAACATAAAGCTTAAAATGGTCAGGTATTTCATAACTGCTATTTTTATAATTGAAGAATTTTTTCTACTCAAAAGGTAGAAATGATAATCCCGAATTTGTATGACCTCAGGCACAGAAAAATATGATTCTGGTTGGCAAAACAAGAGTTCCGGACTTTAACTACTGCAGGGTTTTAACTGGCATCTTTTTAGTTGCTTGTGATTCCGGAGTATAAACTGAAAAACATAACACTATGAAAAAGATCCTGGCAATTATTGCCGTATTCGCTTTTATTGGTTTTAGCACACCTGCCTACTCGCAAAGCACGGCAAGTAAAGTGGGACACAGCATTAAGAAAGGTGCTAAAAAAGCTGGTCATGGTATTAAAAAAGGAGCAAAAGCTGTCGGTAATGAAACTGCCGAACTTGCTACAAAAGGAAAGGCAAAGGTTACTGACAAGGAATCAGCAGAATGGGTTGGTCCTGAAGGCCAAAAGATCTATGTAGATGATGGAACAAAATATTACTGGATCAATGAAAAAGGCGGAAGGGTATTTGTAACTAAAGATCAATTAAAACCTAAGGTGAAAGAAGAGTAATCTCGCAAAGCAGCAGGTAAAAGGTAAATCATGAGTAATGATTTACCTTTTTTATTGCCGGTTCCTAAACAAGTTGTCTTTGATGTAACCATAAAATAAGGATGACAGTTTTTGCATCTCTTATTTGTCCACTGCTGGCTTTTTCAATCGCTTCGGCCAGCGGCATTTCTACCACTTCAATATCTTCACCTTCATCTTTTAATCCACCACCATCTGCCACCTTTTGCTGTTGATCATACTCACCAACAAACAGGAACAATAATTCTTTTAAAGACCCTGGCGAAGAATACACTTCAAATATCTTTTGAAGCTGTTCAATTTCATATCCCATTTCTTCCTTGATCTCCCGCTTCATGGTTGCTTCAGGTTCCTCACCATTTTCTACCAAACCAGCACAGGCCTCCAATAACATACCTTCCCCATCATTTAAATATGCCGGTAAGCGAAATTGGCGGGTCAGCAATACAGTGCCCTTTTGCTTATTGTATAGCAAGACCGCAACAGCATTGCCATGATCATACACCTCCCGTTCCTGGCTTTGAGTACTACCTGATTTACTGGTCCGCTCAAATTGTATCTTCTTTAATTCGTGTTTCCATTTAGATAAGGTCTCAGAATTTTTTATTGTAACATCTCCCATAACTGCACTTTCAATACGCTATACAATTTTTATGCACTTATATAATAAGCGCCCAAGGCATTACTTTTTTGCCCGCTGGTATTGCTCAGGCCATGGTACATCTACCCCAAGCTCTTTTGCTGCATGGAGGGGGAAATAAGGATCTCTTAGTAATTGTCTTGCCAGGAACACCACATCCGCCTTTCCTTCGGCAATGATTTTTTCACATTCAGCAGCAGTGGTGATCAGGCCTACCGCACCTGAAAGCAAGGAAGTTTCTTTCTTTATTCTTTCTGCAAAGGGAACCTGGTACATAGGTTTTAATTCAATGCGCACGCCACTGATATTACCACCTGTAGAACAATCTAACAGGTCAACTCCCTTAGTTTCCAGTAGTTTCCCCAACATCACAGAATCATCTCCATTCCAACCATCGCTTGTCCAGTCTGTTGCTGAAATGCGAACAAACAAGGGATGATCCTGCGGCCATACTTGTCTAATAGATTCAACAATATCTACAAGGAACCTGCTTCGGTTCTCAAAGGATCCTCCATAGGTATCCTTTCTTTTATTACTGGCGGGCGATAGGAATTCATTAATTAAATATCCATGAGCTCCATGTATCTCAATGATCTTAAAACCGGCCCTTAATGCTCTTTCTGCCGCAGCTCTAAACTGCACCACACAGTCTCTGATCTCCTCAATGGACATTTCCCCTGGTGCTGGTTCGCCTTCTTTAAAAGCTATAGCACTGGGTGCTATGGTTGGCCAGGCGCCTTCTTCCTTTGTCAATGCTTCACCACCCTTCCATGGTACCTGGTGACTTGCCTTACGGCCGGCATGCGCCAATTGTATGCCTGGTATAGCATCTTGGGTTGCAATAAAATCCGTGACTCTTTTCAATCCTTCAATATGTTCATCTTTCCAGATGCCAAGGTCTCCTGGAGAGATCCTGCCACCGGGTGATACAGCAGTTGCTTCAGTCATCACTGCTGCAGCACCGCCTACCGCCCGGGAACCCAAATGAACCAGGTGCCAATCGTTGATAAAACCATCTGTAGAGGAATATTGACACATCGGCGAAACAATGATCCTGTTTTTTAACCTGACAGAACGAATAGTTAATGATTCAAACAATGAAGCCATAAAAACAATTTAGTGAAACCCTGCAAACTTCCAACCATACAACAGGCAAAAGGTTTTTTTAACCTATTTCAATTACTATATAAAATGAGAAGCTGTCCCGATCGAAATTTTTACTATGAAGTACCAGGTGCATATGAAATGAACAAATGCTATAATCTATTCATGCTGTAGTAATTTTATTATATGAAAAAACTACTAACTGTCTTTATCCTGTTAGCTGCATTTTCAGCAAAAGCACAGGATCAAACGATTAAAGATCTAAGCAAGGATACGAAAGTTACCATCAAAAAACCTGAGGATACTATTCAGAAAGAATGGAGAAAAGGTGGCCTTTACAGTTTTAATCTATCCCAGGGGTCGCTTACCAACTGGGCTGCAGGAGGCGACAAGTTCTCTTTGGCAGTAAGCTCCATTTTGAATCTTTATTCCTTTTATAAAAAAGACAAGCATAGCTGGGACAATACACTTGACTTCAACCTTGGATATGTAAATACCACGAGCCTGGGTAGCCGTAAAAATGATGACAGGATCGACCTGTTATCTATCTATGGAAGATCTGTGGCACCAAAGTGGAATGTATCAGGGTTATTGAACTTCAGGTCACAGCTTTTCAAGGGATATACCTATACCAATGATATAAAATCCCTCGCCTCTGACTTTTTATCGCCTGGGTATTTACTCGCCAGTATTGGTATGGATTATAAGCCCGGTGAACATTTTTCTCTTTTCACGTCTCCGGCTGCTGCCAGGTGGGTCTTTGTAAAGAATGATTCGCTTTCAGCAAAGGGCCTGTATGGTGTTGATCCCGGCAAACATTCCAGGTCTGAATTCGGTGCCTTTGTTTCTGCGAATTACTTTAATGAATTCA
>Ga0157371_10002638_pt1 | contig 17015 bp, 9 predicted proteins | sample C45metaG_FD_113462 | JGI IMG/M metagenome (GOLD analysis project Ga0157371, IMG submission 113462) | Corn rhizosphere microbial communities from Kellogg Biological Station, Michigan, USA - C4-5 metaG | ecosystem: Host-associated > Plants > Roots > Rhizosphere > Soil | place: USA: Michigan...
ACTGGCAGGCCAGGTTCTTTGCCTTCGATTATATTGCGAGGAGGAACCAATTTTGATGGTACTGGCAGTCCACTAATATTGATGGATGGCCAGGTAAGAAGCTCGCTCAGCGACATAAATCCGGAAGACATTGCCAGTATAGAGGTTTTGAAAGATGCATCTGCTACCGCTATCTACGGCGCAAGAGCGAGTAATGGTGTGATCCTTGTAACATCAAAAAGAGGCAAGTCAGGTACTTCATCTATCAGTGTGAAGGCCAATAGAGGGGTAAGTTATTTGAATATACCCTACAACTTTCTGAGTGCCGAAGATTATATAAAGTGGACCCGTTTGGGTGTGGTTCAAGCTATAAAAAATGGTACCAGGACGCCCGGTGATCTTGCAGCGGTAGGTCCCAGAGGAACCGGTAATTTATACAAAGATGCTTCAGGAAATATTTTAGATGGCAATTATGATAACAGGGCTATCTGGAGTACTATGCGACTGGATGATATCAATAAAGAATTATTGAATCAGCCAGGATGGAAAACCATGAAAGATGCTGTGCCTACAGACGCTTCAGGAAAATATGATCCCAATGGCACCTATGCTGACCTGATCTATAAAGATTTTAATTATGGCGATTATGGACTTTACAATAAAGCCACTGTACAGGATTATAATGTTGGTATGAGTGGAGGCAATGAGAAAGGAGGATATTTTGCCAATGTAGGTTACTATAATGAAGACGGTTTGTCGCTTGCTACTTTTTACAAGCGCCTAACCTTTACTTTAAACGGAGATTATAAAATCAAGGACTGGTTGAAGTCGGAAAGCAGTTTGCAGTTCAATAAGGCAAACTGGAGAGATCAATCTCTTCAAAATGGAGAAGGCAATTATTGGGGACGCATGCTTTCAGCACCTCCAACCATGCGTGGCACCAATGCAAAAGGTGAATATATTTTAGGACGTGATGCAAGCGATGGAAATCCTATTGTGAACATTGATAAATACAAAAGACTTAACCAAACAGATAAATTCACAATGGGCCAGTCATTTCGAGTTGATGTAATGAAAAATCTTTACCTGAAACTAGGTGGAATCTGGATGTATGATGAAGGAGTTGGAGAATCATTCAATAAAGATTTTCGTACTGGCTTATTGAGTTTAACCAATCCAAACACCGGTTGGAACAGGACAAGATTTACAGAATCTTATTTTGACAGAACAATCAGGCAAACCTATAATGCCATTGCTAATTACAGTACTACATTCCTTGGTAAAAATAATGTAGATGCAATGGCAGGATTTGAATATTACAATGCAACTGCCAAGGGAGTGTATGCATCAGGAAGCCAGGCACCTACAGATGATTTCCAGGATCTGCAATACACATTGGATAATGCCACTACTCAAACAAGGAGCACTGATTCTTACCATAACCAAGATCGCATTATGTCAGGCTTTGGACGTTTACTTTATGATTGGGATGGAAAATATCTTGCCAGCTTCACAGTGAGAAGGGATGGTGTTTCCCGACTGGTAGGCGACAATCAGTATGGAACTTTCCCTGCAGCTTCTGTAGGCTGGATGGTGCACAAGGAAGATTTTATGGCTTCGACCAGCAACTGGTTATCTTATTTGAAGTTGCGGGCAAGCTGGGGAAAGAATGGAAATATAGGGATTGGAACCAGCAATGCTGTTGGCCTGTATGAAGTACAAGGTTCCTACAGTTCTCAAACAGCTTATAATGGTGCTATTGGATTTTTGCAAACAAGCATAGCCAATCCTTCCTTAAAATGGGAAAAAACCAACACGACTGAAGTTGGCGCTGATATGGGTTTTTTTAATAACAGGCTAAATTTTTCAGCTGCTTATTATAATAGGATTACTGATGATAAACTGGCATTTGTCAATCTGCCAACATCTTCAGGTGTATCCAGTATAAGAACCAATAATGGAAGCATGAGGAACCGTGGGGTGGAACTGGAAGCCAATTATAAGATTATACAGAATAAAAACCTTATTTGGCAAATAAATGCCAATGCTGCATGGAATAAGAACATGGTTCTTAAACTTCCATATAATGGTAATGAAAGGAACAGGCAGGGTGGCCAGCAGGTATATGATCCTAAGTCAGGGAAATTAATTTGGGTAGGTGGACTGCAGGAAGGCCAGGAGTGGGGTGATATATATGGTTTTGTAGCGGATGGAATTATTAGGGATTCAAAAGATCTTGCTGCTTACAATAAAATAGACCTGGCAGCAGGCCAGGTTTGGCAAAATGGTGCAGCTGGTAAAAGAGTTGCGAGCCAGCAATTGATCACTCAAAAAGGGTTAAGCGGTTTTATTGCTACCCAGTTAGGTGATGTAATGTGGAAGGATATAGATAAAAATGATACAATTGATTATCGTGACATGACATCACTTGGCCGAGCCTTACCTAGATGGACGGGTGGTTTCAACACAACCATATCCTGGAAAGGGTTTTCTTTATTTGCCCGAATGGATTTTGCTTTGGGTCATATTCAACAGGATTTCCAGCATTTATGGTCACTTGCCAGTGCGCAGGGTGAGTTTAATGGTACTGATATTGTTAAAGAAACATGGACGCCAGAAAATCCGGGTGCAAAATATCCAAGGTATACCTGGGCAGACCAGTTAAATACCAAAAACTTTGACAGGCCAAGCAGTATGTTCTATGTGAATTCGAGCTACCTGGCGTTTAGGGAAGTTTCATTAAGCTATTCGTTGCCAGCATCGTTGCTGAAACGAGCCAGGATCAATGGGCTGAGATTCACAGTAACCGGACAAAACCTTGGGTATCTTACTAACGACTTATTGAATTTGCCTGAGCGTACGGGTTCTCAAAACAGTGCTTATACCATTCCTACACAATTAGTTTTAGGAGCAAACCTTACTTTTTAATCATCTTATCAAATGCATTATATAATGAAGAAGTTGAAGTATATATTCATTGTGGCAGCATTGTCAATTGCTGTTGCCTCCTGCCATAAATCTCTTGATATAGCACCTGAGGATTATTATGGCGATGGTAATTTTTGGAAAAGCGAAGCCCAGGTTACTAATTTTATGGTGGGCTTGCACAAACAATTTCGGGATAACCAGTTTATGTTCGTGCGCCTTGGCGAAATGCGTGGAGGTAGTTTCAGTAATGTGGACAGACAAAGTACTTCTTTAAATGAACTGCCCATTATTGAGCAAAGGATTGATGAAAATTCTTCAGGTGTAGGCAATTGGGCTGGCTTTTATGCTCCGATTCTACAGCTGAATCTTTTTATTCAAAAAGTAGAGAGTACAGATTTTATTGCTGAAACGAAAAAAAATTATTTGTTGGGTCAGGCTTATGCCATGAGGGCCTATTATTACTTTCATTTGCTTCGCACTTATGGAGGTGTTCCTTTAAGGTTGGAACCGGAAGTGTTAAATGGAACTACTGACCCTGTTGCATTACGTAAAGCCAGGGCAACTGAAGCGGAAGTGCTGGCATCAATCAAATCAGATGTAAACAAATCCCTCAGCTTATTTGGTACACAAACCGCCACTGCTGATAAAAGCCAGTGGAATCCTCTAGCTGCTTTAATGCTAAAAGGTGAGGTATACCTCTGGTCTGCAAAAGTATATAATGCAACAGCTGACCTGGCTGAAGCAAAAACAGCGCTGGAGTCTATAACCGGGCCTTCTCTACAAAGCAATTTTGCTGATGTATTTAGCTACAACAAGAAAAATAATAATGAAATAATCCTGGCTATCCGCTATCGTGTTGGTGAAGCAGAAATGAGTAACTATGCTACCTTCCTTTATTCCACGTTCAATTTTGATAATCTTCATTATAAGGATTCTTCGGGAAACGGCTCTACATTGGTTGATCCATTAGTTATAGCTGCCACCAACTCTATGCAAATTATTCAACGATATGCATATACGTTTGAGTTATTTCAGTCTTATGATGTAGCTGACAAAAGAAGAAATGCAACATTTTATGATTATTATAAAGTGGACAAAAGTGTAACTCCTCCTAAAGTGACGATTCGCAATACAGCCCTTGTAAAATTCCTGGGCACCATCGATGCTAATAAGCGCTATTTCTCTGATGACTGGGTAGTATATCGTGAAGCAGACAGGTTACTTATGTTAGCTGAAATAGTCAATGCGGAAGGTGGTGATCCAACCATGTATATAAAGCAAATAAGGGATCGTGCATTTGGCGGACCGGGAAATGATCCAACTCCATTTGTAAATAGCTCGAAGGATGCGAATGAACTGGCTATATTTTCAGAGAGAAGTAAAGAGTTTGTATATGAAGGAAAGCGTTGGTATGACCTTCGCAGGATGAAATATGGAAATGATCCTCTTGTATTCATCAATCCAAATCATCCTTATGGGGTATTGGATAAAGGAACACAAGGGTTTAAAATTCTTTGGCCTATTGAGCCAGCTATCTGGACGAATGATCCATTAGTTAATCAAACTCCGGGATACCCCACAGCCAAACCTTAACAATATAAACCAGAAAGATCTTTATAATCTAAGTGTTTAGTAAACTTTTTCTATTAGCAGTGTTAGCAATCAAACGCCGGGGATATTCCTATCCCTGGTCTTTTATCTCATTTTCTTAATTTTCATATTTTAAAACAATGAATATAAAAAGAGCGCATTTGCAGGGATTGATCGCCGCCCCGTTTACACCTATGCATGCAGATGGCAGTCTGAACCTAGCAGTTATTCCTGAATACTATGAAATGCTTGTATCGAACGGGATCACCGGAGCTTTTATATGTGGTTCTACAGGGGAGGGCGTTTCTATGATGGTGAAAGAAAAGATGGCCGTCGCTGAAGCATGGGCTTCGTGTACAAAATCCAATCCTGATTTTAAAGTTATGACCTTGCTCGGAGGCACCTGCATTAATGATTGTAAGGAATTGGCAATGCATGCAAGGAAGATCGGTTTGTATGCCGTATCATTTACAGCCCCTTTTTATTTCAAGCCCGCGAATGTAGATATGCTGGCAGCAGCATGTGCTGAAGTGGCATCTGTTGTACCAGATATGCCATTTTATTATTATCATATTCCAGTTTTAACAGGCGTTAATTACCCGATGTTTGATCTTTTGCAAGCGGTAGATGGAAGAATTGAAAATTTCGCCGGTGTAAAGTATACGCACGAAGACTTTATGGATTTTTTATCCTGTCTTCATTTTAAAGGAGGGAAATATGATATGCTTTGGGGCCGAGATGAAAACATGTTATCAGCACTTGTTTTGGGAACTAAAGGAGCTGTAGGAAGTACATTTAATTATGCTGCGCCTTTATACTATAATCTAATCGATTCCTTCAATAATGGTGATTTAAAAAAGGCCCAGCTATTACAACAGCAATCCATAGACATGATACGATTATTAGGTAAATATGGAGGTATAGCTACCGGGAAAGCCTATATGAAAACAATTGGTATGGATTGTGGTGCATTCAGGCTACCCGTAAAAAATATGAATGCCGAACAATTTCAAGCATTTCAGCAGGATGTAAAAGCTCTTGGCTTCAGTAGTTTTTGTTCCAAGTTGCCAAACGGATTAAGTGTATAGTAATTAATGAAAAGTTCACTGTTCATTTTATCAATTGTGTGTTTTTTTTCCTGTTCTTCTCTAATTCAAAAGAAGCCAGTCATTTCTATGCAATGGAAGATAGCAGGCCATATACCTGCAAATAATGGTCAAACTCGTGCCATCGGTGTTGCTGGTCCTATAGCAGGCTTGCATAATAATCTGCTGATTGTGGCTGGAGGTTCAAATTTTCCAGATGACATGCCCTGGCAGGGTGGAAAGAAAGCCTATTATGATGAATTGTTTTCCTTTCATAAAATAGGTGATAGCCTGATCTATACTGGGTTGGAACAGAAGTTACCTTACAGGGTTGCCTATAGCGCTAATTGTTCCACACCCCAGGGAATTGTTTGTGCTGGAGGTGAGAACGAGTCTGGGATCCTTAACAAAGTATTGTTTATACAATGTAAGGAAGGAACAGGAAAAGTTATCATTAAATACCTTCCGGATCTTCCGGTGGGTCTGACAAACGCTTCAATAACAAATTTTGGAAATATAATCTATTTAGTTGGCGGTGAAAGTTTTCAAACTGTATCCAATAATGTTTATAGTCTTGATTTGGGCCATATAAAAAAGGGTTGGAATCAACTTGCTTCAATGCCTATGGCCACTTCGCATGCAGTAGTTACGGTTCAGTCAAATGGAAATCATGAATGCCTGTATGTGATGGGGGGTAGGAAAAAAAATATTCAGGGTGTAAGTGACCTTTACTCAAATGTTTTTGAATTTGATATCCAACGCAACCAATGGAATGAAAAACAATCATTGCCCTACCCATTATCTGCGGGTACCGGAATATCGGTAGGTAATCAAGAAATTCTTTTATTTGGAGGGGACAGGGGAGAAACCTTTCACCAGGCAGAACTGATTATTGATTCTATTAATCATACTCAAGACAGTGGGCTGAAAACAACTCTCATTCAGAAGAAGGCCGATGTGCAATCCTCTCATCCAGGATTTGACAAGACAGTATTGGTATATAATACCCATCAAAATAAATGGTCAGCTATCAGTACTATTCCGTTTGATTGTCCGGTAACTACCACAGCTATTAAGTGGCAAGACAAGGTATATATTCCGGGAGGAGAAGTCCGGGCGGGTGTCAGGACCCCAGAGATCCTTGAAGGCACTGTAGTCAGGTAATTTTATTATTGTTTCAACAATAAAGGGAAAATTGATTTATAAAACTTAGCATTCATTAATGAATAAGACGCATAAATATTACCCATGGATCCTGGTAGCCTTATTGTGGGTTGTAGCCTTGCTTAATTACATGGACCGTCAAATGTTGTCTACCATGAAGCCATCCATGCAAATAGATATTGCGGAGCTTCAGTCAGCAACCAACTTCGGATACCTCATGGCTATTTTTTTATGGATCTATGGTTTTATGAGCCCTGTATCCGGAATCATTGCAGATAAATTCAACCGGAAATGGCTTATAGTTTTTAGCTTGTTTGTATGGTCTGCTGTAACCTATGCCATGGGCTATGCCACTACGTTTAACCAACTTTATTGGTTAAGGGCAATCATGGGGGTCAGTGAGGCATTGTATATCCCGGCTGGCTTATCACTTATTGCTGATTTTCATACAGCCAAAACAAGGTCACTTGCGATTGGTATACATATGACAGGTTTGTATGTTGGACAAGCTCTTGGTGGTTTTGGGGCCACCATAGCCGATAAGTTTTCCTGGCATGCAACTTTTCATAGTTTTGGATTGATTGGCATTGGCTATTCCATCATATTGATCCTATTTCTTAAGGAAAAAAAGGATGCTGTCACCTTAGGGCCGGTCGATAATATTGTTTTACAAGATAAATCTTCCTGGTTTAAAGGCCTGGCTTTGCTGTTTACAAATGTATCGTTCTGGATCATATTATTCTATTTTGCTGTTCCCAGTTTGCCTGGCTGGGGTATTAAAAATTGGCTTCCTACTTTGTTCGCCAATACATTGCATATTGACATGTCGCAGGCAGGACCATTGTCAACCTGTACCATTGCCGCTTCATCATTCCTTGGGGTCATTTTTGGCGGGATTCTTTCAGATAAATGGGTTCAGAAAAATATAAAAGGCAGAATTTATACCAGTGCCATTGGCCTGGCATTGACAATCCCTTCTTTACTGTTAATTGGATTTGGAGATACGCTGTTTCATATCGTTACAGCAGCTTTTTGTTTTGGATTTGGTTATGGTATGTTCGATGCTAATAATATGCCTATACTTTGCCAGTTCGTTTCAGCGAAAAACCGTGCAAAAGCATATGGTTTAATGAATATGGTTGGTGTGTTTGCCGGAGCGTTCATAACTGATTATTTAGGTAGGTCAACAGATGCTGGTAATCTTGGGAAAAGTTTTGCCATGTTGTCTGCTATTGTGCTGGTGGCATTGATTGTCCAGCTTTATTTTTTAAGGCCTAAAGCCAATGATTTTGTAGACGCGCAGGAAGAAAAAAAATACACGGTTATTGCAGATGTGTGATTTCTATGAATTTAGCTTTTTGGTAAATCCATCAGCCTTAAAACATCAAATTATCATTTGAAATATTTGTTACTGACCATATTATTTTGGGAACGTAAGGCAAAACAATCAGGGTTCCAAAATTCAAGATCCCTGTTGCAGGTAGCAACAGCACAGGTGAATCTCCTAGAAATGGGTTTAATAAGGCATATTGCGGTTTTTGTTTTTTGTTTATTTTCAATAAACTCATTTGCTCAAGACGTAAAAGTAGCGTGCATAGGCAATTCTGTAACTTTTGGACTTACGCATAAAAACCCGAAAATCACATCATATCCATCGCAACTGCAAGAGCTGCTGGGTACCAAATATGAAGTAAAAAATTTTGGTGTAAGTGGTTCAACTCTATTGAAGAAAGGACACAATCCTTATTGTAAAACAGAGGCTTTCTCCAATATGCTTGCTTTCAAGCCGGATATAGCGATTATTCATCTTGGTTTGAATGATACCGATACAAGGGATTGGCCTGATTATGGGGATGAGTTTATGGCCGATTATTCGTGGATGATCGATACCATAAGAAAAACAAATCCTGCTGTAAAGATTTTTATTTGCCGGCTTACACCGATTTTCAACGGGCATCCACGGTTTTTATCAGGAACAAAAGACTGGTATTGGCAAATACAACAACTTATTTCCCAAATAGCCAAGGTCAATAAAACCGGGTTAATAGATCTTCACGCGCCTTTGTATTCTCGCCCGGAACTATTTGCTGACAATCTGCACCCTAATGAAGAAGGTGCTTCCATATTGGCAAAAACAGTGTATCAGCAACTAACAGGCAATTATGGAGGATTACAATTGCCAACTGTGTTTGGCTCAAGTATGGTACTGCAAAGAAGTAAGCCTATTAAGTTTTATGGAAAAGCCAATGCCTGGGAAAAAGTTGAGGTAGCTTTCAATGGCAATAAAAAAACAGGAATTACAGATGAAAATGGCAAATGGCAAATAATCTTTCCTGCTATGGAATCCGGAGGACCGTTGAAGGCGGTCATATCCTCGCCTGACACTACCATAGTGCTTGATGATATTTTAATTGGTGAAGTTTGGCTATGTTCCGGCCAAAGCAACATGGCTTTTCCTTTACGATCTGCCATCAATGAAAACGATGAGATGCTTCAGGCGCAAAATAATCAAGCGCTCCGTTTATTGAATATGAAAGTTCTTGCAGAAACTGATAACACAGCATGGGAACCTGCAATACTGGATCGGGTAAACAAACTACTGTATTTTTCGGGCATATGGGAAAAATGCGATTCAATATCTGCGGGAAGTTTTTCTGCTGTAGCTTATTATTTCGCTAAAAGCCTGCAACAGCAATTACATGTTCCGGTGGGGTTGATTGAAGTTGCTGTAGGCGGATCTGATACTGAATCATGGATTGACCGCAACACTATGGAACAGGATCCGGAATTAGTAAATGAATTATACAACTGGCGCAAATCTGATTTTTATCAACCGTGGGTACGAGAGCGTGCTGACATGAATTTAAAGAATAGCTTTAATCAAAGGCAACGGCATCCTTATGAGCCTTGTTATAATTATGAAGCGGGTATTTCTCAATTTATAAATTTCCCGATTCAAGGTGTTATCTGGTACCAAGGTGAAAGTAATGCTCATAACATTGAATTACATGAAAAAGTATTTCCAAAGCTTGTGGAAAGCTGGAGAAAAAAATGGGGTTACGAATTCCCCTTTTATTATGTGCAGTTATCCTCACTTCATCGTCCTTCATGGACCTCTTTTCGTAACAGTCAGTTGCAATTGTTATCAACTATTTCCAATAGTGGTATGGCTGTAAGTAGCGATGTTGGTGATTCAACTAATGTGCATCCAAGGCATAAAAGGGAAGTAGGGGAAAGGCTGGCCAGATTAGCATTGAATTTGACTTATAAACAAAAAAAGATTTTGCCCTATGGACCTATGCCTTCAGGAGCGCAAAGGTTGAATAAGCAGATTGTGGTTTCATTTAAATATGCAGAGCACTTAAAAACAAGCGATGGAAAGCTATTGCGTGGATTTATGTTGCAGAATGAAAAAGGATTATCGCTGGATGTAAAAGCTTTCATTCATAAGAACAAAGTTATCATACCGATTGGCAATAATATAAAACAGGTTTCAGTGTTATATGGCTGGAAACCTTATACGGATGCAAATCTTGTAAATGAAGCACAATTGCCTGCCTCTACTTTTAAAATTAATATTCAATGAAAAAATTAATTGTCACTTTATTATCTTTTTTCTACTTCCTTATGGTTTTCAGCCAGGAGAAAATACCCGTTTTTATTTCTGGTACGGAGGGGCATAAAAGCTATCGCATTCCTGCCATCATAGGTTTACCCAATGGAGATCTGTTGGCCTTTTGCGAAGGTCGGGTTAATGGAGCAGGAGATTTTGGAGATATCAATATTGTTATGAAACGTAGTAGTAATAATGGTAAAACATGGATGCCCCTGGTTACCATTGTTGATACCGATTCGCTCCAGGCTGGAAACCCAGCCCCTGTTGTTGACCTGACTGATCCTTCTTTCCCTAAGGGCCGTATTTTTTTGTTTTATAATACTGGCAATAACCATGAAGGTGAGGTTCGTAAAGGAAATGGTTTGCGGGAAGTATGGTATAAAACTTCAATAGATAATGGCAAATCATGGAGTGCACCTGTAAATATTACTTTGAATGTGCATCGTCCCAAACAACCTAAAGTTAATCCGGAATACAATTTTGCAGAAGACTGGAGGAGTTATGCTAATACACCGGGCCATGGCATGCAATTTAAAAATGGTAGGTATAAGGGAAGAATATTTATTGCAGCCAACCATTCTGCAGGTAATCCAAAAGAACAATTTAGTGATTATACTGCACATGGATTTTATACTGACGATCATGGTAAAACATTTTATTTGGGTGGAAGCTTGGCTTTAGCCGGTAGTAATGAATCTATGGCTGTTGAATTAAGTGATGATCAACTTATGATGAATAGCCGAAATCAGAAAGGAGACGTTCGTGCCAGGATAGTTTCCCTGAGCCATGATGGCGGAATAACCTGGGATACCAGCTATTTTGATAAAACATTGATTGATCCTGTAAACCAGGGCTGTCTTTTAACTATAGGTAAAAAGAAAGGAAAGAACATTATTGCATTTTGTAATGCTGCTGATACTAAACGTAGGGACAATCTAACACTACGAATCAGTTTCGATGATGGGAAAACCTGGTCCAGGCAATATGTAGTTGATAAAAGCCCCGAAGGTGTTAAAGGAGATTACACAGCATATTCTGATATGGTGAAAACGGGAAAGAAAACGATCGGTGTTTTGTACGAAAAAGATAGTTATAAGGAAATCGTATTCACTACCATCAAATGGAAATAGTTATAACAGAATGTGGGTGCTATAAATAAGTATAATTACAAATCTATTTATTGAGCAAATGAGTTATTCAAGGCAAGATCTGGAAAAGTTACAGGATTTTTATTCAAATCAATTACTAAAGGATACCCTTCCATTTTGGTTTCCACGATCATTTGATAAAGAGCATGGGGGTTTTTTGTTGATGCGGAACGGTGATGGTACGTTGCTGGATGATGACAAAGCTGTATGGATTCAGGGCAGAGCTACATGGTTATTGGCTACCTTATATAATACCGTGGAAAAAAAGCAAGAATGGCTGGATGGTGCTAGGTTAGGATATGATTTCTTAAATAAATATTGTTTTGATACAGACGGTCAAATGTTTTTCCATGTAACTCGTGATGGAAAGCCGATACGAAAAAGAAGGTATTTTTTTTCTGAGACATTTTATGTGATAGCTGCAGCAGCTTATGCTAAAGCCTCTGGTGACCAAGAAGCTGCAAATAATGCCAGAAGGGTATTTGGGCAATGTATTGCTTATGCCAGTGGTGACAAACAGCTTTCTCCGAAATTCACAAGTACCAGGCCTGCGAAGGGCATTGGCGTGCCTATGATTATGATGAATACTGCGCAACAATTGCGGGATACTATATGGGATGATCGTTGCGATGAATGGATTTTAAAATGGATAGCGGAAATTAAAAGAGATTTTGTCAAAGATGATATCCAATGTGTAATGGAACAAGTTGCACCTGATGGCAGCATTATTGATCATATTGACGGACGCACATTGAATCCAGGTCATGCGATGGAGGGTGCCTGGTTTATATTACATGAGGCAAAGTATCGAAATAATGATCCGGAACTCGTAGCTCTTGGTTGCAGAATGCTGGATTATATGTGGGAGCGAGGTTGGGACAAAGAATACGGGGGCGTCTTATATTTCAGGGACGTGTATAACAAGCCTGTACAGGAATACTGGCAGGATATGAAATTCTGGTGGCCGCACAATGAAGTGATCATTGCAACATTGTTAGCTTACTTAATGACGGGTAATGAAAAATATGCAAAATGGCATAAAATGGTTCACGAATATGCCTACAGTCATTTTCATGACAAGCAACATGGTGAGTGGTTTGGATATTTGCATAGAGATGGAACAGTTGCCCAAACTGCTAAGGGTAATTTATTTAAGGGGCCATTTCATTTGCCCAGGCAAGAATGGTTTTGTATGCAGATTCTTAAAGATCATCTTGAACTGGTAAAGTAATTTCTTAGAAAACACTAATGCTACATATTAATAGAAGCCTTAGATGGGTCCTTGGAGGTACATTATTTGCAGTTTTATGGGCATCAGCTTCAACGGCAACAAAAATTGGCCTTACTGTTGTACAGCCTTTAGTGCTTGCGGAAGTACGGTTTGCAGTAGCCTCCTTCATCATGTTATTTATAGCCCATATTATTTTGGGGCAGCGGTTGCCAACAAAAAGTGAGTGGAAGCAACTGGTTGTGTATGGGCTTTTGAATATCAGCATTTATCTTGGTTTATATGTTGTAGCTATGAAAGATATTACAGCAGGCATTGGAGCCCTGGGTGTGGGTACAAACCCTGTTTTCATTAGTTTCCTAGGCATATTCTTTTTGAAAAAGAAGTTACATTATACCATCATCTTTTCACTCATTGTTTGTACACTTGGAGTAGTATGTGCTTCCTGGCCATTACTTGGCAATGCTACTGTAAATATTAAAGGGCTTATTATTTTGTTAGTAAGTATGTTATCGTATTCTATTGGAGCCCTCTATTTTTCATCAAAACAATGGAATGGATTATCACTACTAACAATTAATGGATGGCAAACAATAATTGGTGGATTGTTGTTATTGCCATTCACAATTTTCTTTTATAAGAGCCAGGCCAATCAATTCAACAACAGGTTTTGGTTATCCGTAACCTGGCTTGCTATTCCTGTTTCTATTGTTGCTGTGCAACTTTGGTTATGGTTATTGCAATTGAATGCAATACGGGCAGGACTTTGGTTGTTTCTATGCCCTTTGTTCGGTTTTATAATTGCTGCAATGATATTGCAAGATTCAATTAATACTTACACAATTGTTGGGATCTTATTGGTGATTGCCGGTTTGCTGTTATCAAGGGTGAATATGAAAAAGAGCGAAGTTTTGTTTGACTAAAATGAAAGTTTATTATTTTAATATCTAATAGAAATGCGGAGTTTATCCCTTGTTTTATTTACTTTTTTTGCTGGGTTATTTTTAAACGCTCAATCAAAATTCAGTTTCATACCTGAAGCCTCCTTGACAACATATTACCAGCAACGAGCAAGTTTGTTCAGCTCTTTGCCACAAACTTCCGGGGATATTATCTTTTTGGGCAACAGTATCACTGATGGTGGCGAATGGAGCGAAATGTTCAATGACCTGAAGATAAAGAACCGTGGAATTAGTGGTGATATATCTGCCGGGGTTTTAAATCGTTTAGAAGAGGTAATAGATAGAAAGCCAGCAAAGCTATTTGTGATGATAGGGATCAATGACCTGGCAAACGGGACAACACCTGATAGCTTGGTTAAAAACATTTTCACCATCGCAGATCAAATGCGCGAGCAAAGCCCCAACACAAGGCTTTTTATACAAAGCTTATTGCCGGTAAATAACTTTTATGGGAAGTTTGACGGTCACACCAAAAGAGGAAATGATATCCTGGTAGTAAATAAATGTCTTCAGGAAAATGCTTCATCACATAAATATCATTTCATTGACCTGTTTTCTTATTTTAAAAATAACCTGGGAAAACTGGATACATCCTATTCCAACGATGGGTTGCATTTAACTGGCAAGGGATACCAGTTATGGAAACACTTAATATACCCATATGTATATGATGTGGAGATTAAGCCAGCTCTATTGCCATTGCCACAAGAATTAATATGGGATGAGGGTATTTTCCCTTTACATGCAAGCCACATCAAAATCAATGATACTTCCATTTTAAAGCAAGGAGAGTGGTTGAAGGATCAAATTGAAAAATTAGGTTATACTATTCCACTTAATTCTAGTGGCGGTAAAAATGTTATTGAATTAAAGCTGGGGACAGTAAAGGCTCCATTATTTGAGGAAGAAGCCTATCAATTAAAAGTTATGCCTGAAAAGATTGAATTGGTGGCTAATACTGCTCATGGCATTTTCAATGGCATACAAACATTATTGCAACTTGCTTATACGGGTGTTTTTATAAATGCGTGTGAAATCACCGACTGGCCGGCATTTTCCTGGAGGGGCTTTATGGTGGATGTTGGGCGCAATTATATGCCAATGAATTTGTTGAAAGATCAAATTGATATAATGTCCAGGTATAAAATGAATGTTTTTCATTTTCACCCAACAGAGGATATTGCCTGGCGTTTAGCTATTGAACAATATCCACAGCTTACTGCCCCGGAGAATATGTTAAGAAATAAGGGCTTGTATTATACGGAAAGCGAAATAAAAGAGTTAATCAATTATTGTAAAGAAAGATTTATCACATTCATACCCGAGATTGATATGCCTGGGCATAGTGCTTCTTTTAAAAGAGCAATGAAAACAGATATGCAGTCGGATTCAGGAATTGTTATTGTAAAAGATATTCTAAAAGAGATCTGTAACAAATATGACATACCATACATTCATATAGGTGCTGATGAAGTAAAAATCACCAATTTAAATTTTATACCAGAAATTTCAGGTTACATCGAAAGCCTGGGTAAAAAGATAATAGGATGGCAGCCTGGCGGGAATTTCACTGGGCAAACCATTCGCCAGTTATGGATGGATGATGCAGGAAAGGTAATGGACAACTCAAAGTTGCAATACCTGGATAGCAGGCATTTATACCTGAATCATATGGACCCCCTTGAAAGTGTTGTAACAATTTATAACAGGCAAATAACCGGAAAAGAACATGGTACCTCCACAGCATTAGGTGGGGTTATTTGCCTATGGAATGACAGAGCTGCAGCAACAAGTGAGGACATTCTGAAAATGAATCCAGTTTATCCTTCTATTTTGAGTTTTGCAGAAAGGAGTTGGAGAGGCGGTGGACAGGCAGGATGGATATCAAATGTCAGTGATGGAGATAAGAAAGGTTTTGCTGAATTTGAAAACAGACTTTTGACCCATAAGGAACTTTATTTTAGAAACAAGCCATTTCCTTATGTAAGACAATCTTTATCAAATTGGCAATTATTAGGACCATTTGATAATAAAGGCAACCTGTCAGCGAGTTTTTGGCCTGAAACAGGAACGGATAGAGGTACGGACATGCAGGGAATTCCTGTTACTGGTGGAACTGTTGTATTAAGACATTGGTGGGCTCCACTTATTAAAGGTGCACTAAAAGATCCAAAAGAAAATAGCACCTGGTATGCAAGTTCCAAGATTTGGAATGAAGTAGCGGGTGAAAAGGAATTTTGGATTGGATTCAATAATTTATCCCGATCTACAGCTACTAATTCACCACCAGTAGGTGAGTGGGATAATAAGAAGTCTGCTGTGTGGATAAACGGGAACTTGATTGAAGCCCCTAAATGGAAGCATGGAGGACAAAAAGGTAACCTTGAAATTCCATTGGCTGATGAGGGTTATGAATACAGGGAACCGACTAAGATTTATTTAAAGCAAGGATGGAATACTGTATTGATAAAAGCACCAGTGGGAAATTTTAAAGGCGAAAACTGGCAAAACCCTGTGAAGTGGATGTTTACGTTTGTTCCTCTTCCAAAGTACATACAATAATAATTTATCAAGAACACCTTATAACTTTTGAAAAAAGAAAAATGAAAAAGATACTAACGTTATTTGTACTTGCTTTGCCATTCCTAACTATTGGACAGCCAATTGGAATTATTCCGCAGCCTGTAAGCCTCCAATTTAATGATGGAAGCTTTATTATTGATAATAACACTTCAATACAGTTTAATAAAATTAATAAAGATCTGCAGGCAACTGCCGACTTCTTTGCATCCTTTGTCAAATCTGTTTCTGGAATTTCAATGTCTATCAACAAAGTAAAAGCAAAAACAATCGAATTTTTATTGGCAAAAAATGCAGAAATCGGGTCTGAAGGTTATTTGCTAAAAGTTACACCAACCTCAGTAAAGATCACGGCCAATACAAAGGCGGGTATTATCTATGGAATGCAAACAATATTTCAAACTTTACCAGCAATACGTACAAATGCAGCTTTGAAAATTCCTGCTATGCAGGTAAAGGACTACCCGAGGTTTAAATGGCGAGGGATGCATCTTGATGTTAGCCGGCATTTCTTCTCGCCCGAGCTAGTCAAAGAATATATTAACCTAATGGCCACGTATAAGATGAACACATTTCACTGGCATTTGACAGATGACCAGGGGTGGCGTATAGAGATCAAAAAGTATCCTAAGCTTACACAAGTGGGTGCCTGGAGAGTAGATCAAACCGATAAGACATGGAGCGATCGTCCGCAGGCTAAAGAAGGTGAACAGGCCACTTACGGTGGGTACTATA
>Ga0157371_10002641_pt1 | contig 17010 bp, 12 predicted proteins | sample C45metaG_FD_113462 | JGI IMG/M metagenome (GOLD analysis project Ga0157371, IMG submission 113462) | Corn rhizosphere microbial communities from Kellogg Biological Station, Michigan, USA - C4-5 metaG | ecosystem: Host-associated > Plants > Roots > Rhizosphere > Soil | place: USA: Michigan...
ATTTTTATCTGCAAACCTAATAGCATAGCCATCCATAGAAGATTGCGCAAAGGAAGGAACATCTATTTTTGCATATACGTTCTCTGCAAGCGTTAAACCGCAAATCTTGTCCAAAGGCATCCACTTTGGTTGCAGTAAAGCAACTTTTTCTTCAATTTTTTCTTTTGCTTCTTTAACTGAAATCATTGTCTATTTATTAACCACCGATAGTGATCATGCTTCTATTGTGAATTAGTCCTGCTTCTACTTTTTGCAAATTGCTCGTAAACTGGCCGCCCAGTTCTTTCGCTTTACTTTTGATATTTTGATCGATCAGTGGTAAAATATCTTTTCCATTTCTGAATGGTGTCAGCAGATCAGTTTCACCATTTGAAAAAAGGCAATTTTTTAATTTTCCATCAGCAGTTAACCTCATCCGGTTGCAACTATCACAAAATGGTTTTGTCATGGTGCTGATAATGCCGAAACTTCCTTTGTGTCCGGGAATAATAAATTTTTTTTCAGTATCATTTTTCTGACCTTTCGTGGCAGAAAATTCAAAATTAGTTTCAATCCTTTGCAATATCTCATCCATTGAAACTACTTTATTGCTTGTCCATCGATTGCCTGCAAAGGGCATAAACTCAATAAATCGAACATGCACAGGAACATTTTTAGTCCATCCGATAAAATCAGTTATTTCATCTTCATTAAAATCTTTCATCAGCACCACATTAATCTTTACTTTAAAGTCCTTATCAATAAAACTGTGAATGTTTTTCTTTACAACATCAAACATATCCCGCCTGGTAATAAATTTATATTTCTCTCTATTGAGGGTATCAAGGCTGATATTTATGGAATGAATTTGAGATGATTCCAACACCTCTTCAAATTCATGAAGCCGTGTACCATTAGTAGTTACAGCTAGTTGAACTCCAAGCGAAGAAAGCGATTTAATAATTTGCCCTGCATCCTTTCTTACAAATGGTTCACCGCCGGTAAGCCTTATTTTTCTTACACCATTATCTACGAAAATTTTAGCGATCTGATAAATTTCATCCTGTTGCATTAACCTGGAAGCCGGTGTAAAATCATAATCTTCCTCGGGCATACAATAAAAGCAGCGCAGGTTGCACATATCGGTCAGCGATATCCTCAAATAATCGTGCACACGATTGAATTGATCAATAATCATCTTTTACTTTTATCTTTTTACAATTTACGAAAAAAAGCCGGTGCGCCTTTAAAAGAAATCTCTATTTCATCGCCCTTTTGTAAATTCCTGGTATCCTCTTCATCGCAATTAATTTTAACCAACTGCTGGCCAACCAGGATCACTGCCACATAGTTAATTTCATTTTTTTCAACTGACAAGAAAAACCCTTTTAAAGAATTGATTTTACCTGATTGATCAGAAAAAATTTCGGAAGAAGGTGCATATCGTTCAATTATTCCATTTTGCAAATGAATCGTCTTGGAAGTTAGCTTAACTATTTCGTTAATATCATGACTTACAATAATAGAAGTGACTTTATAGTGAGAATGGATAGAAAGCAAAGTTTGTTGAAGATTTGACCGCATTTCATTGTCAATGGCAGACAAAGGCTCGTCGAGCAACAATAATTTCGGTCTTCGTGCAAGCGCTCTCGCAAGCGCCACACGCTGTTGTTGGCCACCGGATAACATTTGAATCTTTTTATTGCGTAAACCTGTGAGAGCCGTTAATTCCAATAATTCTTCAATAATCTTTTTTGAATCATTCTTTGTGAGTGCATACAAAATATTTTCTTCAACATTCATGTTCGGAAACAGTGCATAATCCTGGAAAACAAAGCCTACTACCCTTTTCTGTGAAACAAGATTTATTTTATTTTCACTGTCGAACCAAACTTCATCATTCACTTTTATCATTCCATTATCCGGCTTCATAAAACCTGCAAGCATTCTTAACAATGAAGTTTTGCCAGCGCCGGAAGGGCCGTATAAACTGATGAATGCTCCGTCCTCAATGTCACAATTCACATTAAGTTTAAGTGGGCCATCAGCGGCGTGCAACATTTTTTGTAAGGAAAAATGCGTCATAAGATTTTAACTTCCTGCAACTTACGATTTGAAAAATAAAGCAAAAACAGTATCGTAACAGAAATGCCAATGAGAAAAGTAGCGTACATATTTGCATCATGATAATTTAATGCTTCTACTTCATCATAAACTGCGATGGAAGCCACATTCGTCTTGCCCGGAATATTTCCGCCTATCATCAAAACCACCCCAAATTCACCAATCGTATGAGCAAAAGTGAGAACAATTGCAGTAAGTATGGAGGGTTTTATATTAGGTAACAATACATTGAAAAGCGTTTGTGTTTTAGATTTGCCTAAAGACAAAGAAGCTTCTTCCAGACTTGAAGGTAATGATGTAAGACCGGATAGAATCGGATGAACCATAAAAGGTAAACTATAAATTACCGATCCTATCAATAAACCTCCGAAGGAAAAAGCAAGACGAATATCAAAATAATTTTCTAAAAATTTACCAAAAGAATGTGAGGGACTGAAAGCGAGTAATAAATAAAATCCAATAACCGTTGGTGGTAACACCAATGGCAAACTCACCACGACTTCTGTTATCGTTTTAAAAATATTTTTATTCAGCGAGAGCCAACGAGCAACAGGTATAGCAAGAAAAAATAAAATGATGGTGGTGAGAAAAGCCAGCTCTAAAGTTAAAAATATCGGGGTGGGTTCGATCATCCGGTTTAATTTATGTAGCCATATTTTTTATAAATATCCAATGCATTTTTAGAAAATAAAAATTCATAAAATTGTTTGGAGGCTGAAGAATGATTCTTGTTACCGAATTTCAAAAGAACAGCTGACTGATAAATGGGCGGATAATCTTTACTGTCCAATTCAATCCATCTGCCCCGGCGTTTCATTTGATTGGAAAGCACGACAGCTTTAGCAGTAAAACCTACGTCGGCATTTGCGGTGGCAATAAACTGGCTTGTCTGAGAAATACTTTCGCCATAAACTATTTTGTTTTTCAGTCTTTCAAAAAGTGCAAACTTCTTTAAAAGTGCTTCAGCTGCGGTTCCGTAAGGAGCAATTTTCGGATTGGCGATAGCAATACTTTTTACTTTATTTGACAATAAAAACCGCAGATCCGTATGTAACTGAAATCCGTCTTTTGTTGTCCACAAAACCAATGCGCCTCTGGCATATACTTTTGGCTTCTCCGCAGCAAGTCCTTCTGTAAAGATGTTTTCAGGATATTTTGTGTCGGCAGAAATAAAAATATCAAACGGTGCTCCTTGAATTATTTGTCTTGTTAAATTCCCCGATGCGCCGATCACCGCATCAACACGAATGTGATATTTATTTTCAAAGTCATTTTTCAATTCATTAAATGCGTATTGCATATTAGCAGCAACGGCAACTGTGATTTTCTGTTGCTGTGCAAAAGATCTGACCGGATGAAAAAAAATAAAAAGAATCAGGAAGCTGATCAGTCTTCGTTTCATAGATCTTCATTCTTTAATAATTCCTCATAATCCTTTTTTGTATCTACATCGAAGCTGCCGTTTTCAAAATTTACTGATGCCACATCTTGCGGGTATTTTTGCAAAATCTTTTTCGCACCATGATCTCCTTTCAATTGCAAAAGTTCCTGGAAATATTTTTTATCAAACAAACAGGGAGTCCCAAGAGTATCGGCGTAAGAACACGCGATAATATTTTTGCCCGTTCGTCTCTTTTCGTCTACCAGTTCCCGGAATAAGAGCGAAGAAATATACGGTTGATCACAAACGGCAATAATACAATTCCTGAGTTCTTTAAAATTCGCAAGAGCCTTATGCACGCCCGCTTTTATCGAAGAAGACATACCACTCTCCCACGCTTCGTTTATTACAGTTTGTTCTTCCATGCTTTTAATTTCTTGCATTACTTTTTTTGAATTTGCCCCAAGGACAACAATTACAGGCATCAAAGATTTTTGAGCTTCTTTTATCGTATGAGCCAATAAAGTTTCACTTTTGAAATACAATAATTGCTTCGGTTTTTTCATACGTACTGAAGCTCCTCCGGCCAAAATAATAATTACATTTTCATTCATATTTAAAAGATAAAAAAAATATATGAATTAAATGGAAGTAATTCTTAGCAAATAAAAATTGAAAGAGTTATGTCAAATGGCAACCACCGTTTCAAGTCATTAAAATAAACCGTTTTAAAATCTGAGAAACTATCAGGCGCCTTTATTAAAATCCATAATAAAAGTGGTTCCGCTATCAGGGAGGCTTTCCACCTGAAGAGTGGCTTTATGAGATTGGAAAATACCATACGCAGCCGACAGCCCTAAACCCATTCCATTTTTTTTCATAGTAAAAAAAGGTTCAAAAATATTAGACAGGTATTCCGCAGGAATTCCCCGACCATTGTCTTTGATAGCTACCCTGTAGCTTTCTGCCGCATCAGTAACTGAAACAGATAATTCTCCCTTATCTGACTCCATAGCCTCAATTGCATTGATAAGAATGTTTGAAAAAGCGATCTGTAATTTGGGCTTATCAACCCATACGTATAATGGATTGGGGAAAAAAATGCGGTTAAGCTTTATTTTTTGAAGGTCAATTCTGTCTTTTGCAAATGATAAACTTTCTTCCACCACATCCTGTAATACATGCTTTTCAAATTCAAGTTCCATGGTTTTCGTTGACCTGAGTAGTTCAGTTATCATTTGATTTATCCTTCCTGTATTTCTGCTGATGATATTAATCAACGATAGATGGTCGGACGATTCTCCCAAAAGAAACTCAAGGTTTTCAGCCGAAAGCAGGATATTGTTTAAAGGATTTCTTATTTCATGCGCCAGCATCCTTACCAATCTTTCATTGGCAACAAGTTTCGCTGATTGAAGATTGATCTGTTCAGCGCGTTTTATGTTGGTTATATCATGAATAACCCCCCTGCATAAATTCAGGTCGCCGGATTTGGTTTCAACCGATAAAGAAAGGATACAATTTCTTCTTTCCCCTTTATTGTTTTCAATTTCTATTTCCAGTTCATCTATATTTTTTTTATCCCGCACGCGCAATTTTATTTTTTCCTTCATGAGATCGTCTGGAATAAAATCATATAAAACGCGTGTCTTTAACAGCTCCTTGTCATATCCGAAAAAGTTGACGGCAGTTTCATTGACCTCATTTAGAAGCAGATCGTTGTCAGCAATGAACAATACATCACTCGAACTTTCAAATAGATTGCGGTATTTATTTTCGCTATCCTTAATTGCTTTTAGGGAGGCATAGCGATCAAGTGAATATCGGATACACCTTTCCAACTTTTCAGAATCCAAATCAGATTTTATAAGATAATCCGTAGCGCCAAACTTCATCGCTTCCACATCAATTTGCCTGTTTCCTTTACCGGTTAATAAAATCAATGGTTTACAATCCTCTACACACGAAACATCCTTTAGTAAATCAAGACCTGTACCTGCACCTAAACGGTAATCTATAAGGTATATATCATTATCTCCATCCTTAATTTTTGAAACTGCCTCCCTATAATTGTTACACCAGGTGGAAACAAATTGTTTTCCGTCAATATCTTTAAGATAACCAGAGATGATAAAAAAATCATCCTCATCGTCATCAATTATTAAGACTTTGATTTTCTCGTGCGTAAGCATCATTGGCTAATTTGCGGCAAAATTAAACTAAAAGAAGAACCAGCATTATCACTTTCGGCATAAATTATACCGCGGTGCTGATCTACAATCTTCCTGCAAATAGCAAGACCTAGACCATTTCCGTGAAATTCATTTTTCCCATTCAGTTGCACAAAAGGCTCAAATACTTTTTCTGAGTGCTTCTGGCTGAATCCTATACCGTTATCAGCAAATTTAATCTTATAATACTTCTTTTCAAACCGCAGATTAAAATTATTTTTTTCGTCATCGGTTGCTTCGGAACTGGTAATATCAACCCGGGGAATTTGTTCCTTCTTACGATATTTTATTGAATTGCTAAGAATGTTATAGAAGACCGTCTTAATATTTGAAAAATCTGCTTCTATTAAAGGAAGATCGCAAGTTTGAATGATCGCTCTGCTTTCAGTAATGGGTCCTGATAATTCAGTTAGTGTTTCTGTTAAGGCCTTATTCAGGTCACAATTTTCCACAAAGCCGCAACAGTTGATTGAATTAAGTTCTGTTATCCCATCAATGGTGGATTGCATCGAAGTTATATTCTTCCTTATTCTTTGAAGGTAATTCTGTGCCTCACCAGGAATTTCCTCTCCAAGCTTGTTCTCCAGCATATCCGCAAAGGTGGCTATTTTCCTAAGTGGCGACTTCAGTTCATGTGATGCAAGCTCAAGAAAATTGTTCTTCTCATTGATTAGTTCTCTCATCCTGAGATTGACACAATTAATTTTTTCCTCCAAATCTGTATTTTTTTGCACATTCTGCTGGTATTTCTCCTCCATGGTTTTATATTTGAAGCTCTTGCAATGTGTTATAAAAACGTTTCATGTCAAAATTAAAGGTATTAATTATAGATGATGAAGAAGATTTCTGCGAAAATGTCGGATCATTTTTTAAAAACCGCGGACTAGAAGTTTTAACTGCCGGTACACTTTTAGATGGCCTTCGACTTCTTGAACAACAAAAGCCGGAAGTTTTATTTCTTGATAATAATCTTCCTGACGGACAGGGATGGCAGAAGACAACTTATCTTGCCAAGACCTATCCATCCTTAAAAATTAACCTGATAAGCGCCTATAGAGAATCTTCCGGCGAGTTTGCGAATATGGATAATGTGAAGATTTGGGAAAAGCCGCTTTCACTGAAGAAACTCGCAGCTGCTTTTGATGGAAGTATTCCCAGCTCCTAATTATTTAAAGGACCTTTGGAAACATTTAATAAATATTTCACAAGGTTTTCCAGTTCATCGATACCTGAAGGTTTTACGAGGTAATCGTAAGCTCCTAATGCAAGGCAGGCGTTCTTATACTGGATGGCACCTGAGGTGCTCCAGATTACTTTTGGAATATTTTTAACTTTGGTTTTGCCATCAAGTGATTTTAATATTTCAGCGCCATTCAATCCTGGCATATTGTAGTCTATTAAGATCAGCGAAGGCAAAGCATCAGCGGAAGCTTCTTCCACAAATGACAAAAGTTTTTTACCATTATTAACAAATTGAACTTTCACAGAAGGATCAATTTCAGCAAATGCCTCTTCAATAATTTCCTTGTCGTCCATATCGTCCTCTCCGATCAGGATCAGCTTTCCATTTTTTTTACTCGTACTTCTTCCGTCATTGCTCATATAAGAATAATTAAATTAAAAATAGATTAACCTTATCAATAAAAAACTTTTTTCAATTACAATAACCAATTATCTTACCATATTGTGTGATACTGTTTTAAAAGATTGATATATATTTGAATCAACTTCATTCCTCATTTAATCCCATCAATAATTTCGTATGAAGAAAACACCAAATGGCTCCAACAGTAACAGAACGGGTTTACTGTCCACTTCTACAGAAGCAAAAGTTGTGCGAAACGGCAAATCGAACGGCCACGCCAGTATTACTATAAGTGAAAAGATCAAGCCAAAAAGCAAAAATGGTGCTTTCTTATCCTCTCATAATGAAATAGAATCGTTGCACATGCAGCAGCTCTTACACGTTCTTGACCAGGTAAGAAACGGCAATTTCAGCGTTCGGATTCCGGTGACGGGATCAGGCATAAACGGAAAAGTTTGTGATACACTTAATGATATTATCTCGTTAAACGAAATTCTTTTCCTTGAATTAAAAAAGGCCAGGAATAAAATCGGAAAACAAGGAAATCTTAACCACCGTGTTGAACTACCCCGTTATACAAGAGGAGCATGGAATGAAGGCGTAGACTCGATCAATAACCTGATATCTGATCTTGTACACCCAAGCATTGAGATAGCAAGTGTAATCAGTTCGGTTGCGAAAGGAAATCTTTCTCATGAAATGCCACTTAAGATCGGCGATCATGTACTCCAGGGAGAGTTTGTAAGAATAGCGAAAGAAGTAAACCATATGGTGAAGCAGCTAAACCTTTTTTCAATGGAAGTAACCCGTGTGGCAAGAGAAGTGGGCTCTGAAGGTATATTAGGCGTGCAGGCAAAAGTTAAGGGCGTTGCGGGTGTGTGGAAGGACTTGACCGATTCTGTGAACCAGATGGCCGGAAATCTTACAAGCCAGATGCGTAACATTGCTGAAGTAACCACCGCTGTTGCGAAAGGGGACCTATCCAAAAAGATAACCGTGGATGTTCAAGGCGAAATTCTCGAACTTAAAAATACAATCAACACGATGGTGGATCAGCTGAATTCCTTCTCTTCGGAGGTAACAAGGGTTGCGCTGGAGGTTGGTACAGAAGGAAAACTCGGTGGACAGGCAGAAGTGAAAGGTGTTGCAGGAACATGGAAAGACCTTACGGATTCGGTGAACCAGATGGCATCTAACCTTACAGGGCAGGTGCGTAACATTGCTGAAGTAACCACCGCTGTAGCACGCGGCGACCTTTCAAGAAAAATCACAGTGGATGTAAAGGGAGAAATTCTTGAACTTAAGAATACGATTAACACGATGGTGGATCAGTTGAATTCCTTCTCCGTGGAAGTAACACGTGTGGCAAGGGAAGTAGGATCTGAAGGAAAACTCGGTGGACAGGCAACTGTAAAAGGTGTAGGAGGAGTTTGGAAAGATCTTACAGAATCGGTAAACCAAATGGGTTCCAATCTTACAGCGCAGGTGAGAAATATTGCTGAAGTAACCACAGCTGTTGCAAATGGTGATCTTTCCAAAAAAATTACCGTGGATGTTCAGGGTGAAATTCTTGAACTGAAAAACACCATCAACACGATGGTGGATCAGTTGAACTCCTTTGCTTCCGAGGTTACTCGTGTTGCTCTCGAAGTGGGAACAGAAGGAAAACTCGGTGGACAAGCCAAAGTGCAGGGCGTAGGAGGAACATGGAAAGATCTTACAGATTCGGTTAACCAGATGGCCTCCAATCTGACCGCCCAGGTAAGAAATATTGCCGAAGTAACAACAGCGGTTGCGAACGGTGACCTTTCAAAAAAAATCACGGTGGATGTTTCCGGTGAAATCTTTGAACTTAAGAAGACGATCAATACGATGGTGGACCAGTTGAACTCATTTGCATCAGAAGTTACCCGTGTGGCACTTGAGGTCGGAACTGAAGGTAAACTTGGTGGACAAGCCAGGGTAAAGGGTGTTGGTGGAACCTGGAAAGATCTGACAGAATCAGTGAACCAAATGGGATCAAACCTTACCGCCCAGGTAAGAAACATTGCAGAGGTAACGACTGCTGTGGCTAAAGGTGATCTTTCCCGTAAAATAACTGTAAATGTAAAAGGAGAAATTCTTGAATTGAAAAACACCATCAATACGATGGTTGACCAGTTGAATGCTTTTGGTTCAGAAGTTTTCCGTGTGGCAAAAGAAGTGGGATCAGAAGGAAAACTCGGAGGCCAGGCAGACGTGCCTGGTGTGGAAGGCCTTTGGAAATACCTTACCGATTCAGTAAATAAAATGGCTTCTAATCTGACCTCACAGGTTAGGAACATTGCGGAGGTAACTACTGCGGTGGCAAACGGTGACCTTTCCCGTAAAATACAGGTGGATGTAAAAGGCGAAATCCTGGAATTAAAGAATACCATTAATACAATGGTGGAACAGCTTCGTGCCTTTGCATCGGAAGTTACGCGTGTGGCCAAGGAAGTGGGTACAGAAGGAAAATTAGGCGGCCAGGCTAATGTACCGGGTGTTGCCGGAACATGGAAAGACCTTACCGACTCTGTGAACCAAATGGCGGGAAATCTTACTGCGCAGGTAAGAAATATCGCTGATGTAGCGATTGCGGTTGCCAATGGGGATATGTCGAGGAAGATCACTGTGGATGTGCACGGTGAGATCTTACAATTAAAAGAAACGCTTAATACCATGGTGGATCAGCTAAGAGCTTTCGCATCAGAGGTTACGCGTGTGGCAAGGGAAGTAGGTACTGACGGAAAATTAGGGGGGCAGGCTTTTGTACCTGGAGTAGCTGGAACTTGGAAAGATCTTACCGATTCAGTAAACCAAATGACTGGGAACCTTACATCACAGGTTAGAAATATTGCCGAAGTGACCAAAGCGGTAGCATCGGGTGACCTTTCGAAAAAAGTAACTATAGATGTTAAAGGAGAAATATTCGATCTTAAAAATACGATCAATACGATGGTTGATCAGCTTAACTCATTTGCGTATGAGGTAACGCGTGTGGCAAGAGAAGTGGGAACAGATGGAAAGCTGGGAGGCCAGGCAGAAGTTCAGGGTGTGGCAGGCACATGGAAAGACCTAACAGACTCGGTGAACAATATGGCCAGCAACCTAACCAACCAGGTACGGGGAATTGCTAAGGTAGTTACGGCTGTGGCAACAGGAAACCTGAAACAAAAACTCGCAATCGTGTCACAGGGAGAGGTTGCGCAGTTAACAGATACAATCAATGAAATGATCGATACGCTTGCGCTTTTTGCTGACCAGGTTACTACCGTTGCCCGTGAAGTGGGTGTAGAAGGAAGATTGGGTGGCCAGGCAAGTGTTCCCGGGGCATCCGGAATCTGGAAGAACCTTACCGAGAACGTGAACCAGTTGGCGGAGAACCTTACAACACAGGTACGTGCCATATCTGAAGTAGCATCTTCAGTAACAAAGGGTGACCTAACCCAAATGATCCGCGTAGAAGCAAAAGGTGAGGTAGAAGAATTGAAAGATACTATTAACCAGATGATCGTCAATCTTAAAAAGACAACCCTCCGCAACAGGGAACAGGACTGGCTCAAATCCAATCTGGCTAAGTTTACTCAAATGCTGCAAGGTCAAAAAGATCTTAACACGGTTACGCAGCGAATCCTTTCTGAACTCGCACAAGTAGTAACCGCACAAAAAGGCTTGTTTTATATTTTAAAGCAGGATGAAAACCAGGAAAATCGAAAACTGAAATTATTTGCCTCTTATGCCCTGGGGGATAAAGCTAAAAGGCAACAGGAATTTGAACTCGGCGAGGGACTTGTGGGCCAATGTGCAGTGAACAAACAAAGAATTCTTCTTACCAATGTTCCGAAAGATTATATCAAGATAAGTTCAGGGCTGGGCAAATCCAATCCTGTTAATCTGGTTATTCTCCCTGTACTGTTCGAAAATGAGATTAAAGCGGTAATTGAACTTGCTTCCTTTGATACCTTTAGCGAAACCCATCTCGACTTCCTCAGCCAGCTCACAGAAAGTATCGGGATTGTGTTAAACACAATTGAGGCCAACTCAAGGACGGAAGAACTTCTTGAGCAATCGCAATCACTGGCTGATGAGTTAAGAAGGATCAACGAAGAATTACAGGATAAAGCGCAATTAATGATCAAGCAGAAGGAAGAAGTGGAAGGAAAGAATAAAGAGGTGGAAGAAGCCAGGAGATCGCTGGAAGAAAAAGCAGAACAGTTGCAATTAACCTCAAAATATAAATCTGAGTTCCTTGCAAATATGTCACATGAACTTAGGACCCCTTTGAACTCTTTACTGATATTAGCACAGCAGTTGTACGAGAATCATGAAGGAAACCTTACCAACAAACAGGTTCATTATGCAAAAACCATTCACAGTTGCGGTGATGATCTTATACAATTGATCAATGATATCCTGGATCTTTCAAAAATTGAATCCGGCTATATTTCAACTGATTTTGTAAACATCAAATTCAGCACGATCACGGCATTTGTTGAAACCACTTTTAAACATGTTTCCGAAAATAAGAATTTAAAATTCACTATCGAGCTCGATAGAAATCTTCCTCAGAGCCTCGAAACCGATGCACAACGGCTCAACCAGATACTGAAGAACCTGCTTTCGAATTCGTTTAAGTTTACCGAAAAAGGGGAAGTAAGTTTACGCATTTATGAAGCACACCACAACTGGAAGCCGGGCCATCCGGCACTTGATCAGGCATCACGTGTCGTAGCCTTTGAAATCAGGGATACGGGTATTGGAATTTCAAAAGAAAAACAAAATATTATTTTCGAAGCTTTTCAACAGGCCGAAGGTTCTACAAGCAGAAAGTACGGTGGTACCGGTCTGGGCTTGTCTATCAGCCGTGGCCTCGCCGATCTCCTTGGCGGCAGCATAGAATTGGAAAGCGAAGTTGACCAGGGAAGCTCCTTTACTCTTTTCCTTCCGATTGATTACACTCCTGTTGTAAAACATCAAAGAGAAGAACCTGAAAAGCCAAAAGAAAATGAATATACTCTCCAGTATCCTCGTGAAAAGATCAAGGTATCCATGCCAACAAATAACCGCCAGGAAACAACTGAATTGACAGCGCTTAATGAGATCATAAATGAAATTGGAGATGACAGAAATAACATCGTGAACGGAGATAAGGTAGTGCTGCTGATCGAAGACGATATCCGCTTCGCAAAGATCATGATGGAAAAAGCACATGAAAAACATTTAAAAGTATTGATCGCCACTAATTTTAGCGAAGTATTTGATCTGGCAAATAAACATATTCCGACAGCTATTACCCTGGATGTAAAATTACCAAATGCAAGCGGGTGGCGTATACTGGATCTTTTTAAGAACGATATCAATTTCCGGCATATACCGATTCATCTCATTTCAGGTGAAGAGAACCGGTTGCTTGCAATGCAGCGCGGTGCGAGAAGTTTTCATTTGAAGCCACTTAAAACGGAAGCACTTTCTGTTCTCTTCTCAGATATTGAAGAATTTAGCAACAGAAATACCAGACGTTTGCTTATAGTGGAAGATAATGAATTTGATGCGTCGCAAATGACAAAGATCATTAAAAACGGCAAACAGCTAAAAATAGAGATTGCCGATACAGGTAAGAAAGGTTTACAACTGATCAAAAAAAATACATATGATGCAATTATAGTCGATTATATGTTGCCGGATATAACAGGAATGGAATTAATTACCGAAATAAGTGCATCAATGGAGCAACAAATGACGCCGATTGTTATTTATTCTGCAAAAGATTTTTCCGCACGTGAAAATTCCAAACTAAAGCAGTATGCCAATAAGATCATACTTAAAGATGTGAATTCATTGGATATGCTTTTGGAGGAGACGGTGATGCTGTTACACATTCCCCATGAAGACCTTTTACCTGAAAAGAAAAAGCTTATTGAAGGACTTCGTTCCAAGACCGATGTTTTGACCAATAAAACTGTGCTTGTAGTTGATGACGACGTCCGGAACCTCTTTGCCCTTACTACCGCTTTTGAAAGATTTAATATCAATACGATCACTGCCGAAAGCGGAATGGAAGCAATGAAAATACTGAATGACAATAAGCAAATTGATATTGTATTAATGGATATTATGATGCCTGAAATGGATGGTTATGAGACTACTCAAAAAATCCGGCGGGAACATAAAAATCATACATTGCCCATTATAGCAGTCACTGCAAAAGCAATGAAAGGCGACAGGGAGAAATGTATTGAAGCAGGAGCATCGGATTATATCACAAAGCCTTTAAAAATAGACCAGCTCATGTCACTCATGAGAATTTGGCTTTATAAAAAATAGACAATGACTTTTGAAACAGCTAAAGAAATAAAGTCAAATAACGATATAAATATCCTGGTAATTGATGACAGGGAGGACAACCTGTTATCAATTGAAACGATTCTTGAAAAGGATCATTACAATATTTTCAAAGCTAATTCAGGAAGGGCGGCTTTAAAAATGCTGCTTCGTCGCCACGACTTTTCTCTCATCCTTATGGATGTGCAAATGCCTGAAATGAATGGCCTGGAAACAGCAACGATCATTTATGAAAGAGATAAGTTAAAGGGCATTCCTATCATTTTTATCACTGCCTACTCCAAGGATGAGGATTACCTTTTTAAAGGTTACCAGATGGGTGGTGTGGATTATATTTACAAGCCAATAAATCCTGATTTGCTCCGTGCCAAGGTAGCTGTCTTTGTCGAATTGTACCGCAAAAACGAACAATTAATGTCAAACGAAAAGCAACTCCTTGCGGCAAACAAAACGCTTCATAAAGAAATTGAAGAAAGAAAACTTTCTGAAGAAAAGATAAAGCTACTAAACAGGCAACTTGTTGAAAAGAATGATCATCTGAAAAATGTGAACGAAGAACTTGACCGCTTCGCTTATGTAGCATCTCACGATCTGCAGGAACCGTTAAGAAAAATACGGGTATTCAGCGATAAAATAACATCAGCAAAAGAGGATCAGCAACAAGTAGAGAGATACCTGGAAAAGATTAGCAGTTCCTCGAGAAGAATGCAATCTCTGATCAATAATTTATTGAAGTTTTCAAGATATACACTTAATGCTTCTGATTTTGTGAAAGTAAACCTGAATGAATTGCTGGCTGAATCGCTTACGGAACTTGACGTGGAAATCGAGAAAAACCAGGTAGTTTTTTATACTGATCCATTACCGGTTGTTGAAGCAGTTCCTGAATTAATGCGACAGGTATTTTATAATTTATTCAGTAACGCAATTAAATTCAAACAGAAAAACCAAACTCCCGTTATCCATGTTTCATGCAGCCGCATGAAGGAAGAGGAATCAAAGTTTCATGATAGATATGTAAAAGGTACTACCTATTATGGCATCAAAATATCAGACAATGGCATTGGGTTTGACGAGCAGTTTTCTGAAGATATTTTTATGGTTTTTAAAAGGCTGCACAGCTTCCATGAATTTGAGGGCACCGGGGTCGGATTGTCGATTTGTAAAAAAATTATAGACAAACATAACGGTTTCATAACCGCATCATCCAAGGCCAAAGAAGGTTCAACTTTTTTAATTGAACTTCCGGAAAAACAATCACATCATTATTGATTCGTGTGGCAGGTGCTTCTATAATTGCAAAATCTGCAGTCGGTAATGTTACGGATGTTTTTAAACATTGCTTCATTTCCCTGTAAGAATAATAATCTGATTTTTGGAGGATTTATTCTGTTATCTTAAAAGCCACAGCATAATTGCCTGCGGATTTTTTTCTGAATATGGATGGCATTGTGATGGTTATGCCATTCACTGATTTCTTCCATTTGATTTTCGCGTTCGGAGCATCCAGTAAAATCATTTTGCTTTTTTTATCAACAGCAATATTGTGTATTCTAATGACCGATGGCAGCACCACTTCATTTGTTTCATCACTCAATAGATAAACATACTTTTCCTGTTTATCTTTTGATTGCAGGTAAACAACATTGCCATCTTCATAAGGAGCCAAAGGAATTGTGTTATAGACGCCGTCTGAATGCAATTTCATCCATGCTCCAATTTCTTTTAAACGACTGTAAGCCGTATCACTCCAATCACCCTCAGCAGATGGACCTATGTTTAATAAAAAATTACCTCCACGGGAAATAATCTTCAACAACATATGAACCAGTTGATTGGTTGACTTATAATGATCATTTGGTACATAGCTCCAGGAGTTGCCCATGCTGATACAACTTTCCCACGGGTGAGGCAAAGGCGCTGCAGGTATCGTTTGTTCGGGTGTTACGTAATTTTCATATTTCCCACTAACCGTTCTGTCAACTACGAGCAAACCGGGTTGATGCGACCTGGCCATTTTTGCAATTCGGGGCATGTCAATATCCTGGTCATAACTAATACTTCGTTGCCAGTCGACAGTCGTGTCAATAGTTGAATTTGGGCGAACCCATCCTCCATCCAACCATAGGATATCTATGCTGCCATAACCTGTCATCAATTCCTGGATTTGATTATAAGTATAATTTTTAAAATCATTCCAACGTTCAGGATATTTTTTGGGATCATAATTTACATTTCTATCCTTGGGTGGAAAATAAGGCCACCAGTAATAAGGACAATGCCAGTCAGGTTTTGAAAAATAAGCACCAATCATAAAGCTGTCTTTGCGGAAGGCATTGAATATTTCCTTGGCGATATTTGCTTTTGGATTTTTAGAGAAGGGAGTTTTGGTTGAAGTGACTTTGTAATCGGTCTGTTTTGTATCAAACATACAAAAACCATCATGGTGTTTGGTGGTAAAGACAACGTATTTCATCCCTGCATCTTTTGCTGCGGCTGCCCATTTACCCGGATCAAATTTCACCGGATTAAAAGTAGTCTGGAGATTCTCATAAGCCTTTACATAGTCAAAATAATTTGCAGCATAAGGGCCACGGCGCTGCGTCCAGCCTTCGTCTTCAGGACAAATACTCCAGCTTTCAACAATGCCCCATTCGCTGTAAGTTCCCCAATGCATCATCAAGCCGAACTTTATATCCTGCCACTTATCAAGCTTCTGTTGAACCAACGGATCATCAGGTACCACGTATTTATCGGAATAATTATGTTGCTGCGCATCTGCTTTTATAAACAGGATAATCATAATAGCGGTAAGAAGTCCCTTGATCATATTTTAAGTTATTACTTTAAATTAATTATTAAATCTACAAGTGCCCAAAGTTGCTTATTTAATTTCTACAATTTGCTTTTCCGGATGATACCGGCTTTTATATTTTTCATTTCCTGATTGTTTACTGGTCAATTATTTTTTTGCAGCATTCAACTGTTTAAGCTTAAACCGAATTACTTCAATCGCCTCTTTTTGCCTTGAAATGATCACGTACATATAACCGTTATAAATTATCGTATGTGGGTAACCGTATTGACCGCCTTTATACAATCCTTCTTTTCTTAAAGTATAAGGTTGATCAGCAATGATGTAGTTTTTGTCAAAAGACTTTCCGTCTTCTGAAAGAGACAAAACTAAAGGTGTCCTGGCATAATGATGTAATGTATCAGGGATGCCAACGTAATAAAATCTTTTATCGGGCAAACGCCCAAAGTGGAATTTACTGTCGTTATCGGTAAACTTCGTTTCAACAGGAAACGACCAATGAGCGCCATTATCATTACTTTCAGTAAGCCAG
>Ga0157371_10002646_pt1 | contig 16982 bp, 17 predicted proteins | sample C45metaG_FD_113462 | JGI IMG/M metagenome (GOLD analysis project Ga0157371, IMG submission 113462) | Corn rhizosphere microbial communities from Kellogg Biological Station, Michigan, USA - C4-5 metaG | ecosystem: Host-associated > Plants > Roots > Rhizosphere > Soil | place: USA: Michigan...
CAGGCCAAAGAGGATGTTTTCCTGCACACTGAGGCTGGGAAACAGCAGCGGCTCCTGTGGTACGAGGTAAATACCCGACTGGTGTGCCCGCGCGGGCGTTAAAGGAGGGCAGGCTTTGCCCGAGACAGTCAGGGTGCCGCCATCCGGTTGCACGATACCAGCCAGAATTTTCATCAGTGTGGACTTGCCGGCACCGTTTCCGCCCAGAAGCGCATGCACCTCGCCGCAGAGAACAGAGAATTCGACGCCCTTCAGGACCTCCACGCCGTCATACTGCTTACGGATGTCACTCGCATGAATCAGTTCAGGTTCGGGATTATTCAGGGTCTGCATGCTTCCTCCGCACTGTCAGGTCGGCCGTTCTGGATGAACAAAAGTTTTAATGCAACAGTTTTGTTCAAACACTAGTCACTCATACCCTATAAAAACACCACAAACATCACAATTTATGAATAACTGATATTTATTTTGTAAAAAGTTCAAACGCTGTATTTTTTGTGAAATAAATCACGGATAATCTCATTTCAATCTGAACAATTGTTTTCATCTAACTTAAATGTTCAACCGGAGCCTGATATGACAAAGGAGAGCGTGACCCCTGTCCCCGAACACGCCATGTGTGAGGAAGAGCTGGTCGCAAGGATTGCGTGGTTCTACTACTACGATGGCCTGACACAGGGTGACATCAGCACGCGGTTGGGGCTGACGCGGCTCAAGGTATCCCGGCTCCTTGAGAAAGGTCGCCAGTCAGGCATTATCAGAATTCAGATTAATTCACGGTTTGAGGGCTGCCTTAAGTATGAAGAGGCGCTGCGGAGGCGCTTCTCGCTCAAAAGCGTACGCGTTTTGCCGGTCCTGCAGGATATGCCAGCGAACACACGGCTCGGTACCGGCGCTGCACAGATGCTGATGGAATCCCTGCAGCCTAAGCAACTGCTGGCCATAGGCTTTGGTGAGGCCGCCATGAACACGCTTAAGCGGCTGAGCGGGTTTATCTCCGCGAACGAAATTCGTCTGGTCACGCTGTCCGGGGGCGTGGGCCCATATATGACGGGTATCGGACAGCTCGATGCGGCATGCAGCGTGAGCATCATGCCCGCTCCGCTGCGGGCTTCATCGGCCGAGATCGCGCTGACGCTGCGGGATGAAAACAGCGTCAGGGATGTGCTGATGACGGCGCAGGCGGCCGACGTGGCCATCGTGGGGATCGGCGCCATCAGTCAGAGGGAAGACGCCACCATTTCACGGACCGGCTATGTGACGGCCGGCGAGCAGCTGATGCTGGGTCGCAAAGGGGCCGTCGGGGACATTCTCGGATACTTTTTTGACGCAAACGGAAAGATCATTCCGGACATCAGCATTCACCGTGAACTGGTCGGCCTGTGTCTGTCCTCACTTGTCACCATTCCGGTCCGGATAGGCGTTGCTGCCGGTCCTGAAAAAGCAGAAGCCATCGTTGCTGCCATGAATGGCGGCTATATCAATGCACTGGTTACGGACGAAGTTACAGCAGAAAGGATGCTTAAGCTGCCGTTTGCCTGAACATAAAAAGACCTGCGGTTTACCCGGGCGTCAGGCGAAAGACAGTAATGTGATCAAGTTATTACAGCTATTTCGTTTAAGCACACAGCCTTCACCTGTATGCGACAGCCCGGCCAGCCACGCAGTAAGCGGCGCAGCCGGTCGCACAGCGTGAAACTTTCAGCCGAGGACACGCACATGGCCCGACTCAGTAACCCGACTGCAGCAGACCACTATCTGATGGCAATAGATGCCGGCACCGGCAGCGTCAGAGCAGTGATTTTTGACCTGAACGGCAACCAGAAAGCAACAGGCCAGGCCGAATGGCACCATCTGCCCGTAGACGGTGTGGCGGGATCGATGGAATTTGATCTGACCCGGAACTGGCAGCTTACCTGCCAGTGCATACGTGAAGCGCTCGGCTCAGCAGGCATACCTGCGTCTGCCATAGCGGCGGTTTCAGCCTGCTCGATGCGGGAAGGTATAGTGCTTTACGATAAAAACGGGGAAACGGTCTGGGCCTGTGCCAACGTGGATGCACGGGCGGCCCGGGAAGTCAGTAGCCTTAAAGCGCTGAAAAACCGTACCTTTGAAGATGATGTTTACCGCTGCTCCGGACAGACTCTGGCACTCAGTGCCCTGCCGCGGCTGTTGTGGCTGGCGCATAACAGCCCGGACATATACCGGCGGGCGTCTGTGGTCACAATGATCAGTGACTGGTTGGCCTACAGGCTCAGCGGTGAGCTGGCCGTGGATCCTTCCAATGCCGGGACCACGGGGCTGCTTGACCTGTCCACCCGTGACTGGAAAAGCTGCCTGCTGCAGATGGCCGGTCTGCGCGCTGACATCCTGGCGCCGGTTAAAGAAACCGGCACGCGACTGGGACAGGTCACCCGCGCCGCTGCAGAGCAGTGTGGTCTGATGGCTGGCACACCGGTCATTGTGGGCGGCGGCGATGTTCAGCTGGGCTGTCTGGGACTGGGTGTCGTCCGGCCCGGTCAGACGGCAGTACTGGGCGGTTCCTTCTGGCAGCAGGTGGTGAATCTTCCTGCGCCGGTGACCGATCCTGACATGAACGTGCGTGTGAACCCGCACGTTATTCCCGGGATGGTTCAGGGAGAGTCGATCAGTTTCTTTACCGGGCTGACGATGCGCTGGTTTCGTGATGCTTTTTGCGCCGAAGAAAAGCTCATTGCTGAGCGGCTTGGCGTAGATGCCTATTCACTGCTTGAGGATATGGCCAGTCGCGTGCCGCCAGGTGCCTGGGGCGTGATGCCGGTATTCTCCGACATGATGCATTACAAAAACTGGTACCACGCCGCGCCGTCGTTTATCAACCTTTCGCTCGATCCGGAAAAATGCAATAAGGCCACGCTGTTCCGCGCGCTTGAAGAGAATGCCGCCATTGTTTCAGCCTGTAATCTGCAGCAGATAGCCAGGTTCTCAGGCGTGAAGGCTGACTCTCTGGTCTTTGCCGGCGGCGGGGCCAAGGGAAAACTCTGGAGCCAGATACTGGCCGACACGACGGGGACAACTGTTCGCGTTCCGGTGGTCAAGGAGGCCACCGCGATGGGATGCGCCATTGCTGCCGGCGTTGGCGCAGGCATCTGGCCAGAACTGGCCTCAGTCGGAGAGAGTCTCGTTCGCTGGGAACGCGAACATGTACCCGATCAACGTAATTATGAGATCTATCAGCAGACCCGGGAGAAATGGCTGGCTATCTACCAGGACCAGCTGGGGCTGGTAGACGGAGGCCTAACAACCTCTCTGTGGAAAGCACCTGGCCTCTGAAAAAATTACAGATACTACAAGGTTGAGTTGATTAATGATGTCTCACAGCTATCTCTGACGCCCTACTGACAAAACGTAAAGTGTGCTTAAAAAGACAGACAGTTCACTAAAAACTATGACTTATTTTTTCTATCAATACCGAATGGGGCAAAACATAGTCTGCACAGCATCTGCACGCAAGCAGACAGCTGGCCTGATTTATCACCCAGGAGGTCATCATGGCTGAAATCGATCCTCAACAGTTTGCACCTTTAAGTAAGTTCTTTCCTGAACTGACGCCTCTACAGTCCAGTCAGGTGTGCATGCTGGTTTTCTGCCATCTTACCGTTGAGGAGCTGGCTGATTTCAGAGGGGTTTCTGTAAATACTGTTAAAGAATCAATGTGCGCTGCTCAAAAGAAGCTTCGGGTCAGTTCGATCAAAGATCTGAAAGTGGCCGTTACAAATCGTGTGCTAATGAGGCTCGCTCTCGCTATTCCTGAAAAAAAGTAACGCTTAAAACATCGGAATATTCATTCTGAAAAAGAAAACTTTTATATTTTTCAGGTTCTCTAAGCTGATTCACTTATAACTGGACTTAATGAAGGAGGAGCGGTAAGTAAACATAGACTCATCAATTTTTACATGAGTTATCTATATCTAATTGATTCAATAATAATAAACAGGGTGCTTAAATGGATAAGAAAGTTTTAGCAATGATGATGATGGTATTTGCAGGTGCGGCACATGCTGAAAAAAGTCCCTACACACCGGACTTTTCACCCGGCAGTCTCAGTGTATCAGCCTCGACAGGCATGCTCGGCGGTAAATCAGGGGAGCTGGTTTATGATCCGGATACCGGCCGTAAAATAAGCCAGTTGGACTGGAAAATAAAGAACGTTGCCATCCTGAAAGGCGACATTTCGTGGGATGCCTATTCGTTCCTGACGCTGAATGCACGTGGATGGACTTCTCTGGCTTCAGGATCTGGCCATCTTGACGACTATGACTGGCAGAACAGTAACCAAGGAGACTGGACGGATCATTCCTCTCATCCCCACACCAGGATGAACCATGCAAACGAGTACGACCTCAATCTCAAAGGGTGGTTCCTGCAGGGCGACAACTATCGTTTAGGCGCAGTGGCAGGCTATCAGGAAACCCGGTTCAGCTGGACAGCCATTGGCGGATCATTTGACTATGACAACGGTACGCGGGTCGGAGATTTCCCTCGCGACCAGACGGGTATTGGTTACAGCCAGCGCTTTTCAATGCCGTATGTAGGATTAACTGGCCGCTACCGCATTAATGACTTTGAATTTGGTGCTCTGCTCAAATTCAGTGACTGGGTGAATGCTCACGACAATGACGAGCATTACGTCCGTCAACTGACCTTCCGAGAAAAAACATCCAGCTCGCGATACTACGGCGCATCTGTCGATGCTGGTTATTATGTGACGCCTAATGCCAAAGTATTTGCTGAATTCACATACAGTAAATATGAAGAAGGCAAAGGTGGGACGCAGATCATTGATAACACCAGCGGCGAATCGGCGAATATAGATGGTGATGCAGCGGGTATTGCGAACCATAACTATACCGTGACGGCAGGCCTGCAGTACCGATTCTGATTTTATTACCTGACGGGTGAAAAACCTTCACCCGTTGTCTTTTTAATCCGGACCAGCTAATTCCTCAATCAGTTCCCTGCCCTGATTTCCTATACTGCCCACGTCCTTAGTCACTTTGTACCAGCTAAAATCGCTTTCCGGTAGAGCTGCCTCATGAGCGATTTGTTCAGCACGCTCAGGGCTTGTTTTTTCGCTTAACCACTCCCTCACGCTTTCCGGGCTGAGAACAAGTGGCCGCCTGTCGTGTATATCAACCATGCCCTTGTTGCTTTCAGCAGTGACGATGACAAACCCTTCCTTACCGTGATCGCGGTTATAGGGAGCTTTTCCAATCGCGGCAAAAAACAGGGGCTGACGAGCTTTATGAAAAATAAAATACGGCTGCTTACCCTTCTCCGTTTTTGCCCATTCATACCATCCGTCAGCAGGCACAACCGCCCTGCCCTGATGCCACAAAGGTTTAAACATCCGTCCAGTTGAGGCTGTCTCACCTCTGGCATTGATGAGCGGAGGATGTTTCCACCATTCAGGGGAATACCCCCAGTAAACCGGCTCAAAATGAAGCCGGTCATTACGTTCGTTCAGCAAAAGTACGCGGGTGCCTGGGGCAACGTTAAAGCGTTCCAGAGGCTCAGCGTCAAAAGGCAGTTCATCCGGTGAGATGCCGGCTGATTCAAAATAGTCGTCCCGACAGTTGAACTGCGCGAAGCGTCCGCACACAGGCACCTCCTGAAAATTCAAACGGTTGATTACAGCCAACATAAGTCCGTCAGGCAGTAATTTTTGACGTGCTCCATAACTGACTCCGAGTATAGTCAGTATTTTGCTGATACCGCTGAGGCATCAGAATCAGGATGTGCGTTAAAGTCTCTGAGGTAGGTTTCCATCTCATTCGTGAGCTTAATCGGGGCGGGAGAAGTCAAATACAGGGGAACGATCCAGCAATCCAGGTTCAAAAGCAGAATGCCCATGAAGTTTTGTTTGCCATAAAGCAGGGTGAGTAACCAGACATTGATAATTAGAAGCATCAGGCAGGCAGGAACAATTATACGTATCCATATTTTCCGGTTGCGTTCATAAAAAACACGGTCAAAAAGGATTTCTCCCTCTTTTTCAGTAAGGTACCTCCGCCAGTTTTTCAGGTACTTCCCACGCACTCCGCAGTAAGACGCAAATTTAACGGCCGCTTTTTGCAGCCCTGGTGTGCTGAGGCCTGTCAGGGAGAGGTTATTTATCATCCTCAGTTCCTGATCGATGCATACCCTCTCATCCTGAGCCAGATAATCAAGGGATTTCATCCTTTCCAGCCTGTATTTCCGAAAGCTGAAAAGACTTTTCAAGAGTGCTGCTGGGTTAGCCCTTACAAGCCATTTATAAACAAGCGCCAGTAAAATCAACACAGACAGAGTCTGCAAACGCCAGCCGTGTCTGATTGCTTCACCTAATACGTCATTCCACATTGCCACCACTCCTGTTGGTATCAACTTACTGCCATCAGAACATGGCTGCTTCAACTGGAAGGAAATAAGCCACAACAGCGGACAGGTTCAGAAAAAAAGATGCATCCACTATACCGGGTGAATCACAGCTTGGTGTTCCGTTTAAGAATATTGAGCACATAGTCGGAACCCTCTTTATCAACCGAGTATTCAAGAAAACCAATGTCGTTGAGCTGCTGTAGCGCTTTTTTAACGGTGGCGTTCTGGTTACCCAGGTGTGAGGTCAGCTGCAGGCGTTCACGAAGCCTGTCGAAGCCGATACGGTAGAATGTGGGAGGAAGTTCAGCCAGATAGAGATAGAGCGCCTGCGCCGATTCCTTTCGTGACAGTTTCTGCAGCGCTTTCAGATACAGTCGCGTTTTGCCGTCTACCCGGTACAGTGTATTGAGCTTTGAGTTAGGCTTGATGAAGATCTTACCGGTACTGCTGTCGTAATAGGTAGAATCCACCAGATGCATGTTGATGGTTATGCGATCGTCTGTACCGGGTAACGCTTTGACAAAGCTGATACTGGTGCGGGCAATACGCGTCAGAGAAGCATCAAAACGTTCCTTAAGCTGCCTGTCAATGCGCTTGGTATCAAAGCCGCAGTACTTAGCAAAATCAGCAAAATTGAGCGACAGCTGATTGTCAGCATCCAGTTTCTTATTTGAAAGAGCATAGATAATGCCAACCCAGACCTTAAAGTCTGTATCCATGTCCAGCCGGGGGCCATAAATCTGGATCTGGTTGTAACCTTCACCCTCTACAATGGATAAGCGAGAGAGAGAAGCGGTGGCATCGATACTGTGATTCTTTCGACCACCCTTTCCAGTGGATTTAAGAGTAGGTACAAATACCCCCAACCGGAGCAAAACTTTGGGCTGAATGGTCTGTCTGAGGGTAGGTAACAGGTTAATAACTTCACCTGTATCCCGGGATGTTTCTTCGATAACAAGGCTTAACTTACTGTTATCCATAATTTATTTCCGAAAGATCCTGTTGGGGATAATTGGATCATACTACCCGCTCCAGTGGATCTAATCCACCCGTTATAGTGGATGATCTACCCGGTACAGTGGATGCACTCCCCGTTACAGTGTATGAAAGCACCCGTTACAGTGGAGCGCGTCGGCCTAAAGGCCCCGTAATTCGTGGTCTGAGCGCGATCTTAATCCTTATTGATCTGAGTTTGATCCTGATATGATCTTATTGTTTATTCTATCCTGTGGATAAAAAGAACAATGTTAAGGCTTTGCAGGTGCGTAGGGGTATGAGTGCAGGATTATTCACATCAAGAGGAAGTGCTGATCGGAAATGTAATAAAACACATCATATTGATGATTTTCTGATTCATCATTAACAGGAGCTATGGAGTAAAGCACTACAAACTACACAACCAAAAGTACGACAGCGCCTTATAAAAAATCTTTATCCGCATAAATGCATTCATAATGCAGGATATCTTGTGCTCATCAGACGGACCTTGATATAAACAAACTGTAATATGGCAGGTTCATCATGGTGTTAATCAGTAACAATACACGAAAATTACAGTAGATATGAAAGTTTAAGACAGGGCTAAACATCTAATGGAACTCTTCCACGGTACAAGAAAACGTTTTGATAATTTTGACGTATCTTTCAAAGGAACAGGCGAATCAGGAACTGTCGATGCATGCTGGTTTACACATAACTTCGATGGCGCTAAAAACCATGCTCTCATAAAAAACAGAAATGAAGGTAAGCCCCTCGTCTACAGGTGTGAAGTCACCCCGGAAGCATTAATAGCTGACCCCCGTATCAGTCTTAATGAGCAACCTCATATTGCGGAAAAACTTTACAGGCATCTTCCTGTTGGATTCAGTTGCGAACTTGAAAAGGGCTTTCACTGGCATCCACCAGCCAGAGCGGTGTATCTTAAGAATAAGGATACAAATTTCACGAAGGGTAAAAGCTACTTAGTAAGTAAGGACGCTTTGGGAGGAAAAATGCGGATGGGCGCAAATGATCTTATCTGCTTGTACAGAGCCTGCGGGATTCATGGGGTTTATTGCTGGGAAGGCGTATGGACAGACCCCTTCTACGGAGGGCCTACGACAATAATTTTTGATTTTGCATACCTGAAAATAACGGACATTATTGAAGTTTAGATTCGTGACCGCGTAACGTGCTGCACTGATTCGCTGGCTCACCTACCAGTGAAAGGAGCTAATGAATATGAAAACTGAAGACCCGATGGAAGTCTCTTTTTCTGCTAAAAAAGATTATGATGTATGGAAAAAAAACATTGAGGGAATGATCAGAGCATCCCCTGAACCCGTATTGTTAATCGCAGAGCCATTTCAGGGTAATCCTGCATTCCGGGAATGGGTCAAAAAGCTTAGCTCTGGTGAAAAACTGCCACGCGGTAAGTTTTTCCGGAGAGCGGAAATGCGTCGCTGGATTGAGAATCTGCCCAGTCTGAACGTCCATGGTGTATCTACTGTACACTTCATAGATATCAAACTTTAGTTATTCATATTTTATAAGGAATGAACAATGGATAACTATATTTTCATATGTGTGCCTGTTTTCGTTTTCTTATCAATACTGGTAGGGACGATTAAGTATTCTAAAGGCAGACTTGAAGTTAATAAATTTGCGCAATACATAGTAGGTAGCTTGGGTGTCGGAAATTATATTCTTTACTCTTACCCTTATAAATACGGGCTTTGTGGTTCTGGCCTGCTGTTGAATTTTCATAACGTTGAACAGAAACTCAAAAAGATTCCGTTTATGATTTTTGACACTTCGATGTCTACCTCATGAAAAGAACCTGAAGCCAGCTGACTTAAACGCTTAATTCAGGTTGATAGCATGCATGCGTGAGTAATGGAGGTTACTGAACCGGGCAACGGCCGATCCCTTCTGAGACTGGAATGCCGATCAACTCAGCTCCTGCAGGACACTGGCGCAACGAATAAACAGGCCCGCCAGGGGCACGGCTTTAGCAGCAGCATGGCTTACTGCGGCTCGCGCTCGAAATAGCAGGTCCCGTCAATGCACCATGTTCTGGCCGCTTTATCACCGCTCAGCGTGAGATTATATTCGGGTTTCTGAACTGCAGTTCCCGGATCAGCCCTGAAACACCCGTCCACAGTCGCAACTTCGCCGCTTTTCAGAACCAGTACGGACAGGTCATCGCCACCAAAAAAATGGCAGTCCGATTTAACCAGTGCCAGTGTGCCGTATTCCCTGAGATGACCTTTCCGGTATTTGGTGAATCCCAGGCCTGATATCGCAGATTTTAAAACCAAAAAAACGAAAAACATAAAAATCAGCCCCAGTAAAAGTGTGAAGATTTCAGAGGCTGTTTTTTGTCTGCCTGCCGTTTTACCTGTCATGTCGGTAATCCTCATAGATTATAAGTCAGAGCGCTGATGAAGAACCTGACGGCCGGGCGCAGCAGCGCAGTACGGGGTTTTACGGATACCGGGTTCAGGAATTGCTGCCGGGATTGTTAACCCGGGAAAGTCCTCAGGCAGCTGCACGTCAGAGAGAAACGGAAGCAGCGCCGCGCCAGCCTGTGAGCCATTCTCCAGCAGCGTTTCTATCAGGCACGCATGCACCCCCCGGTTCACGTCAAATGGTTTTTTTCCCGCGCCGGTTCGAAAACGGATTTGAGTGGAAGAGGCGGATGGAAGTGTTTAGCCTGATAAGTGACTATATATCAGTAGGATTAATGTTTGCGCACACGTAAACGATGCCACCTGTGATTCAGGTGGCATGAGTCAGGAGTGGTTCATCTTACAGAATTATTAATATCTGACAGCGGGCTGATTATTGTTTCGGTTTTGTATTGGTGAAGTCGACTTCATGGCCTTTTCCAAAAATCGCATCAATTTCTTTTGCATTCTTGCTGCCGTCATAAGTAAATTCCCAGGACGTATTTCCGCTTTTTGATTTTCCCTTAATGTTAAGGTATGTGTTTTTTACAACAATATAAGCGAAATCATTTGTCACGGATTTCGTGACCTTAATGATGCCCTTTAGAAAATTATTCTGGCCATCATAACGCAGGTTTTCAGTGGTTATTTCAATACCGGCTGATGTCCTGAGCTCATCGTCTGCAGAACTTCCGGCGGGCAACGCGGCGCAGTTATTCACGGAAGGTTTTCCGTAGATTTTTACAATATCTGCGTGCGCCGCGGTCAGGTTGTAATGTGCCTGAAGTAACAGCAGTTCTGCATCACCGCCCGATGATTTGTTGAGATTCCCCTTCTGAACCTCCCATGAACCGTCAGCGTGCAGAATCACGGTACACTCAAGATTAGAGTCAAAATTGTCTTCGGTGACTTCTTGTGAATGCGATGAAACCGTGCTCATGCTGAACAGCTCATTCGACTGGAATTCGCTGCTGGCGGCCACATAGAACCTGACTTTGGGTTTGATGTGATAATCCGTGCCCGGCTCAGGAGACCAGGTCACGCCGGTGAAGCCGGTACTGGTCTGGACGCCAAATGTCAGGTTGTGATACCAGTCATTGTCTTTCTCTTTATCCGGATCGAAAGAATTTGTGGTAATGACAACCTGCTGTTCCGGTGCCGTACCCGAGGATTTCAGCAGGGGCTGCTGATTTTTCAGGGCATAGTCTGCCTCCCAGGCTGTCTCTAAATCTGTATTCTTACTGGTCCCGGAGGTGATCACTACGTTCGGCGCCGGTGCCTTAGTATAAGATCCCGCCCGGGTGATGTACTGCAGAGGGACGCTGAAGGAGTTGTCATCGCCCTCTTCATAAGTCGGAAGAATGAGATAGGTGCTGGAGTTGGCGAATACTTCTGAGGACACCACCACTTCAGGTTCCTGCAGGAAAAGCCAGAGCGTCTTTTGCGTGGCCATTTTGTTCTGCAGGTTAATAACGTAGGTATTTGACATGGTTGATTCTCCTGAATAAAAAGGATGATTAATATTGCCTTAATTGCCACAGGTGAAACACAGTTTTTATTTAATGAAAGAAGTTCTCCTTAAAGTGATATTCATGGAGTGGGCTTTAATCCCGGAATAATCAGTCATCATTGCTGGATATTAATAAAAACATTAATTCTAAAAAATAATTAACACTGAAGTGCAGTAAGACGCCTGAATAATATTTCAGCAGGGGGTAAATTGATTTCGGGTTCAATCTATAACGCAGGATATTAAAGTGTCAATGAGTAATTTTATGAATGGTATTTGCGTTTTTTTACAGTTACATTCCTGAATTCCTTACTTTGTGAATATCATCCTGCTCCAACCTGATTTACAGGTTTTCAATTCGTCAGTTTGAGTTACGAGGCTCTTTATTCAGGAGATGTACTTAGCGCGCTTACCGAATAATTTTTTATGACAGCGTTCCTTATGCGTCTGTCGTCACGATTTACATAAGTTGCATAACTGTTTTCACCCCGCATCTGGCGTCCACCCGGTCCCGGGCGACTGGGTTCGCCTTCTGTCGGCGCCTTGCCTTTGCCCGTCACCGGCCGGTGTACTGCCATACACCCTTGAGCTGTAACTTGCTCCATGTTTTGACTCTTAAGGGTCAGGAAATAAGTCCTCCTGCGGGGCGTCGTGATGCGAAAATTTCCGGAGGCACCCATGTCGTGTGTCGCACGGGAGAAAAAACGATGAATCACATTGATGAACTGCAAGGGCTTATCGCCAGAACGGAAGAGGCAAAACGTGTTTACCTGGCTGAAGGGACCTGCTTTGCCTGGATTATTTATCAGGATCTGTATCTGGCGCTGGGAAGACAGGCTTTCTGTCCCCGGAAGATGCAGGTCTGTCAACAGGCGATGGAGGCGATGGTCGGGCTTGCTGTGGATGCCCGCTGACGTCGGGTAACCGGGAAACGGCCCGCACCGAGGCCGTCTGGTCCCGTTTACTTCTTCACGACGAACAGCTCCCCGATACCGGGTTCAGAGGAAAAAATGGCGTTATGAAGCTCCACCATTTGCATCAACTGCTCGCTCAGCACCTTAAAACGTTCGCCAGCCTCTTCCATCATGGGAGTATAAAACTCAGGTATCAACGATCCGCCCGCGCCATCCTTACTGTCAGGCGGGTATAAATCATAACGGCTGTACGTTTCTTCTGATTTCCGGAGTATTGCACCGGCCGCATCAGCGGCATGCCTGTAGGCGCGATCCAGTTTATGGAAGCGCCTCGCATATTTCCCCGACGGACGAAGGCCGTAGGTCCGGAGACAAAAACGTATCTGCTCCATTTTGTAACGCCGGATTTTATGCCTCAGGACAGCCTCATCCAGTTCCTTTATTATGCTTTCTGCAGTGTAATCTGACCCCGTTATGCTTTTTTTACGCCGCTTAAGGCCGGCTCCGGAAAGTACCTGAGCCACAGTACTTATGTATGCTAAGAACCCACACTGATTTTTAATCAAAAACTGGTTTACTTTAATCAAAAAACGATTAAAATTGATGTGTGCCTGAATGTTGTCAATGAAAGGATCGGCTGTGAAGATTGTCGACTATATCGATCTTTATTTTGAAGGTAATAAATCAGCCTTCGCAAGAAGAATGAATGTTACTCCTCAGCAAGTCACAAAATGGGTCAGGGATGGATGGATCATCCTTGACGGTCAGCTTTACAGTCCCAGACGGGAATTAGCCAGTGGTGAGATGATGCAAAACATTAAGTATCTGGCCAGTATCTTCGGCGGCGCGGAATACGCTCTAGCCGAGATTCGGGAACTCAATATTCGCGGCCCTCAGGCCATTGATATTGAAAAAAACGCTAAAAAAATGATAGATTTACTTCTGGATTTTTTTAAACGTGAAAATTATCAAATCTGCATGATTGGTTTTGATAGCGAACAGCAAAAGTATCTTCGTTTTCCTGAGCATCCCCTCTATGAACTGGGCGCGGCGTATTTTCACATTTACCATCCAGGGTCTGTGCTGTTTGCTTATGAAGGTGATTTATCATCAGACAGAACTTTCGAGGTCGGGTCTGATCCAAGCCGGTTTGCCGCCAACAGATTCGATTCCTACGCTTTTGCGATACTGTTTCGCGAAGTGCAGATGGCTTTGAGTCAGCACAATACTGTTGAGTAATTCAGAGCAGGTGTCCGCGATTTGCTAACACTTTCCCGGTACAGTCAGGAAAACTCCTCCTGACTGTACCAACAGTCCCTATAACGTGTTAACTGTGTGCATCAAGCCATTTAACCAGCAACGTATCTCCCCGGGAAATCCTGCCTTCACTCAGGGCTTTATCGAGATCGGAGATTGCCTTTCTTTCCACTACTTTCCAGTACGGGTTTAACTCTTTTATTACGGATTCAGAGGTAAACTGACACCGTGTAAAGGCCTCTTCAGCGCTGCTGACTGTTGGGTGCACAACCACGATGCTGAACAATGCGCCTATGGTCGCGCGTAGGTAATGCTCAAGGTTAACCGTGAGCAGTTCAATGTGGGGGCTGGTGCCGGCATTGTGGACGATAATGTTCCTCAGTAAATACAGACGGTGCAGGTGCCTCGTTACCTTTTCTGCGTGTAATGTCAGCTTATTCGCCATTTTTTCGCGAGACGCGATAATCTCTGCCAGTTTGCGCACCCTGTACATGACATAGGGATACTGGCGAAGATCCGCCTGCAGTACCGCAGCGTGGTTCTCATCCCTGAGGAACGCATAGAGCTGCCCGAGGGTGAATGAGGCTATACCGGGAGTAGTCAGTGTGGTTCCTGGTTCACGTACCAGAAAACGCAGAACCTGCCGGAGTGAAAACAGCTGCTTGACGACGTAATCGAGTACCATGCACGGCTCCACGACGCTGATCACGTGTTCTTCATGTGACGGTGTTCCCGGGGCCACGCCCAGCGTCAGCGATTCCAGAGCTGACCAGTATGCGGTAAAGCGGCTTTCCTGACCCTGGCTTTCAATGCCGTTGCGGAAAAACCGAAATGCTGAGCTGATTTTTTTCCGGGATACGTCGGGAGTATCGGTAAACAGCCGGTTCATCGCCACCATAAAGCGCGCAAATTCCTCGTCCGTTAACCGGTCCGCATTTGCCTCAATTTCATTGTCGAAGCGTGGAACTTCGTTCTCCTCCTCTTCCCTGATTATTGTAAAATGCTTCTGAAGGGTGATGTCCCCCTTACCGGCCATGTAGGCAATCACGTCCAGGGACTCGCGAAGCATCTGCCCTGCCATGTTTCTGGCAGAGGTGTCAGACATTGAACTCACAGGGATATCAACGGAAACTGAAAACCGGGTGCGCGGCTGATCACTGCTGATTGGCCTGAACAGGCATCCGTTAAACTCCAGTGAAGGGCCGTGCTGATTAAGCAGTGTGTAAAGCTTTTCACTGGTGATAAACATCCGCACCGTCACCTTTTCTGTCGGCGTAATCAGTTTTTGCCTGAACGAGTTGAAGGCGCCAGGAAATTCAGCGGATGAAGTCACCCCGTTACGAAAAATATTGATATAAAGGAGATAACATTCGGTCAGGGTCATGCCGCGCGTGAGCAGGACGCTCATTATGCCGTTAGCCAGAGCATGGATTTCCTGCGCACTCTCCGGGTCAAGCGGATCTGTCATAACCAACTGCTGCTCCAGAAGCTGTAATGCTGCCGGCACATAGCTGTCTTCAGTGATGTGTGCCAGCTGCCCGCAAAGGCTGCGGATAAGCCGCGGGCGTTTTTCCACCGGACTCTTCGTGGGATCTTCTAACACATCAGGGGGAAGGAGTTTGATCAGCTGGTCGGGAATGCCCTTAAACTCCGGACTTTTTACAACCCTGTCTTCCTGAAGGAGCTCCAGCAGTTCAGTGGCCACTCTGCGCCTCTTTTTATCTGCATGAAACCGGTCTTCCATCCCGTAAAGAAAGAGCAGTTCCTGAACGGTATTCAGGACATTGCTGTATCCAACCCGATCGGAGTCTGGACTGTTCTTGTGACAAAAATTAGACCAGCATTCAGCGAAATATAACTGACGTTCCGTCAGCACAGCCCTGTTAAGACGTCGGTCGACACGCATAGTTCTGGAAATCTCTTCATTAGTGAGTTATGATCCACTCATACCACATTTAAGACATCTGCCGCCATGCGGGGGATGCCACCGAAAAAAACGGCTCTTCCTTCTGTCAGTGGTCCTGTCCCGGGAAGGCTCAGAGCCTCATCTTCCAGAAGCCACCTCCGGGTGGCTTTCTGCTTTTCAGAACGCCGGCCAGGGGGCCGGCGGCATCAGGCGGGCTTTCCGGATCTCGTCAACGTCGTCGCGGAACTTCTCTTCAGGCACGTACCAGAACAGGTGCCGGTGAAAGGCATCAAGCAGCTGATAGTCACGGCCGGCGGCCTCGATAAACAGAGCACAGCTCAATGAAATACCGTGCGGCAGCATGGGGATCCCGGTGTCCAGCTGGCTTACGCGAAGGGTGAGCCAGGGCACGGCGGACAGCATGATGCGCTGCAGATCATCTTCACTGTGAATTTCAAGCAGGTGGCAGTATTCACGGTTTTCCGCCAGGCTATGCCCGCCGTCGTACCAGTTTTCAGTCAGCGACAGGCCCGTTGCCCCCGACAGCTCGCGATCCATGAGCGCCACCAGTTCACTGGTGCGGCTGAAGTTGCCGATGATGTCGCCAAAGGTCGACGACAGAAATCCCTGTATAAAATCGCTTTTGGATTTACCGGCGGCTTTTGCCTGGGCCGTGATGGCCGCATCCACATCGGCGGGAATGTTACGTACCGTCAGGGTGGACACTGAGGCAGCTTTCCCTTTTTTTAACTCATCACGCATTCTGATCTCCGTGGTGATAAACAGTGCTGTATGATAATCTGCATCATAATAACCTCTGTGATGCAGAATTAACACTTCGTTTCTTTTCCTGCCACCCGGGAGACGCAGCCCACTGTCTTCATTTTTTCCCGGAACTGCATCTTTCCTTATACCCTTGCATTTCTGCAGATCCGAAAAACGCCTAAGTCGGAAGATAGAAATAGAAAAAGCCGCATTTGCGGCTTATCTGATACGGTCTGTAAAACACTCCCGGATATGACAATCAGACCTTCAGGGTCATTCTATGAATTTTTCTGTTGCGACGATGAACGGTTGCAGGTTTTTCACTAATTCCTTCAGGTCATACATACTTTTGCAGCAAGAAATGGCTGGCTGATCTGGATTGACGAAGGGGTTATGGTTGACTGCCATTTGGCTCTTTATGCCTGCCATATTTTCATTAATCATGAACCAGCCGCAGTCGTTGATTTTATTGAGGGTGAAGATCAATTCAGTGTTCAGGAGTAGCCGCGAGTCCATCAGACGCTGTATCTCTTTTTGTAAACGTACATTTTCATTCTGAAAATACTGAAACCAGTCTGCATATACCTGCTCTGGGCTGAACTGAACGAGTGAAGGTGCAGTTCTGCTGAAAGGGGCAATCCCCTTAAAGACACTAAGAAATTCATCCGACGTGGAGTGATAGCCCAGCGTGGCGGAGATCGCCTCCAGGTGCTGCTTAAAATTTGTTGATATCCGTGTCAGGATAAAATTCACAAAGGAGGCGCTGGGCTTTTTTTCCGCATAAATCGGCGGGTAAATGCAGA
>Ga0157371_10002648_pt1 | contig 16960 bp, 16 predicted proteins | sample C45metaG_FD_113462 | JGI IMG/M metagenome (GOLD analysis project Ga0157371, IMG submission 113462) | Corn rhizosphere microbial communities from Kellogg Biological Station, Michigan, USA - C4-5 metaG | ecosystem: Host-associated > Plants > Roots > Rhizosphere > Soil | place: USA: Michigan...
CGCGATGATCCGTCTGCTGCGCGACGAGCACGATCTGACCGTGGTGCTGATCGAACACGACATGGGCATGGTAATGAGCATTTCCGACCACATCGTGGTGCTGGACCACGGCATCGTCATTGCCGAGGGCGGGCCTGATGCGATTCGTAACGATCCGAAAGTGATTGCGGCCTATCTGGGCGCTGATGAAGAGGAAGTGGTGTTATGAGTCAGCCGATCCTCGAACTCAAGGACCTGGACGTGTTCTACGGGCCGATCCAGGCCCTGAAGAATGTCTCGCTGCACATCAATGAAGGTGAAACCGTCAGCCTGATCGGCTCCAACGGTGCCGGTAAATCGACCCTGCTGATGTCGATCTTCGGCCAGCCCCGGGCGGCTGACGGGCAGATCATCTATCAGGGCGTGGACATCACGCACAAGTCGTCCCACTACATCGCGTCCAACGGCATCGCTCAATCGCCTGAAGGCCGGCGCGTGTTCCCTGACATGACCGTCGAGGAAAACCTGCTGATGGGCACCATCCCGATTGGCGACAAGTATGCCAAGGAAGACATGCAACGCATGTTCAAGTTGTTTCCGCGACTCGAAGAGCGGCGCAACCAGCGGGCGATGACCATGTCTGGCGGCGAACAGCAAATGCTCGCCATCGCCCGTGCGTTGATGAGCCGGCCGAAACTGCTGTTGCTCGACGAGCCGAGCCTGGGGCTGGCGCCGATTGTGGTGAAACAGATCTTCGCGACATTGCGGGAACTGGCCAAAACCGGCATGACCATCTTCTTGGTCGAGCAGAACGCCAACCACGCGCTCAAGCTGTCAGACCGCGCGTACGTGATGGTCAACGGCGAGATTCGCATCACGGGCACCGGCAAGGAGCTGCTGGTGAACGAGGAGGTACGTAACGCTTATCTCGGCGGCCATTGATTCTGCGCTGAAATATCCACAGCCCCGACGAGCAATCGCCGGGGCTTTTTTATCTCTCCCAATCAACACTAATTGCTGTGGGAGCGAGCTTTCCGGAAATTGTGGAAAACAATATTCACAAGCTCTCAAAGCGCGACATAAAGCCGCTGCAAATAGTTGTTTTGTCAGGGTTTTGACTTGTCCCCGTTTGCTGTGGAGCTGGCTGTGAATAACGTGGGAGTAGCTGTCTGGAAGCCTTTGAATCCGTGGCTTGTAGCGATGTGGTTGTTTTTTGATCAGGTGTTTTTACTGGAGTCTGACTCAGCTTTGTCAACCTTTTTATTGGTCGCGTAAATGGCTCGGAAACAGCGCGAGATGCCTGTGGATAAGTCTGTGGTTAAACTCTGGAAAGACGCGGCTGAGGGCCGTAGTTACTGGCTTGGCGCCATCGCCGCGTTTACCACCAATCGTGCAAATTGCCATGGGGCTACACAGCCGAACGTTCAGGGTCAAGCAAAAAAATTTCCAAATTGCCCGCAAAGCCGTGTGGATAGCGGCCTTCAGCTTTTCGACTTGCCCCCGGAAACTGTGGACCGGCCTGTGGATAAGGTGCGCGTACATGGCTGCAAGCCACGGCTGACACGGCGTAGCCATGATTGGTTATTTTTCATACAACAATACGAAGGTTGCCCGTAGAACCCAGGGCGGGCATGCTGCCAGCTGATTTTCTATTCCAATGGCTGCCGATCAGCCGAAGCAAGGAGAACACGATGTCCAACACCCTGTTTATTACCGGCGCGACCTCCGGTTTTGGTGAAGCCTGTGCCCGTCGTTTTGCCGACGCGGGTTGGAAACTGGTGCTGACAGGTCGTCGTGAAGAGCGCCTCAACGCCCTGTGCGCCGAATTGTCGAAGCAGACCGAAGTGCATGGCCTGGTGCTCGATGTGCGTGATCGCAAGGCGATGGAGGAGGCGATTGCCAACCTGCCGCCATCCTTTGCCAAACTGCGCGGGCTGATCAACAACGCCGGCCTGGCGCTGGGTGTTGATCCGGCGCCCAAGTGCGACCTCGACGATTGGGACACCATGGTCGACACCAACATCAAAGGCCTGATGTACAGCACTCGTCTGCTGTTGCCGCGCCTGATCGCCCACGGTCGCGGCGCTGGTATCGTCAACCTTGGTTCCATCGCCGGTAACTACCCGTACCCGGGCAGCCACGTGTATGGCGCGAGCAAGGCGTTCGTAAAACAGTTCTCTTTGAACCTGCGCTGCGACTTGCAGGGCACTGGCGTGCGGGTCAGCAACATTGAGCCGGGCCTGTGCGAAAGCGAGTTCTCGCTGGTGCGTTTTGCCGGTGACCAGGAGCGTTACAACGCGACCTACGCCGGTGCCGAGCCGATCCAGCCGCAGGACATCGCCGAGACCATTTTCTGGGTGCTCAATGCGCCGGCGCACATCAACATCAATAGCCTGGAATTGATGCCGGTAAGCCAGACGTGGGCTGGTTTTTCGATTGAGCGTAATGCCAAGTCTTAAGACCGCGTAACGGCCTTCGCGGGCAAGCCCGCTCCCACAGGGATTGTGCTGAACCTGTGGGAGCGTGGCTTGCCCGCGAAGGCGATCTGTCAGTCAGCGAAGATAGTCAGCCAGCCCTTGATAGCAGGTCGCCAAGTGATAGGGCGTGGTCGATGGCATGTCCTTGCGACTCACCTCGCCATTCTCATCCCGACACTCATGCCAGCCGGCCGAATGCAAAAAGCGCTGTTGCAACGCCTTTAACTGGCGCTGCACCGAGGCTTCGCTGTTCGGGCGCAAGGTCAGCGCGCGCAGGTATTCAGCCTGAGCCCAGATGCGTTGGGTCGCATCCTTCGCACAACCGTCCAGATCAAGCATGGCGGCTACCGCGCCTGTCTGTGGATCAACGCCCCATTGTTCGGTGAGCGCAAATGCACGGTCCAGCGACGTGTGCAGTCTGCAACCGCGCAGCAGTGGCGAAGACTCCAGCAGGAAATACCATTCGAACTGATGCCCCGGTTCAAACCAGTTATCCACAGCGCCCAGCGGTTTCTCCATCAACACATTCTGTTGTGGGTCGATGAAGCGCTTGTGCATGGCTGTGCATAACTCGACGAGCGCACGCTGTACGGCGATGTCTTCACGCACCGACAGGGTCGCGAGGAAAGCTTCGGCCAGGTGCATCAGTGGATTTTGCAAAGGTCCGGACGCAAGCGATGACCAGTCACGGTCGAGGCTGGCTTCGTAAAGGCCGTCGCCTGTCGCGAAGCGCTGGCCGATGACTTCCAGTGCCGCGTTGAGCACCGACTCCACCAGTGGCTCGCGCACCTTGGACCAGTAGTGGGCGCAGGCGAACAGGATGAAAGCGTGGGTGTAGAGGTCTTTGCGCAGATCCAGCGGCGCACCTTGCGGATCGATGCTGTAGAACCAGCCACCGTGTTCGGCGTCATGGAAATGCTGTTGCAAGGAGCGGAACAGCGCTGCGGCGCGCGCTTCGGCGGCAGGCACCTCGCCGATCAGGCTGGAGAAAAGGTACAGCTGTCGTGCGCAGGCCATGGCCCTATAGCGTTGGGGAGGCAGCGGTTGATGCCCGGCGTCCAGCGCTTCATAGGGCAGCGCCATGTCCGCATTCCAGCCCGGGCCTTGCCAGAGCGGCACGATCACTTCCTGGAAATGCTGTTGCACAGAAGCAAACAGAGCGGTCAATTCAGGCGCGGAGGCGGAGCGGGAAACAGGCGGCATTGGCTGGCGTCGTCACGGCAGGGTTAATTGCGCGACATGTTAGCAGAGTGAACGCATTGATCGTTCCAACGCTCTGCGTGGGAATGCAGCCCATGACGCTCCGCGTCACTGGACGCGGAGCGTCCCTAGAGGCATTCCCACGCAGAGCGTGGGAACGATCTTTGGGACTTAGCCCGCCAGCAACCAGACCCCGGTCGCCGCCGACGCCGCGCCCGCCAATCGAACCAGCGGAGCATCCGCTTGCGGCAACACTCGCACCATCGCATACCCCGCGGCGTGCAATGCCGCCGTCGCTGCCACAAACCCTGCAGCATAGGCCCAAGGGCTCGACATCTCTGGCAGTTCCAGGCCATGGGCCACGCCGTGGAACAGCGCAAACAATGCCGTCGCCGCCACCGCCACGCTCAACGGCGGGCGTACCGCCAACGCAACCGCCAGGCCCAGCGCCAGCACCGACGCCGCGATCCCGCTTTCCAGAGCCGGCAGGTTCAGCCCTTCAAATCCGAACAAGCCGCCCATCAGCATGGTGCCAACGAATGTGCACGGCAGCGCCCAGCGCGCCGCGCCTTTTTGCTGCGCCGCCCACAGACCGACGGCAACCATTACCAGCAAGTGATCGAGGCCGCCGATCGGGTGGCTGATGCCCGCGATCAGACCGTTATCACCATGACCAGGGTGGGCGAAGGCGATGGCTGGGGTCAGCAGCAGGGCGATGGCGCCCAGAATGCGTTTAAGTGTCATGAATAAGCTTCCTTGTTGATAAGTTTCGATCAGGCGGCGGTCAGCAAACCCTGACGTTCGATGAACGCAATGATTTCTTCCAGGCCAAGGCCGGTCTTCTGGTTGCTGAAAACAAACGGCTTGCCGTTGCGCATGCGTTTCGTGTCGCTGTCCATCATCTCAAGCGAGGCGCCCACCAACGGCGCGAGGTCGACTTTGTTGATGACCAGCAAATCGGATTTGCAGATGCCAGGACCGCCCTTGCGCGGCAGCTTGTCGCCGGCCGAGACGTCGATCACGTAGATGGTCAGGTCGGACAATTCCGGGCTGAAGGTCGCCGAAAGGTTGTCGCCACCTGACTCGACCAGGATCAGGTCCAGCCCGGGGAAGCGGCGATTCAGTTGATCCACGGCTTCAAGGTTGATCGACGCGTCTTCGCGGATCGCGGTGTGCGGGCAGCCGCCGGTTTCCACGCCGATGATGCGTTCTGGCGCCAGGGCTTCATTGCGCACCAGAAAGTCGGCGTCTTCGCGGGTATAGATGTCGTTGGTGACGACGGCCAGGTTGTAACGCTCGCGCAAGGCCAGGCACAGCGCCAGTGTCAGAGCCGTTTTACCGGAGCCGACCGGGCCGCCGATGCCGACACGCAGGGGTTGTGTGTTCATGTGGTTCTCCAAATTAAAAGGCCTTAGGACCGGAACAGACGGCTGTACTGGCGCTCGTGGGCCATGCACGCCAGGGACAGGCCGAAAGCGGCGCTGCCGTAGTGTTCGGGATTGATTCGGGTAGCGTCTTGCTGGGCTTGTTGCAGCAATGGCAGCAATTCACTGGTCAGGCGTTGCGCGGCTTGCTGGCCCAGCGGCAGGGTTTTCATCAACACCGCCAGCTGGTTTTCCAGCCAGCTCCAGAGCCATGCGGCCAACGCGTCTTGCGGTTTGATCTGCCAGGCGCGAGCGGCCAGCGCCCAGCCGAGGGCCAGGTGAGGCTCGGGACGTTGTTCGAGAAAGGCGCGGGCCGGGCCATCGAGCTCCGGCAAGCCATTGAGCAACTGCTGCAGGGAATAGCCCATTTGCCGACTTTCCTGATGCAGTTCACGGGTTTCCCGGCTGGCGCGATGTTCTTCGCAGCGTTGCAGTAACTCGCCCCAGTTCTCTTCCGCGGCGGCCGTGCAATGAGCAAGCAGCAACGGCGCTTCGAAGCGGGCGAGGTTGAGCAGCAGTTGATCGCTGATCCAGCGACGTGCGCTGGCCGCATCATTCACCCTGCCGTTATCCACCGCCATTTCCAGGCCTTGGGAATAGCTGTAGCCGCCAATCGGCAGCTGCGGGCTGGCCAGACGCAGCAGCGCCCAGGCTGGATTCATGAACGCACGCCGAACTGGTGCAGTTTCGGCGGGTAGTTGAAGTCTTCGTCGCCGTGGCGGGAATGGTGATGGCCGCCGCCATAGGCGCCGTGTTCCGGCTGGAACGGGGCTTCGATGTTCTCGACCTTGGCCTCGAGCTGTTCGAGCATGGCTTTGAGCACGTAATCATCGAGCAACCGCAACCAGCCATCGCCGACTTGCAAGGCCACGTGGCGATTGCCCAGGTGATAGGCGGCGCGGGTCAGTTCGTAAGCATTGGCGCAGGTGACGTGCAGCAGTTGTTCGGGGCGGGCGCAGACGCGCACGACACGACCGTCTTCGGCTTGCAGGCATTCACCGTCATACAGCGGTGGCTGACCGCGCTCCAAAAACAACCCGACGTCTTCGCCCTCGGCACTGAAACAGCGCAAACGGCTTTTGCTCCGGGCTTCGAAGTTGAGGTGCAACTCGGCGGCCCAGACGGGTTGAGGGTCGATTCTGCGATGAATCACCAGCATCGGAAGGCTTCCAGCAATGGACAATGCTCAGGCTAGAGCAAGGGGCTTGCCAATCGGGCGATACGTAGGAAATACCCGTCGGAGCTTAGTGGGTGTTTCAGGATGTTGCGGAGAATTGGCCGAAGTTGGTGCGACGCGCAAGCGGGTGCACCAAATTGCGGCGCTCTTAAACTTGTGGGAGCAAGCTTGCTCCCAAAGGTTTACTCGGTGCTGCCGAGACCTTGCCAATGCTTGAGGCCGATGAAGATGAAGCGCAGTTGCTGAGTTATTTTTGCCTGTGGCGTCAGGTGCTCAGGCAACGCCTCGGCCGGTGGATCGATGATGTCCGGCAGGGTTGCAAACACACTTTTAACAATCAGATCCGCCATGACGCTCAGGCCGGCGATGTCCAGATGCTGCAGTTTTGGCATCAGGGAAAGGTCTGCGGCCAGGTCGGAGCTGATGTCTTCGCGCAAACGTCCAATGGCCTGACGCACCGGTAGTGAGCCGCCATATTGCTCGCGAGCCAGAAACAGGAACTGCGAGCGATTGGCCGAGACCACGTCGAGGAAGATTCGTACCGAAGCGTCGATAATGCCGCCCATGACAAATTCGTTATGGCGCACCAGGCGAATGGTTTCGCGGAAGGTCTGGCCGACTTCGCTCACCAGCACCAGGCCCAGTTCGTCCATGTCGGCGAAATGCCGGTAGAAACCGGTGGGCACGATCCCGGCGGTTTTCGCCACTTCGCGCAGGCTCAGGCTGCCGAATCCGCGGCCACATTCCATCAGGTGACGGGCAGCGTCCATCAAGGCGTTGCGGGTTTGTTGTTTCTGTTCGGCGCGGGGCAGCATCGCAAAAGTGTTTTCTGGACAGGACAGCGACGCACTCTAGCAAATCGGCTTCGGTGTCGTCGAACGACTATCGGGGGGCAACTAATAAGAGGATCAGGCGGGAAATCCTGCTTCTGTAAAAGTCAAAAGCCCAATCCGGTGATTGGGCTTTTTTTCAGGGCCGCCATGGGCTTAGCTCAAGGCGCTGTTGCGTTCGATTACACGGTCACCACCACCTTCAGCGAGGGTTTGGCCTTGTGGGGTGCGATCAGAACCACCTTCAGCGAGGGTTTGGCCTTGTGGAGTGCGGTCGGAGCCGTCAGCAGCCAGGGTTTGACCTTGTGGGGTGCGATCGGAACCGCCTTCAGCGAGGGTTTGACCTTGTGGAGTGCGCTCGGAACCGTCAGCAGCCAGGGTTTGGCCTTGTGGGGTGCGATCAGAACCGTCTTGAGTGATCAGGCCTTTTTCTTTCAGGCGATCGTTACCGCCTTCGGCCAGGGTTTGACCTTGTGGAGTGCGCTCGGAGCCATCGGCGGCGACGGTTTGGTTGAACACCGAGTAGCTGGTTTTGACTTGTGGGGTAGCTTGGTCAGCGGCTGGCAGGGCAAAAGCGGTGCTGGCTAGCAGTGAGAGGGACAGGCTAAGCAGTAATTGGCGTTTCATGATGGGTTGCTCCTTGGGAGGGCGATAAAGTGGGTACGAGGGCAATGCTACTCTCGATAAGTCGATATAAAAGTTCATAAACGCAATGGTAATAATCAACGGAATTGATTGTTCCACTGAAGCGCTCTAGAACGGGCGTTTCCGGCGACCGTTTTTGCACTGAGGTGGGTATTTTCGACTCACTCGTGCCGCACAAAAGTGCGGGGCGGTAACGCTGGATTCGGGCGCAGTCTCTCCCTGGTCGATTATTTGAGGATTAATCGAGTTTTCTGTTAAACCTGCGGCCCGTTTTTCAGTCGTAGATTCCATGGCAGGCCGGTTCTGGCCTAACGTTTCACATACGCGTCGCAGTCAGGGCGCTCAGTCGTATCAGGAGCCCTGTGCAATGACGCGCACTCGTAAAATAGTTGCCTGGACCTTCTCCAGCCTGGTTGTGTTGCTGGCGGTCCTGGTTCTGATCATCGTGTTCTTTGATTGGAACCGGATCAAACCGCCCCTTAATGCCAAAGTTTCCGAAGAGCTGCATCGTTCCTTCGCCATTAACGGCAACCTGGCGGTGCTCTGGCGGCGCGAGCCCGACGAGGGCGGTTGGCGGTCCTGGGTGCCATGGCCGCATGTGGTGGCCGAAGACTTGAGCCTGGGCAACCCCGACTGGTCGAAGAAGCCGCAGATGGTCACGCTCAAACGCGTTGAACTGCGCATCTCGCCCCTGGCACTGCTGGCGCAGCGGGTGGTGATCCCGCGCATTGACCTGACCGAACCCAACGCCGATCTGCAGCGTCTGGCCGACGGACGTGCCAACTGGACGTTTAAATTCGACCCCAAAGACCCGAACGCCACACCCTCAAACTGGGTGGTGGACATCGGTGCCATCGGTTTCGATAAAGGCCACGTCACCCTCGACGACCAAAATCTCAAGACTCAGCTCGACTTGATCATTGATCCGCTGGGCAAACCCATTCCGTTCGGCGATATCGTCGGCGACAAAGCCGCGAAAGCCGCGCTGGAAAAAGGTGCCGCGCCGCAGGACTACGCGTTTGCCCTCAAGGTCAAAGGCCAGTACCACGACCAGAAACTCGCGGGCGAAGGCAAGATCGGCGGATTGCTGGCATTGCAAGACGCCGCCAAGCCGTTCCCCCTTCACGCTCAGGTGAAAATTGCCGACACCAGCGTCGAACTGGCCGGCACGCTGACCGATCCGTTGAACCTCGGGGCCCTCGACCTGCGCTTGAAACTGGCCGGTGCCAGCCTGAGCACGCTCTACCCGCTGACCGGCGTAACCCTGCCGGCTACGCCGCCGTACGAGACCGACGGGCATTTGATTGCCAAGCTGCATGACGCGGGTGGCGCGGTGTTCCGTTATGAAGAGTTCAACGGCAAGATCGGCGGGAGCGACATTCATGGCAGCCTGGCCTATGTCGCCAGCCAGCCGCGACCCAAGCTCAGTGGCTCGTTGCTGTCCAATCAACTGCTGTTCGCCGACCTTGCGCCGTTGATCGGCGCCGACTCCAACGCCAAGCAAAAAGTCCGGGGTGGCGAAAGCAAGCAACCGGCGGACAAGGTGTTGCCGGTCGAGGAGTTCAAGACCGAGCGCTGGCGCGACATGGACGCCGACGTCGAATTCACCGGCAAGCGCATCGTTCACAGCGAAAAGCTGCCGTTCAACGATCTCTACACCCACTTGGTACTCACCGACGGTGTCCTCAGCCTCGAACCCCTGCGTTTCGGCGTGGCGGGCGGTAACCTCGATGCGCAGATTCGCCTCAATGGCCGCACTGAACCCCTGGAAGGCCGGGCCAAACTCACCGCGCGCAAGTTCAAGCTCAAGCAGCTGTTCCCCACCTTCGAACCGATGAAAACCAGCTTCGGTGAGCTGAATGGCGATGCCGACATCACCGGTCGTGGCAATTCGGTGGCCAAGCTGCTGGGCAGCGCCAATGGCAACCTGAAGATGCTGATCAACGATGGCGCCATCAGCCGTGAGCTGATGGAACTGGCGGGGCTCAACGTCGGCAACTACGTGGTGGGCAAGATCTTTGGCGACAAGGAAGTGAAGATCAATTGCGCGGCGTCCGACTTCGACATCAAGAGCGGGTTGGCGACCACACAGTTGTTCGTGTTCGATACCGAGAACGCGATCATCTATATCGACGGCACAGCGAACATGGCCACTGAGCAACTGGACCTGATCATCACCCCTGAATCCAAGGGCTGGCGATTGATTTCACTGCGCTCGCCGCTGTATGTGCGGGGCAAGTTCATCAAGCCCGATGCCGGTGTGAAGGCAGTACCGCTGATGTTACGTGGGGCGGGGATGGTGGCGCTGGGCGTGATCGCGGCACCGGCGGCCGGGTTGTTGGCGTTGGTGGCGCCCAGTGGTGGAGAGCCGAACCAGTGTGCGCCGTTGCTGGAGCAGATGAAGGCGGGCAAGGCGCCTGTGACCGTTAAACCCACCAAGTAACTCTTCGACGTCTGTCATGACGCCATCGCGAGCAGGCTCGCTCCCACAATTGAACTGTGTTTACAGAACCAATGTGGGAGCGAGCCTGCTCGCGATGGCGATCTGACAGGCGCTACAAATCTTTCAGGATGTCGGCCATGTCATCGGCATGCTCTTCTTCCTGAGCCAGAATGTCTTCGAAGATGCGCCGGGTCGTCGGGTCTTTATCGCCTATGTACTGAATGATCTCGCGATAGCTGTCGATGGCGATGCGTTCGGCTACCAAATCCTCGTACACCATTTCCTTGAGTGAATTACCGGCCACGTATTGCGCGTGGGAGTTTTTCGACAAAAGGTCTGGGTTGAATTCAGGCTCGCCACCCAGTTGCACGATGCGCTCGGCCAGTCGGTCGGCGTGCTCGGCTTCCTGTGTGGCGTGTTCGAGGAACTCGTCGGCGGCAACGTTGGCTTTCAAACCGTTGGCCATGAAGTAGTGGCGCTTGTAGCGCAAGACGCAGACCAGTTCGGTGGCCAGCGATTCATTGAGCAGGCGCAGGACTTCTTCGCGGTCGGCGCTGTAGCTTTCGGTCACCGCACCATTCTCGACGTTCTTGCGGGCACGTTCGCGAAGAGTGGTTACATCAGACAAATGCATGTCGCTCATCTCATTCTCCTGGAGGCTAATCCGGTTTGCGACACCTTCCGGGGAAGTGATCGCTACCTAAAGTGTGAGTGACGGGCGCGGCGAAAAGTTTTATGCAATTTGGCAATCGCAAGACGTGCCCGAGACGATCACGCCAGTGCCAGCGCTGACATGCGCGAGTTGCCGGTGAGCATCGCCTACCCGATCTGGACCGCCATCGGCTCACTGGGTACGGTGTTTCTGGGTTTTGCGCTGCTGGGCGAAAGTCTCACGGCGCTCAAACTGGTGTCGGTGGGGCTGATCGTGGCGGGCGTGGTGGGGCTGAAGTGAGGCGGGATGTCATAGACTGGTCGTCGAGTTGTCATCTTGGGTGACGATGCTTGGCTGAGGTCTTGCATCGCGCCTTGCCTTATCTCTCCGATCACAAGGACGTTCGCCCATGTCGCAAGGTTCCGCTCCGCGCTACCCGTTGGTGTTGGTCCCGGGGATGCTCGGATTCATCCGCTTGGTGTTCTATCCGTATTGGTACGGGATCATTTCGGCATTGCGCCGGGGCGGGGCGATCGTGTTTGCGGTGCAGGTCTCGCCGCTCAATTCCAGTGAGGTGCGTGGCGAGCAGTTGCTGGCGCGGATCGAGGAGATCCTGCGCGAGACCGGGGCTGAAAAGGTCAACCTGATCGGTCATAGCCAAGGCTCGCTGACGGCGCGTTACGCGGCCGCCAAACGCCCGGATCGCGTGGCTTCCGTGACCTCGGTGGCCGGGCCGAATCATGGCTCCGAGCTTGCCGATTACCTGGAAAAACACTACCCGGAAAACAGCTTAAGGGGGCGTGTGCTCAGCGTCTTGCTGCGCTGGGTCGGTGCGTTGATGAGCCTGCTGGATACCGGTTATCGCGGGCCGAAACTGCCTGTGGATATCCCGGCTTCGCATCAGGCACTGACCAGCAAGGGCGTGGCGCTGTTCAACCAGCGTTATCCACAGGGCCTGCCTGAAACCTGGGGCGGGCAGGGGCCGGAGGAGGTCAACGGCGTGCGCTATTACTCATGGTCGGGGACGTTGCAACCGGGCAAGACCGATCGCGGCGGTAACCTGTTCGACGGGACAAATCGCAGCTGTCGATTGTTTGCCAGAACCTTTGTGCGCGAAACCGGGCATTGCGACGGGATGGTCGGGCGTTACAGCTCGCACCTGGGGACGGTGATTGGCGATGAATATCCGCTGGATCACTTCGATATCGTCAATCAGTCGCTGGGACTGGTGGGAAAAGGGGCTGATCCGGTGCGATTGTTTGTCGAGCACGCGGCCCGGCTGAAAGCGGCAGGGGTCTAGACCGCGTTATCGTTCATCGCGAGCAGGCTCGCTCCCACAGTTGAGCGCATTCCCTGTGGGAGTGAGCCTGCTCGCGATGGCGTCATATCAGGCGACGCTGACCTTACGGCCCAATACGGTGGTCCAGCGCTCGGAAAGAATCACCCCACCCAACGTCAACACCCCGCCCACCAAATGATACAGCGCCAGTTGCTCATGCAGCACCAGCGCCGCAATCAGCGCGGTGATCAATGGCAGCAGATTGAAAAACAGCGTGGTCCGGCTTGGCCCCAGACGCACCACGGCCTGCATCCACGCCAACGGCGCGATCATCGAGGCCAGCAGGCAGGCGTACAGCACCAGCGGAATGTTCTGCAGTGTCAGGCCGGTCTTCGGTGAAACCATAAACAACGGAAACAGCACCACCACCGCCACCAGCACCTGCAAATACAGCAACACCAGCGGCGGCAGGCGCAGCTGCCATTTTTTCAGCAGCGTGCTGTAGATCGCATAGGCCAAGGTGGCGATCAGCATCATTGCATCGCCCAGGTTTATCCCGTGTTCAAGCAATACGCCGAGGCTGCCGGACGACACCACTACCAACACGCCGGCAAACGACAACACCGCACCGGCCAGCGCACCGGCCGTCAGGCGCTGGCCAAGGCTGACAATTGCCATGGCCAGCGACATCAACGGCATCAGCGACAGGATGATTCCCATGTTGGTGGCCGACGTCAGGCTCGCGGCGAAGTACGCCAGGCTCTGATAGACCGCCATCCCCAGCACGCCGAGGATGAAGATTTTGCCCAGGTTCGGGCGGATCGACGGCCAATGGGCGATCACCGGCTTGAGCATGAACGGCGTGAACAGCAATCCGGCCAGCAGCCAGCGATAGAAACCGATCTCGGCGGGGAAGATCGCCCCGGCCGACATTTTGGTGATCACGGTATTGCCGGCCCAGATGAAAATGGCCAGCAGGGGATAAGCGTATTGCATCAGAGAAAACCAAAGTGTTAATGAGGGCCAATTATCCCTTGTCTGGATGCAAGCCTATACTTCGTTCCAGACAACCTGCCCCTGATGACGGACAGCATGAACAGTAAACACATCGACCTGCTGGATTTCAGCGAATTGCCGGCGCCGGTCTATTTTCGCTACGCCGATTTCGATGCGCACCGTTTTGCCTCGGCGCACCGGCATCCGTGGGGCACGCTGGAGTATTCGGCCCACGGCGTGCTGCACATGGAAATCGGCGGCAGTCGTTTCATGTCGCCGCCGCAATACGCGGTGTGGGTGCCGCCACAGACCGAGCACAGTTTCTACAGCAACCAGCCGATCAACTATCGCGCTGTCTGCCTGGATCCGCTGTTGTGTCGCGATCTGCCGCCACAGGCCTGCACTCTGGCGATTAGCGACATTCTCAAGGCGATCCTCAAGGACTTCGCCGCCCGCGACGTCAAGGTTCCCGAGCACGAGGCGGACAAACGCCTGGCCCAGGTGCTGGTGGATCAGCTGCAACAGGCGCCCATCCACGAGTGCTATTTGCCCTACGCCAGCAGCTCGGGATTGCTCGGGATACTGGAAGCCTTGCAGGCCGAGCCGGGTGATAACCGGCCCTTGGCAGCCTGGGCGGCGCAAATCCATGTCAGCGAGCGCACCCTGGCGCGGCAATGTGTCCGTGAACTGGGCATGAGTTTTGGCGAGTGGCGGCAACGCTTACGTTTTCTGGCAGCCATCGAAGCGCTGGACAGTCAACGCAGTATTCAGGAGATCGCCTTCGACATGGGCTACAGCACCGGTTCGGCGTTCATCGCGATGTTTCAGCGTCAGGCCGGCTGCACACCTGAGCAGTATCGACGCAGCCACCTTGAAAGCAGGAAGGTGTAACAGGGGTTGTCTACACTCCTGAATGAGGCCGCACCCCTCGGTGCGGCAACAAGGAGAAAACTCCATGAAGATGTTGCGTGTCCCTTTGTTGATGATCGGTTTACTGCTCTGCGCCCAAGGCTTCGCCGCCACTGAACAACAGAACAAGATGACCACCTGCAACGCCGACGCCACCGCAAAAAGCCTCAAGGGCGATGAACGCAAAGCCTTCATGAGCAACTGCCTCAAAGCTGCGCCCGCCGCCAACGACGCCAAAACCCTTACACCCCAGCAAGAGAAGATGAAAACCTGTAATGCCGATGCCACCGCCAAAGCGCTGAAGGGTGATGCGCGCAAGGCGTTCATGAGTGATTGCCTGAAGAAAAAATGAACATTGGCTGGAAGATGTAGGGTGGCCCATCGCGAGCCTGCTCGCGATGCAGCCGGAATGGGCGTTGTAAAAAAAAACCGCTGAGCTCCCGACCAAGGTCGATCCACACAATCCCTAGTGCTGGCACCGGAACGCTGGCAGACTGCCAATCCTTTTACGCCGTTCGTTTTGAGGCTGTATGCCAACGTTTTCTCAACGTCACGTCTTGCTGCTTATCAGTTGGATCATCATCTTTGGTGGCTTGCTACTGGTGATCCCGCTGCGATTGCTGCCCAGCCTGCTGGCCGGGTTGTTGGTGTTCGAACTGGTCAACATGCTCACCCCACAATTGCAGCGATTGATCGAAGGTCGGCGCGCACGCTGGCTGGCGGTGGCGTTGCTGGGGACGTTAGTGGTCAGTGTGCTGGCCCTGATCTTTGCCGGTGCCATCAGCTTTTTGCTGCACGAGGCGGAAAACCCCGGCGCTTCCCTCGATAAGTTCATGCACGTGGTCGACCGTGCACGGGGGCAACTGCCACCGTTCATCGATGCCTATCTGCCGGCCAGTGCCGCCGAATTCCGCGTGGCCATCGGCGAGTGGATGAGCAAGCACCTGAGCGAGTTGCAACTGGTGGGCAAGGACGCAGCGCACATGTTTGTGACGTTGCTGATCGGCATGGTGCTGGGCGCGATCATCGCCTTGCAGCGCGCGCCGGACGTGACCAAACGCAAGCCACTGGCTGCCGCGCTGTTCGATCGCCTGCACCTGGTGGTCCAGGCGTTTCGTAATATCGTGTTTGCCCAGATCAAGATTTCCCTGCTCAACACCTTTTTTACCGCGATCTTCCTGGTGGTGATCTTGCCCCTGTTCGGGATCAAGTTGCCGCTGACCAAAACCCTGATCGTGCTGACCTTCCTGCTGGGCTTGCTGCCGGTCATTGGCAACCTGATGTCGAACACGCTGATCACCATCGTCGGCTTGTCGCTGTCGATCTGGGTCGCCGTGGCGGCATTGGGTTATCTGATTTTTATCCACAAGCTCGAATACTTCCTCAACGCGCGCATCGTCGGCGGGCAGATCAGTGCCAAGTCGTGGGAGTTGCTGCTGGCGATGCTGGTGTTCGAGGCCGCGTTCGGCCTGCCGGGGGTGGTGGCGGGACCGATTTATTACGCGTATCTGAAGAGCGAATTGAGGCTGATCGGGATGGTTTGACCTGAACGTTCCCACGCTCTGCGTGGGAATGCATCCAGTGACGCTCCGCGTCACAGTTTCAACAGCGGACGCAGAGCGTCCATGGCGGCATTCCCACGCAGAGCGTGGGAACGATCTGTACAGGTTTTCTGATCAGTCCATCGTGCCGTAACGCTTCATCGCCTCAATCGCCAGGCCACTGCCGATACTGCCAAAGATGTTCCCTTCCACATGCTGTGCGTTTGGCAACATCGCCGACACGCTGTTGCGCAGCGCCGGAATCCCGCTCGAACCGCCGGTGAAGAACACCGTATCGACCTGATCGACGCGCACATTGGCGTCGTTCAGCAGTTGGGTGACGCTGTTGCGCACGCGCTCCAGCAGGTTGTCGATGGCCGATTCGAACAGTGCCCGGCTCAGCTCAACGCTCAACCCCGGCTCGATGCGGTCCAGCGGCACATGGCGGCTCTCGGCGTGGGTCAGCTGGATCTTGGTTTCTTCCACTTCCATGGCCAGCCAGTGACCGGCGCGCTGGTCGATCAACTTGAACAGACGGTCGATGCCGCCGGTGTCTTCGATGTCGTAACGCATGCTGCCCAAGGCCAGGGTCGACTTCTGCGAGTACACCGAGTTGATGGTATGCCAGGTCGCCAGGTTCATGTGGTGGCTGGTCGGCATGTAGGCGCCGCTCTTCATGCGGCTGCCGTAACCGAACAGCGGCATCAGTCCTTGCAGGCTCAACTGCTTGTCGAAATCAGTCCCGCCGATGTGCACGCCGCCGGTGGCGAGGATGTCGTCGTGGCGGTTGTCGTGGTTGCGGCGTTCTGGCGAGAGGCGCACCAGCGAGAAGTCGGAGGTACCACCGCCGATGTCGACGATTAGCACCAACTCTTCTTTTTCGATGGTCGACTCGTAGTCGAACGCCGCCGCAATTGGTTCGTACTGGAACGACACATCCTTGAAGCCGATGGCGCGGGCCACGTCCACCAGGGTGTTCTCGGCTTCCTGGTCTGCCAATTCATCGTCATCGACGAAAAACACCGGACGACCCAGCACCACTTCCTCGAACTCCCGACCGGCGGCGGTCTCGGCACGCTTCTTCAACTGGCCGATAAACAGGCCCAGCAGGTCCTTGAACGGCATGGCCGTCCCCAGAACACTGGTGTCGTGCTTGATCAGCTTGGAGCCGAGCAGGCTCTTGAGCGAGCGCATCAGCCGGCCTTCGTAGCCTTCCAGGTACTCGTGCAGCGCCAGCCGTCCGTACACCGGGCGGCGTTCTTCCATATTGAAGAAGACCACCGAGGGCAGGGTGATCTTGTCGTCCTCCAGCGCGATCAGCGTTTCCATGCCGGGGCGCAGCCAGCCGACGGTGGAGTTGGACGTGCCGAAGTCGATACCACAGGCACGGGCTGGAGATGCGTTTTTC
>Ga0157371_10002649_pt1 | contig 16954 bp, 17 predicted proteins | sample C45metaG_FD_113462 | JGI IMG/M metagenome (GOLD analysis project Ga0157371, IMG submission 113462) | Corn rhizosphere microbial communities from Kellogg Biological Station, Michigan, USA - C4-5 metaG | ecosystem: Host-associated > Plants > Roots > Rhizosphere > Soil | place: USA: Michigan...
ATTGACCCGTCTGCGCGATTTTCTCGATGCAGACGATCTGCACGAAGAAGCGCTCGACTACGTAGCCGCCCATGGCTACCTGACCGCCCTGTCCATCTGCCCGGAAGAGGTTCCCGAACGCGAGTGGATCGATGCCCTCTTCGCCGAGCCGCCGCAGTATCGCGACGCCACCCAGCAGGAGGAGATCGAGCGCTCCCTGGTGCAGCTCAAGGCCCATATCCTGCGCGTACTGGGCAGTGATGAAGAGCTGGACCTGCCCTGTGACCTGGATCTCGGCTCGGAGCCGGACGACTCCGAGCTGCGCGGCTGGTGCATCGGCTTCATGGAAGGCGTGTTCCTGCGCGAGGCCGTGTGGTTCGAAGATGCCGAAGACGAAGTCAGTGAGCTGCTCTTGCCGATCATGGTCGGTTCGGGGCTGTTCGACGAGCAGCCGGAGTTCTCCGAGATCGCCGAGGACCGCCGCCTGGTCGCCGACATGATGGTGCAGATCCCGGAATTGCTGACCCAGCTGTTCCTGCTCTGCCACTCCCCCGAAGAAAAGCCGGCGCTGCTCAAGCCGCGTCACTGAGCGATGGACGAGGTCACCCCCAGACCCCGCCAGCGCAAGGGCTGGGTCCGCTATCTGCTACTGGGTCTCGGCTGGCTCAGCGTGGTCCTGGGCATCATCGGCGCCTTTCTGCCGCTGCTGCCCACCACGCCTTTCCTGCTGTTGGCCGCGGCTTGCTTCATGCGCAGCTCGGAGCGCTTCTATCTGTGGCTGATCAACCACAAATGGCTGGGGCCCTGGGTCAAGCCCTATCTGGAAGGCGACGGCATACCGCTCAAGGGCAAGGTCTACGCTATCGTCGCCATGTGGATCAGCGTGGGCTTTTCCTGCTGGCTGGTGCCCTATGTCTGGGCGCGGGTGGCGGCCTTCGTCAGTTGCGCCGCGGTCACCGTCTATCTGCTCAAGCAGAAGACGCGGCGCTAGTCGATGACCGGCATGAAGAAGGGCGATCAGTGATGATCGCCCTTTTTTGTGGTGACACGGCGCGCCTCAGGCAGCTCTTGCCACGGGGGCCGGCGGTGCCTGGTCGGGCAGGGTCGGCTCACCCGGTTCATCGGGCTGGATAGGGGCCGGATCGGGCTGATCAGGCTCGCCGCCCGCACGGGGCATGGCAAAGGCGGCGAGGCTATCGAATGCATCGTGCTGGCGGATCGGGAAGCGGGACATGGCGTGACTCCTCTGCTGGCTCCCTAGGTAGAGTCGTCCGGCATCCGGGTAATTCCCTCAATCGCCCAGCGCGTCCCCGCCATGATTGCGAGCAAAGGTTTCTGGCCCCATGGCGGCGATCTGGCCGTCGATAAGCGCCTCGAAAGGCGCCAGCAGGGCCTCGAAGCGGACGGGCGCCTCCAGTGCGTTCAACGCCCCGACCACGGCCTCCACGGTCGACAGCGCATCCGGCGCGGGGGCCTTGCGCACCCGGTAGCGCGAGGGTGCGCCAGGCGGCAAGGTGATCCTCGGCAGCGCGGCCAACAGCGGATTGGCGTGTAACAGCCGCCGCGCCTTGCGCCAGGTGCCGTCGGGAATCACCAGCAATCGTTTCGATTCGGTCGCAGTGGCGGACGGCAACAGATCCACCGAGATCGCCTCGGGGCCGGGAAACAGCAGCCAGGCTTCGTGGCCGTCGAGCCAGCGCGGCAGCTCGGCAAAGGTCTCACCGATCTCCAGTTGCGCATTGCTGAGCCCCAGGGCCGCCAGGCGCGCCGTGTTGAGCGGATGGCGCCGCTCGCTGGGATGCTGCAGCAACAGCACCCGGGTGCGACTGGCGAGCGAGGGGATCAGCGCGCACAGGCAGAGTGGCAGGGGACGCTGGCAGCGTGCGCAGGCGGGACGGGACATCAAGGCTTCCGGAGTGAATGACGGCAGCGATCATACCGGATCACCGTCATTCTCCGGCGAGCGCCGCGGCGCCTTTTCATAAGCTGGCGAGCGAAAGGGCCGGAGGAAACGGACCGGGTTCGCGTGCAGGCTCACGAAGGGTAAAGGCTCACGCCGAAGGCCTTCGCAACGCGGTCTGGCTGAGGCGCAGCAGATTACAGACAGGCGCTCAGCGATTGAAACGTGCCGTGAGGTCGTGCAGGTAGTCGGCCATGCCTTCGAGTTCGCGGCTCAATTCCGAACCACGCAGGGCCTGGGCCGAGCTGTGGTCGGACAGCTCCGCGATGCGGCTGATCTGGCGATTGATGTCTTCGGAAACGTGGCTCTGCTCTTCCACGGCGGTGGCCATCTGCAGGCTCATGGCGGTGATCAGGCTGACCGATTCGCTGATGCCCTGCAGGGATTCCCGTACGGCCGCCGAATGGCGCTCGCTCTGCCGCGAGGTTTCTTCGCCGCGGCTGGCGGTGGCCACGGCGCGGTCGGCATTGGCCTGCAGGTTGGTGATGATCTGGTGGATCTGCTCGGTGGACTCACGGGTTCGCGAGGCCAGGGAGCGGACCTCGTCGGCCACCACGGCGAAGCCGCGACCGGCCTCCCCGGCCCGCGCCGCTTCGATGGCGGCGTTGAGCGCCAGCAGGTTGGTCTGTTCGGCGATGGCGGTGATGACGTCGGCGACGCTGCCGATGCTCTGGGTCGAGTTGGCCAGTTCGCCCACGGCCTGGCCGATGTCGCTGACCGCCGCGCCGAGTTCGCGCATGGAGGTCAGGCTTTCTTCGGCCTTGTCACGGCCGGAATGCACCAGGCTCTCGGCATTGGCGGCGGCCTGGGCGGTCTCCTGAACGTTCTGCGAGACCTCGTGAATGGTGGAGGTCATCTGGGTGATGGCGGCGGCGGACTGGTCGGTCTCGTGGCGCTGCTGTTCCAGCAATTCGGCTTCGGACTGGGCCAGTTGGGAGGATTCGCGTGCCTTGAGGCGTACGCTGTCGCCGACGTCGGCCAGGCGAGTCAGCGCCGTCTGCAGACGAGCGGCTTCGCTGTGTAGCGCCAGGTCCAGCCGCGCCGGAGCGCCGCACTGGTCGCTGTAGGTCGGGGCGACCATGGCGCTGGAGAACATCTTGGGATGGTCGGCGAGGATACGTCCGATGCTGGCGCGCTGGCGATACAGCTGGTGCGCGCTGATGCCCAGCAGGGCGGCGACGATGAGGACGGCCTGGCTGCTGTCATCCAGCAGGAAGTGGCCGCTCAGGATGACGCCAGTGGCTGCCGCCGTCGACCAGCAGGCGGCGACGACGCTGCCCAGGCGACGGGTCAGGGGCACGGGGGCCTTGCCGGCATTGATGCGGGCATAGAGCTCACCGGCGCGGCGAACTTCGCTGGCACTGGGCAGCGAACGCACGGATTCGTAACCGATCACCCGGCCATGTTCCAGGATCGGAGTGACATAGGCGCTGACCCAGTAGAAGTCGCCGTTCTTGCAGCGATTCTTGACGATGCCCATCCACGGCTTGCCCTCCTTGAGGGTCGCCCACATGTGGCCGAATACGGGCGGCGGCATGTCGGGGTGACGCACCAGATTGTGCGGACTGCCGATCAGCTCCTCCCGCGTATAGCCACTGATGGCGATGAACGCGTCGTTGCAGTAGGTGATGTTCCCCTGCAGGTCGGTGGTGGAGATGAGTCGTTCTTCTTCCTTGAAGGTACGGCCTTGCTGAGTGACCGGCAAATTCGTGCGCATACGGGTGCCTTATCTAGCGGGTTATCTACTCCGTGCGACATCAACCAGTTAAATGGTGGCTAACTGCCTGCACAGGCGCCAACGGTAACCGCTGGGTTATCGTCTTACTCGCTATCGGCATGTTGCATCTGGGCTTTAAGGATGCGTTGAAAACTCTGGATAAGTGGCTCTCGTCCGCGACCTCGACGAGTGATGAGGGAGAACGGCGCCTGGTAGCCGAAGGTGGCCGGCTGCAGCGCCTTGAGCCGTCCCTGATCGACCCAGGCGTGGACATAGTGCTCCGGTAGATAGCCGATATAGGCACCGGAGAGGATCAGGATCAACTGCGCCTCCATGCTTTCCACGGTCGCGGCACTCTCCTTGAAGCCGTGGCGGGCGAGTTCCGCCTGGCTCCAGTAGCCACGCCTTACCATGCGTTGGCGAGTGATCACCTCGGCGGGAATGCGCCGCTCCTGGAACAGCGGATGGCGATCGCTGCAATAGAGCCAATGCTGCTCGCGATACAGCGGCTGATAGACCACGCCATTCATGCGTGCGGAAAAAGCGCCGACCGCCAGGTCCAGGCGTCCTTCCAGCACCCCCAGCTGCAGTTCGTAGGGACTGGTCACCGCCAGGTGCAGGTGCACGCCGGGATAGTCGTGGGTATAGCTGCCGATCACATCGGCCAGCGGCAGCGCCGGCTCGCTGGACAGCGAATCCAGTACGCCCAGGTTGAGGGTGCCGCTGAGTTCGCCCTTGAGGGTGGTGGCATAGCGTTCGAAGCCCTCGATCTCACCGAGGATGCGCAGGGTCTCCTGATGGAAGAGCTCGCCCTTGCTGGTCAGGGCGAAGCCGCCCCGGCCCCGATGGCAAAGGGTGACGCCGAGCTGACCTTCCAGCTGGCTCATGTAGGTGCTGATGGCCGAGGTGGACAGATTCAGTTCCTGCTGCGCCGCGGCGAAGCCCTGGTGGCGCACCACGCAGGCGAACAGCTTGAGCAGACGGATGTCGTGGAGGGCATTGGCCATGGCGAACTCCCGGTGGACGCGCCCCGGCAGTCTAGCCATTAGTTCAGAAATCTCTGAAGTGATTTTTTGCCCGGGCCGATTCTTCGACTGCCGACGGCTTTGCACAATCAAGGCATCAGCACAACGAGGATGACCCGTGGAAAAGATCCTGCACCAGCCGCTGGGCGGCAACGAGATGCCCCGCTTCGGCGGTATCGCCAGCATGCTGCGACTGCCCCACCTCGCCTCTCCCCACGGCCTCGATGCGGCCTTCATCGGCATCCCCCTGGACATCGGCACCTCGCTGCGCTCCGGGACCCGCTTCGGGCCGCGGCAGTTGCGCAGCGAGTCGGTGATGATCCGGCCCTACAACATGGCCACCGGCGCGGCGCCCTTCGATTCCCTGAGTGTCGCCGACTTGGGCGACGTGGCCATCAACACCTTCAACCTACTCGATACGGTACGGTTGATCGAGGAGCACTACGACCGGGTGCTGGAGCACGCGGTCATCCCCCTCACCCTGGGCGGCGACCACACCCTGACCCTGCCCATCCTGCGCGCCATGAAGAAGAAGCATGGCAAGGTCGGGCTGGTGCACGTGGATGCCCATGCCGACGTCAACGAGCACATGTTCGGCGAGAAGATCGCCCACGGCACCACCTTCCGCCGCGCCGTGGAGGAAGACCTGCTGGACTGCGACCGGGTGGTGCAGATCGGCCTGCGCGCCCAGGGCTATGCGGCCGACGATTTCGACTGGTGTCGCGAGCAGGGCTTCTGGGTGGTCCAGGCCGAGGAATGCTGGCACCAGTCGCTGACGCCGCTGATGGCCGAGGTGCGCGAACGGGTCGGGGGCGGGCCGGTGTATCTGTCCTACGACATCGACAGCATAGATCCGGCCTGGGCGCCGGGGACCGGCACACCGGAGATCGGTGGCCTGACCACCATCCAGGCCCTGGAGATCATTCGTGGCTGCCGCGGCCTCGACCTGGTGGGCTGCGACCTGGTGGAGGTCTCGCCGCCCTACGACACCAGCGGCAACACCGCCCTGCTGGGCGCCAACCTACTCTACGAAATGCTCTGCGTACTGCCGGGGGTGGCTTACCGCTGAGCCCCGAGAGCCTGGGCAAAGGCTCGCGAGCTAGCGCCAAACCAGGCGCAACGACCAACGGGAGTAACCGCCAACGGCTGGCCCGAAGGGTGAGCGCCAGCGAATCAAGGACCTGAGGAAGCGGACCGGGCTCGCGCGCGAGTTCACGCGTGGTAAATGCGCATTCCGAAGGGCTTTCCAACGCAGTTTGGCCGACGCGCCGCAGACGTTGCACAGGCTCTGAGGTGCGGCGACCCGCCCTGACGGTCGCCCACCTGCTGTCTTTCACTGCCGAACACCGGTGGGCTCCTGGCCCGCCGACAACAACAACGTGGGCCTGCCCTGCGTATAACCGTGTCGAGGCGTCATCCATGGACCATCATGACGGCATTACCCGTATCGAAACCTTCGGGGTCGAGCAAATTCCCGACCACGAACGCCATGCCACCCCCTTCGATCTGTTTCGCCTGATCTTCGGTGGCGCCAACACCTTCGCCACCGCCGTGCTCGGCAGCTTTCCGATCCTCTTCGGGCTGTCGTTCCAGGCCGGGGTGCTGGCCATTGTCGCCGGCGTCCTGTGCGGCGCCCTGATCCTGGCGCCCATGGGCCTGTTCGGCGCCCTCAATGGCACCAACAATGCCGTGTCTTCCGGTGCCCATTTCGGCGTCCATGGCCGCATCGTCGGCTCCTTTCTCTCCCTGCTGACCGCCATCGCCTTCTTCTCGCTGTCGGTGTGGAGTTCCGGCGATGCCCTGGTGGGTGGCGCCCAGCGCCTGATCGGGTTACCGGAAAACGCCCTGACCCTGGGGCTGGCCTATGGGCTGTTCGCCGTGCTGGTGCTGACCGTGTGCCTCTACGGCTTTCGCTTCATGCTGTGGGTCAACAAGATCGCCGTGGTCAGCGCCAGCCTGCTGTTCCTGCTGGGCATCCCGGCCTTCGCCGGGGGGTTCGACGCCAGCTACCCCGGTACCCTGCAGTTGGGCCAGCCGGGTTTCTGGGCGGCCTTTGTCGGCGCCGCGCTGGTGGCCATGAGTAATCCAGTCTCCTTTGGCGCCTTCCTCGGTGACTGGTCGCGCTACATTCCCCGGCAGACGCCCCGCCTGCGCATCCTGCTGGCGGTGATCGCCGCCCAGGCCGCCACCCTCATCCCCTTCCTGTTCGGCCTGGCCACCGCCTCCCTGGTAGCGGTGCGTGCGCCCGACTACATCGCGCAGAACAACTACGTAGGCGGGCTGCTGGCCATCGCCCCCACCTGGTATTTCCTGCCGGTCTGCCTGCTGGCGGTGATCGGTGGGCTGTCCACCGGGACCACGGCGCTGTACGGCACTGGGCTGGATCTCTCCAGCGTGCTGCCGCGTTTGCTGACGCGGGTCCGGGCGACCCTGCTGATCGGCCTGGCGGCCATCGCCTTCATCTTCATCGGGCGCTTCAGCTTCAACCTGGTGCAGAGCGTCTCCACCTTCGGCGTGCTGATCGTGACCTGCACCAGTCCCTGGATGGTGATCATGATCCTCGGTCTCTTGATCCGCCGCGGCTTCTACTGCCCGGACGACCTGCAGGTGTTCACCCGCGGTGAGCGCGGCGGGCGCTACTGGTTCCACCACGGCTGGAACTGGCGCGGCATGGGCGCCTGGATTCCCAGCGCCCTGCTCGGCCTGGCCTTCGTCAACCTGCCCGGTCAGTTCGTGGGGCCGCTGGGCGAGCTGGCCGGCGGCATCGACCTGAGTCTGCCGCTCAGCCTGGGCAGCGCCGCCCTGCTCTATCTGACGCTGCTCCTGCTGTTCCCCGAACCTGCCGCCGTCTATGGCCCGGCCGGCGCACGTCGAGCGAGGCGCCGCGCCGACGCCATGCTGGACCACGCCGGCACCGCCTGATTTCCGGTCCCCCTCCCGGGGCCGGCCGGGCCGGTGCCGCCCACGCCTACAAGAGATCCCGTCGATGATCCTGGATGTTTCCGTCGTCCTGGCCTATGCCCTGGCCATGCTCCTGCTCGGCTGGTACGGCATGCGCCGCGCTCGCAACCCGGAAGAATTCCTCGTCGCCGGCCGCAACCTCGGTCCGGCCTGCTACCTGGGCACCATGGCCGCCACCGTGCGGGGTGGCGCGGCCACGGTCGGGACGGTACGCCTGGGCTACGTCCACGGTCTGTCCGGCGTCTGGCTGTGCGCCATGCTGGGCGGCGGCATCCTGGCGCCGCTGCTGGGTGCCATCCTCTGGCCGCGCGCCACCACCGCCGGAGCCCTGGCCAGCATGTTGCTGGGCGCGGGTGCGGCTATCGTTTTCATGCTCAAGGATGGCCTGGACGCCAATACGCCGATCTATTTCAGCCTTGGACTGAGCCTGATCAGCTTTGTGCTGGTCAGCCTGCTCACGCCGCATACCCAGCTGGCCACCCGACCCGCGTCATCGATAACTGGAGGAGAACGCGCATGACCACCTGCGGCGAATTCCTGGTCCGCCAACTGGCGGCCTGGGGCGTGGACACCGTCTTCGGCATTCCCGGGGTCCATACCGTGGAACTCTACCGAGGCCTGCCCGGCAGCGGCATCCGCCATATCACCCCACGCCACGAACAGGGCGCGGGCTTCATGGCCGACGGCTACGCCCGCGCCAGCGGCCGGCCGGGGGTATGCTTCGTCATCAGCGGACCGGGGCTCACCAACAGCCTCACCGCCATGGCCCAGGCCTATGCCGACTCCGTACCCATGCTGGTGATCTCCAGCGTCAACGAGCGCGCCCGCCTCGGCCATGGCGCCGGCTATCTGCACGAGCTACCGAACCAGCGCAGCCTGACGGCCGGGGTGACCGCCTTCAGCCATACCCTGCTGGACGTGGATGGCCTGCCTGCGGTGCTGGCCCGCGCCTTTGCCGTGTTCGAAGGCGAACGGCCAAGGCCGGTCCATCTGGAATTGCCGCTGGACATCATCACCGCGCCAGCCGGGCACCTGAGGGTGCTGCCCAAGCCCACGCTGGCACGACCGGAACCGGCCGCCGCCCTGCTCGACCGCGCCGCGGCGCGCCTGCGGAGCGCCGAGCGCCCCCTGCTGCTGATCGGCGGTGGTTGCCAGGCGGCGGTCGCCGAGGTGCGCGCCCTGGCCGTGGCCCTGGACGCCCCCACCGCCACCACCATCAATGCCAAGGGCCTGTTGCCCCCCGGCCACCCCCTGGCGCTGGGCAGTAACCAGGCGCTGCCACCGGTACGGGAGCTGGCGCGAGACGCCGACGTCATCCTGGCGGTGGGCACCGAGCTGGGTGAGACCGACTACGACGTGGTCTTCGATGGCGGCTTCCAGCTGACCGGCGACCTGATCCGCATCGATCTGGATCCCCGGATGCTGGTGGCCAATCACCAACCCTGGCTAGGTCTGGTAGGCGACGCCCAGGCCGCACTGCACGGCCTGCTGCAACGCCTGCCAACCCGCGAACTCGACCCGGATGGACCAGGCGCCCGGCGCACAGCCGTCGCCCAGGCCGGACTTGCACGCGAACTGGCCGGCTGGGCGCACTTTCGCCAGCTGTTCGAGCGACTGCAGAGCACGCTGCCGGATGCGCGCTATGTGGGCGATTCCACCCAGACCGTCTACGCCGGCAATCACCTGGTGGAATTGGACGGCCCACGGCGCTGGTTCAATGCCTCCACCGGCTACGGCACCCTGGGCTACGGCCTGCCCGCCGCCCTCGGCGCTCGCCTGGCCGATCCCGAGCGACCGGTGATCTGCCTGGTGGGTGACGGTGGCCTGCTGTTCACCCTCAGCGAACTGGCGAGCGCCGTGGAAGCTCAGCTCGGCATCGTCATCCTGCTGTGGAACAACCAGGGCTACGGCGAGATCCGCCGGTATATGGAGCAGCGGAACATCACACCGCTGGGCGTCGACCTGGTCACCCCGGATTTCATCGCCCTGGCCCGCGCCTTCGGCTGCGCCGCCGAGCGCGCCCGCGACCTGGATCACCTGCAGGACCTGCTCGCCGGGGCACCGGCAGACCGGCCGCTGCTGATCGAGATTTGCGAGGAGCCGCCCTTCACAGCAGCCTGACGACCGGGACTGCTAGCGGGCGATCACCGGTTGCAGGGCTTCCAGCCAAGCGACCACGGCTACCGCACCGCCATCGGGAATGCCGAGCACCCGGTCGCCCAGATAGCTGGCGCGCCCCTGGGCGGGCACCATGTTAGCGGTGGCTGCGGCGCCCGCCCTGGCGGCGGCCAGTGCCTCGGCGAAGGCCTGCGCCGGGCGAGCGTTGGCCTGGGCACCGGCCAGCAGGGCGTCGGCGGCCGGTCGCAGCGCATCGAGCATGGTGCGCTGCCCCGTCTGGGCGCCGCCCAATTCGGCCAGCGCCTGCACCCCCTGATCGAAGGCCTGGGCCCATTGCGCCAGCGTCGGACGCTCGACGCCATCCAGTACCTGAGCGGCGCGGACCAGGGCGCAGGCGTAGAAAGGGCCGGAGCTGCCGCCGATGGCTCGGCGCAGGGCCTGGCCGATAGCCGCCAAGGCACTGGCCGGGGTGTACCAGGCGCTGGCTGGCAACGCACGCAGCGCCTCGGCGCCACGCGCCAGGCTGGTGCCCAGGTCGCCATCACCGGCACGACTGTCGAGGTCGGTGAGGCGGGCTTCATTGGCCAGCAGGCTGGCGATGACGGCCTGCACCGCCGCTTGCAGACGCTCTGCCAGGGGCCCGGGGATGCAGGTGGTCGTTTCGGCTGCCGCCTGGGGCGCGGGCATCAGGGTGGGTGTTGCCGGCACCCGGCCGTCGCCGGGCCAGGCCCGCGCCTGGGTCGGCGCATCCAGCAGCGCTAGCCGCGCCTCGTCCACCGGCAGCAGCGATAGCGAACAGCCGGGCATGTCCAGGGCGCTGAGGAAGGTGCCGGTCCAGGTGCGCTCCACCACCAGGCCGCGCTGGCGCAACTGGATCAGCGCCGCCCGCGCCACCAGCGCCAGTTCCAGCGGCGGCGTGGCGCCCAGGCCATTGACCAGCAGCGCCAGGCGGGTCCCGGTGGGATAACCGCCGTCTTCGACCAGGGTATCCAGCAACCGCGCCACGGTGGCGTCGGCGCCCAGCCGCGGACCGCGCTCGACACCCTGTTCACCATGGATACCGAGGCCCCATTCCACCTCGTCGTCCGCCAGTTGGAAACCCGGATGCCCCACCGCCGGCACCGTGCAGGCGCCCAGGGCGACGCCCATGCTGCGCAATTCCGCGCTGGCGGCGCGAGCCAGGCTGGCCACCTCGGCCAGCGGCCTTCCGGCTGCGGCCGCCGCTCCGGCGAGCTTGTGGATCAACACGGTGCCGGCAATGCCGCGGCGCCGCTCCGGTGCCACGGTATGGCGCAGGGCGGCGTCGTCCGCCACCAGCACCGTCTCCACGGGAATGCCTTCGCTGCGCGCCAGTTCGGCGGCCAGACCGAAGTTGAGGCGGTCGCCGGTGTAGTTCTTGACCACCAGCAGCGCCCCGGCGGGACCAGCGGCCGCACGGATAGCGGCCAGCACCGCATCCACGCTCGGCGAGGTGAAGACGTCACCGGCCACCGCGGCGGTCAGCATGCCCTCGCCCACATAGCCGGCATGGGCCGGTTCGTGACCGCTGCCACCGCCAGAAATCACCGCCACCGAGCGTTCGGCGGCAGCGACCAGGGGCTGGCGCAGGATGACCTGCTCCTCGGCCAACAGGGCCAGACCGGGATCCAGGCTGACGAGACCTTCGAGCAGTTCGCGAACCACCGTGGTGGGGCTATTGATCAGCTTCTTCATCGGGCACTCCTGAGGGCGAGAGGTCGCCGCAGTATGGCACGGGGGTCCAAGGTTGCCTGGCAGCGACCTGAACGCTCGACCCGGCCGAGCGCTACGGCCTTCCACCGGACCAGGGGGGTAGGCTATCGTCTGCCTGGGAAGCTTTTCACGACCGAGATGTCTCACGCTGTTAGCCAGCCGCTCCCGTTCGAGCGCCCCCGCCGAGGTTCGTCATGCCGATCAAGATCGTTCCGCGCTCTGCCTGCCGTGGGTCGGAGATCACCCCCGAAGCCGTCTACCTGTCCCGGCGCCAGCTGCTGGGCGCCAGTGCCACCCTGCTCGCTGGCGCCGCCCTGCCCGGCTGGGCCCTGGCGGCCGCCTCCAGCTATGGCGACGTCGAAGCCGCCAAGGGCCCGGACTGGTTCGAGCGCAAGCTGCCGGACACCCGCTGGCAGGCGGCCACGGTCAAGGGCGAGGACATCACCCCCTTCAAGGACGCCACCCACTACAACAACTTCTACGAATTTGGTCCGGACAAGAGCGACCCTGCGGCCCACGCCGCCCAACTGCCGACCCAACCCTGGAGCGTGGTGGTCGATGGCGAGGTGGGCAAACCCGGCACCTATGGCCTGGAAGACCTCTTCGGCCCCGACACCCTGGAAGAGCGTATCTACCGCATGAGGTGCGTGGAGGCCTGGTCCATGGTCATCCCCTGGCTGGGCTTTCCGCTGGCCAGTCTGCTCAAGCGCGTCGAGCCCACCGGCAAGGCCCGCTACGTGAGATTCGAGACGCTCAAGGATCCGCAACACATGCCCGGCATGAACTCCAGCTTCGCCCTGCTGGACTGGCCCTATGTGGAGGGCCTGCGCCTGGATGAAGCCATGCATCCGCTGACCCTGATGACGGTGGGCATGTACGGCCGGGTGCTGCCCAACCAGAACGGCGCGCCGCTGCGCCTGATCGTGCCCTGGAAGTATGGTTTCAAGGGCATCAAGTCCATCGTCCGCATCAGCCTGGTGGCCGAGCAGCCGCGCACCACCTGGCAGGGCATGGCACCCAACGAATACGGCTTCTATGCCAACGTCAATCCGGAAGTGGACCACCCACGCTGGAGCCAGGCCCGCGAGCGTCGACTGCCCAGCGGCCTGTTCAGCCCCAACGTGCGGCCGACCCTGATGTTCAATGGCTATGGCGAGGAAGTGGCTTCGCTCTACACCGGCATGGATCTACGGAGAAACTACTGATGGGCGTACTGCTCTGGCGGGTCGCGGTGTTCATCGCCGCGCTGTGCCCGCCGCTGTGGTGGCTGTACCAGGCCTGGATCTTCGCCCTCGGCCCGGATCCGGGCAAGACCCTGGTGGACAAGCTGGGCACCGGCGCCCTGGTGCTGCTGTTGCTGACCCTGAGCCTGACGCCGCTGTCGCGCCTCACCCGCTGGAAGCTCTGGCCGGTGATCCGTCGCCAGCTCGGACTCTGGACCTTCACCTACGCCCTGCTGCACTTTTTGGGCTACCTGGCCTTCGTGCTGGGCTTCGACCTGTCGCAACTGGGTGTGGAATTGCAGCGCCGGCCTTACATCATCGTCGGTGCCGCCGCCCTGCTGATCCTGCTGGCCCTGGCGGTCACCTCCAATCGCCCAGCCATGCGCCGCCTGGGCAAGCGCTGGAAGGAGCTGCATCGGCTGGCCTACCTGGTGCTGGGCCTGGGGCTCCTGCATTACCTCTGGATCGTGCGCTCGGACCTGGAGGAGTGGACGATCTACGCCGCCATCGGTGCCGCCTTGCTGGCCTTCCGCCTGGTGGACGGCTGGCGGCGCAAGAGACGCGGCCCACCGGCCACCAGGCCTGCGCGTTGATCACAACGGTCGAGGTAGCGAAGTGGACCTCGACTGCTTTACACAATAGGGGGGGTATTAATGAAAGCCTGCGGACCGCCCTGATCAAGCCAAGGGATGGTCGTGGAGCGGCCTGGCGCCCGTGGAACCAGGCCTTGGCGCTGGAGACGATCGATCAGCGCTGCGCAGCCTGGCGCAGGCCCTTGAGGGTATTGAGCGGTGCATCCACCACGAAGCTGTTGGCCAGCCAGGACGGCACGCTGCCACCCGGCTCGCTCTGGGCCTCGTAGGTCACTTCCGAGCCACCATTCTTCGGCACCACGCGCCACTGGCCCTGGAAGCTCGCTACCCGCACGTAGCCGTCGGCCGCGGGTCGGTAGTCCGGCTGGCCTTCGAGGGTACGGGTGAAGCCACCGTCGGGAATCTTCTGCTCGGTGACGTGCAGCACCACGTCACGGGCGGTCACCGGCCAGGGCATGTCGATGCGCATATAGGTCCAGGCCTGGTTGTCCTGGCGCTTGAGCACCTGCAGCGACTGGCAGCGGAAGATCCATTTGCAGGAGCCCACCGGATCGTCCTGCAGCCGGGCGATGGTGGCCGGGTCGGCCTTGATCTGGACCACGCCGCGGTAGGCCTTGTACTTGGAGCCGGCGACGGCGCGGGTATAGACCTGGATACCGTCTTCCTGCTTGGCGAGCTGCCAGTCCTCGGCCTGGGCCAGGCCGGTGGCTGCGAGCAGGGTCAGGGCAAGGATGGAGCGAAGCGGCTTGTGCATGGGACGTCCCTTGTTGTTGTGGTTGTCGGAGAGCGCAGTTCAAAACCGGATCAGGCGGCGGTTTCACCCTCGAGACGCAAGAGGATGGCCATGGCCTCGGCGCTGCTGCTGCCGCAGAACGCCAGCTCGGCCTGGAAGCCGCCACACACCGCAGGACGCAAGGGCGAGCCGAACAGGTCGCAGCGGTTGGTGCTGTCCAGATGGGCGCAACGCACGCCGGACGGCTTGCCCTGGGGCATGCGTGGCAGCGGTGAGGAGATCGACGGCGCGATGCAACAGGCGCCACAACCCGGACGGCATTCCATGGTGAAACTCGCTAGAGAAGAGGCTTGAAGCTTAAAAGCAAGGCTGGGGCCTCACAAGCGAATCGTGACCAGATGTCACCTTATGGTCATGAATGTAACATTCATTCGCCCGATGCTACGCAACCCAACGTTGTTTCGACCGTCTTATCTCCGATGAGCGAGGCGGCTGGCCCGAGGGCGTGACGATGAAGCATTGGCTGGTGCTGGACCTGGAAGCGACCACTGACGAAGGCGGCTGGCCGCTGGAGCTGATGGAGATCATCGAGATCGGCGCGGTGATGGTGGACGCCGAGGGCCAGGAGCTGGATCGCTATCAGAGTTTCGTCCAGCCCCGACGCCTGCCGCTATTGACGCCCTTCTGCCGCGATCTTACGCATATCACCCAGGCCGACGTCGACGGTGCCGCCCCCCTGGAGGACACCTGGCCGGTCTTCGAGGGCTGGTTGGGCGCTTATGAAACCACCCTGGCGGGCTGGTGCAGCTGGGGCGACTTCGACCGCCGCCTGCTGGAACGCGCCTGGCGCGAGCATGATCTGCACACCCATCTGGCGCGGGTCCCCCACCGCAACCTCAAGCAGGCCTTCGCCAAGGCCCGTGGCCTGGCGCGTCCGCTGGGTCTTACCGCTGCCCTGGAAGCGGCAGGGCTGGCCTTCACCGGGGTGCTGCACCGTGCCGAGACCGATGCGCGCAATACCGCCAAACTCCTACCGGCCAGCCTGCCGGCCTTCGCTCGCTGAACGACGCGGGAAGCGGTGACAGCCGGGGACGGCCTTGGGCATACTCGCGGACGGTTCTAACCGCTCTCGCACAAGGAAATCCGATGTTCAAGGTCAACGAATACTTCGACGGCACCGTCAAATCCATCGCCTTCAGCCTCAAGTCCAAACCCGCCACCCTCGGCGTCATGGCCCCCGGCGACTACGAATTCGGCACCAGCCAACTGGAGGTCATGCACGTGGTGGCCGGCGCCCTGACCGTCAAGTTGCCGGGCAGCGAGACCTGGGAAACCTTCGCCGCGGGTAGCCAGTTCACCGTGCCGGCCAATGCCAAGTTCCAGCTCAAGGTCTCGGAAGATACCGCCTACCTCTGCGAATATCTCTGACTCCGTGCGTCCCGTCATTCGGCCATCCAGGTCGACTGGCGGGAGTCCGCTACCCTGCCTGAACGCTTCCTGCTCGCCTCGGTTCTAAGCGATACCGCCGCTTTCGGAGCCGTCACCATGTCGCCAGCCACAGCCCAGGGCACTCGCCAGCCGAGCCATGCCCGTCCCTTCGAGCACCAGCCCCGGAATCTCCCGACGCATGGGATAGCCCTTGCGCAGGGCATCGAACGCCTGGGCACGCGCCAGGGCCGGCAGGCCGAGGGTCGCACGTAGCGCCGCATCGTCGTCGCGCGGATCGTAGACCGCGCGACAAACGCGCTTGAACGCCGTGGCCTCCGCCGTTTCCTTGCCGAATACCAGCCGCTGCAGCTGCTGCGGCGGCAACAGGTCGGCCAGACTCAACCGCGGCGTTTCCCCCGTCCAGGCGCAGAACGCCTGGTAGATCTGCGCGGTGCCGCGCCACTTGCCTTCCAGACTGTGCCCGGCGATATGGGGCGTCACCAGCTGGCACCTTCGCGCCAGCTCCACATCGATACCTGGCTCGCCTTCCCAGACGTCCAGCGCCACCGCCAGCTCGGCGCCACGCTCCAAGTGAATGCCCAGGGCGGCGTTGTCGACCACCTCGCCCCGGCAGGCATTGAGCAGCCAGGTGCCCGGACGCAGGCTGGCCAGCCGTTTGGCATCGAACAGGTGCAGGGTGCGGTAGTCGCCTTCGCGGATCAGCGGGGTATGCAGGCAGAGCACGTCGCAACGCTCGATCAACTCATCGAGGTCGTGGAATTCGCCCTGCTCTGCCGCCTGCCGGGGTGGATCGCAGACCAGGACCGTCCAACCCATTCCCCGCAACATCTCGGCGAGGCGGCCTCCGACCTGGCCGGCGCCGACGATGCCATAGGTGCGCCGGGCCAGGTCCGCGCCGGTGCCATCGGCCAGGGCCAGCAGCGCGCCGAGCACCCAGTCCACCACACCCCGGGCATTGCAACCCGGGGCGTTGCTCCAGTGAATGCCCGCCTGGTTCAGATAGGCGAGATCGAGGTGATCGGTGCCTATGGTACAGGTGCCGACGAAGCCGACCTTCGACCCCGCCAGCAGAGCCTCGTCGACGCGGGTGATGGAGCGCACCAGCAAGGCATCGGCGCGGCTCACGGCAGCACGATCAAAGGCACGGCCGGGAAGGCGTTCGAGGGTCGCGTGGGGAGCGAAGAAGGCGTCCAGCAGCGGAATGTTTTCGTCGGCGAGAATGTGCATGCCTGGGCACTCGCAGGGGCGGGGACCGGCACTTTAGCAGGCATCCCGCGCCAGGCAACGGTCGCCACGAGGCTTGCCACGCCAGCCACGAGGACTAGACTATCGGCCCCGAAGTTGACCGAACGATCAAGTGACCGCCTCCCTGCCCCGCATCAGACGTGAATTCGGCGCCCTGCTCTCCCTGGCCGCGCCCATCGTCATCGCCCAGCTCTCCCATTCGGCCATGGGCTTCGTCGAC
>Ga0157371_10002654_pt1 | contig 16938 bp, 10 predicted proteins | sample C45metaG_FD_113462 | JGI IMG/M metagenome (GOLD analysis project Ga0157371, IMG submission 113462) | Corn rhizosphere microbial communities from Kellogg Biological Station, Michigan, USA - C4-5 metaG | ecosystem: Host-associated > Plants > Roots > Rhizosphere > Soil | place: USA: Michigan...
AAATGGAATTGTTTTTTTCAAAAGTTGCTTCAGCATAAATCAATAGAATTTCTGCATATCTTATTATGTGCTTATCATAGCTATTACTATTTCCTGTTTCTCCCGCACTGTTTGCTGTCACATCCTCAGAAAGGTATTTATAAGTAATGTAACCAGTATTAGGAACTCTTTGTGGATTATCAGGCCAGTTAATAACTCCCGGAGGATTTGGATAGAACGGCCTGACTGTTTTAGTACCTGGAATAATCATTGTCATGGTCATTCGTGGGTCTCTGTTATCAAATTCAGAAGTAAAAGTGTTATAGCCATCAAATTCGGGTGATTTAGAAATGGGCAGCCCATCCTTACATAGATACATATCTGCAAGTTTCTTTGTTGGCAAGTACCCAATTCTATCAATTAAATATGGGTAGGATTGGCCTTGAATATTTTTTTGATACCTTCTATCTAAAATACATTCTTTAGAATCGTCTCCTTCCTCAATAAACAAATATCTATAACTCTGATCACCTTTATCGTTGAATAATGAATATTCTTTGCTAGTTATAATTTGATTCGAAGCATCAATTGCATCATCCAAATATTGATTCGCATCGGAGCCAGACCTGAATTTTTGCCATGTTCCTTCAAATAAAGCTACTCGGGCTTTCAAACCCAATGCGGCGCCTTTTGTTATCCTCCCGATTTCAGAAGATGATAGCGAAGATTGTTTAGGTAAATCGTTTGCTGCTTCGGTAAGGTCTTTTAAAATAAAATCAACAGTAGTTTTTCTGTCTGCTCTTGGTTCATATAATTTTTTGTCATTTATGTCTAACACTTCTGTAATAATGGGTACCCCACCAAAATCACGGAATAGCAACCAGTAGTTGTAAGCTCTGAAAAATTTTGCTTCCGCCAGTTGAATTTTTATGTCATCCGGAGAAGGATATGTCATTCCCTTTAATAAAATATTATTAGCACGGCGAATATAAACATAAGCATTTGTCCATAAAGAGGAAACCTCGGTAGGCAAATATGTACCGCGGCTAATGTCATTTCCAACATTATACGCAGTCTCTGCTTGGGTATCTTCAAAACCAAACCCTTCTAAAGAATTGTAAAGGTCATTTGTTGCTAAGGTGTAATCAGCAGACGTTTTCCAAAAAGTGGCATCAGAAATTGTATCAAGAGGTGCAAGATTCAGCTTTTTAGAACAACTTTGTATAAGCATACAGATAATTAAAATAGAAAATATTTTTTTCATGATAAAAAATTAATTGAGATTAAAATTTGATGTTTGCACCAATAGAAATTACTTTACTAAACGGATAAGTTCTCTCATCGGAACTTTGCCATAATTCTTCTGGATTAAAAGAATGTCCCCAGGTGCCTTTTGAAATTGTAAATAAATCCTGGCCACTCACATATACTCGTAGATCATTTAATTTAAATCTTTTTATGACATTTTCAGGAATATTATATCCTAAAGTGATTAACTTGAGACGTGCATATGCCATATTATTTATTCTCATAGAAGAGGCTGCCCAATCCCAATTTCTAAGTCCATCATATCCGATACCTCCCGGAACGATTCTTGGATATTGAGCGTTCGGGCGATCAGGAGTCCACGTTTTACCATAGAAATATTGCAAGGGTTGAAACCAAACTTCTTCTAAAGGGGCCTGGAAGTCGCCCTGTACCATTCCTTCTCGCTTACCTACGCCCTGAATGAATAAACCTAAATCAAAATTTTTGTAGGATAAACTTATATTGGAGGAAAAGGTATAACGCGGTAAAAGACTACCTAAATAAACTAAATCTCCCTTTGTCCCCTTCGCCGGATCTCCAAAAGCTGAAATTTTTCCATCTCCATCAACATCCTTATACATTACATCACCTAATGAAATTCCAGCGGGTATTCCTCCAAATTTCTTATAATCATCAAGTTGTTTTTGTGTTTTTATTATTCCATCATAGGCATATCCAAAATATGAATAAATAGAATATCCTTGTCGCGCATAATTTAATCCTTCACCGTATGCATCGTTTCCTTTTAATTCTACCAATTTATTTTTATTATCTGCAAGTGACAAGGTTATACTATACCTCAAACTATTAATTTTATCCCTCCACCCAATTGACGCTTCCCAACCCTTCGTAACCAGGCGGCCACTATTTTGGGTAGGCGGTATTCCTCCTAAAGTTGCAGGAACCTGAACACCTACCAGCATATTCTTATTTATCTTTGTATAATAATCAAAGCTGCCAGATAATCTTGATTTGAGCAAACCAAAGTCAACACCAATATTTTTGGTTTCAATGGTTTCCCATGTTCTCTCTGAAGAAGCAATACTTGGAATAGCACCAGGCAAACCTGCATTCGGCGTGCCAATGGGATAATTGCCAGTAATTGTAATTAGAGGAATGTAGTCATAATTGCCAAAACCTATATCCTGATTACCTGCCTGTCCCCATGATCCTCTGATTTTTAAATTATCAATTAGGTTGGACGATTTTAAGAAATTTTCGTTGGATAAATTCCAGGCAGCTGAAACTGCAGGAAACACAGCACTCCATCTTTTAGTGGGAGAAAATTTAGAACTTCCATCTATCCGGGTTGTAAAATCTACAATATATTTATCTGAATAATTGTAGCTCGCCCTACCAAAATAAGACGACAAAGCCCAATCGCTTTGATTTCCAGTGAAATTCGAATACTCCACTTTAGTACGATCAGCCAAACTTAAAGAAAAAATATCATTGCTTACAAAGTTATAGCCCCATGTAGTTTGTCCCTCATCATCATTTTCCTCATGAGAGGCTCCTACCATTAGATTAATATGGTGGAATTGAGAAAAAGTTTTGGTATAATCAATGTAAGAGGTATAGGATTTGTACAAATTTTTTGAATTAGTGAAATAGGCTGAATTTGGATCAGACCACATTTGCTCTATACCCCCATAATAATTGTAGCGGGGAAACGTACGATAATTGGCATTATCAGCTAAAAAACCGAAATTAATCCCTGCTTGTGCAACCAATTTCAAACCTTCAATAATCTTCAATTCCGCTTTAACGTTCGTTGTGAATCTTGAATTATTTGTTTTGCGCAATCCCCCGTTTTCCAAGGAATTTGCCGGATTTAAGTACCCCTGGTAATCATAATATTGGTCTTTTGTATTTTTTAAGGGAAGGTAATTCCATATCCACACCATGCCTCGCAACGTATAGTATAACTGGCTTGGTTCATCTATAATTTCATTATCAAAGCTTGTTTTCGTTTCAATCTTCAATCTTTTAAATAAATTAAAATCATAATTAAGACGAAGATTATATCTGTTTGATTCGTTTTTGCCATAATTAAAAATTCCTGAATTTTTAGTATAGCCAACAGAAAATAAATATGTATTACTTAAACCTCCACCGGATATACTTATATTATGATTTTGCTCATGGCCATGCCCATATATCAACTTAAGCCAATCAGTATTCCCATAAAAGCCAGGATAAGTTTGAAGATAAGGCATCCACCCTGTAGAATCAGGAGGCGCATTAGATTTAATTTTATTTAAAACTTCCTGGGAAATACCTGGCTGCCCCACATTTGTTAAGCCTTCATTCTCCATTTCGGCTAATTGTAAAGTCGTCGTCATCTTCTTTAAAAAATCTGGAATCTTTTCTGCATAATTGAATGAATAACTTACAACCGGCACCCCTGATTTTCCGGTTTTGGTCGTTACTAATAATACACCATCAGCCGCACGTGCACCATATATTGACGCTGCAGCGTCTTTTAACACTGTTATATTTGCAATGTCGTTTGGATTTATCATCGTCAAATCTCCTGCTACTCCATCAATCAGAACCAATGGTTTGTTTCCTCCAAGTGAAGAATAGCCTCGGATTTGAAAACTATAATCTTCCCTTCCAGGTGCACCGCTTCCTCGCACTACTGTAACCCCTGGTATAACCCCTTGTAATGCATTTAAAGTGTTAGTCAAAGGACGAGATTCAAAAATTTTGCTATCTACTTTGGCAACAGCACCAGTAATATCTCCTTTAGTTCGTGTGCCATATCCAACTACAACTACTTCATTTAATTCCGTTTTAGATTTGAATAACTTTATTTGAATATTACTTTCACCATTGACATGATATTCAGTTTCTTTATAACCAATATAAGAGAAAATGAGTGTGTTTTCTTTATTATTTAGCATTATGGAAAATCGACCATTATTATTAGTTATTGCTGTGGTTGAAGATCCTTTAACTTTTACAGTCACACCTTCTAAGGGTTGCATATTCTCATCAGTTACTATTCCAGTAACCGTTTCAAATAGAATGGGGGCTGCGCTAGCCATATAATGAAAAATAGTGCTTTGAAAAACTAAAAAAATAACAATTAGCTTTTTCAGCTGATGGCTGGTGGATGTCTTTTTTTGATTATTCATAATGCAATTATTAAAAGCTTATTTAATGATGAGTAAGAGAAATTCATGTTTTATTTTCCTTTCTGAAAATTAGAATGAGAAGGCCAACGAAATTTTTGAAGGCTGATAGATAGTTTCTTTATTTCCTGTTTCTATACTTCTTTTTTTGATAATTTTTGTAAAAGTATAAGCTTATTTTGCACAAAAAATAGAGTAAGTTTGTATTTAGATGTAATATTTTACTTTTTCGGGACTACTTTATTAAATTGTTTTATTAAAAAATATTTTAAAAACTAACCGCTGACTAAATTAAATGTAGAAGAATGAATGCTGTATAATTATGAGCTTATGCAAACAAATCGCTCTGATGGAAATTAATATTCATTTTCAATCAGTGAGTAAATTTAAACCATGAAAAAAAAAGATGGATTTCAAGGGGAACGGTCTATTCAACTTCCAAAAAAAGTTTTAGAAAAAATTTATGGCAGTAAAATCTATCAGTCACTATATATAACATATATTGGTTATTATCCGAAAGCTCAATTTCATTTTCGGGAAAGAAAAATAGGAACAAATGAAAGCATTTTGATTTATTGTGTAAATGGGGAAGGATGGCTCAAAATTGAAAACAAAGTCCATCATATTAATATTAATCAATTTATCATTTTGCCAGAAGGAATTAGCCATGCTTATGGCACTAATCCCGAAAATCCATGGACTATCTATTGGCTTCATTTTAAAGGCACTGAATCTAAGGCAATAGCAGATGCATTATTTGAAAAAATGCTAATGAATGATCATTTAGTCCACTTCAGTCAGAATAGAGTGAATCTTTTCGAAGAACTATATAACAATTTAGAAAGAGGGTATGGCAAATCAAATACAGGTTATACTTCAATGCTACTTTGGCATTTTCTAGCAACTTTTTTACATGATGATTGCTTTTCTGAACCACTGCGTATTTTAGAAAAAAATTCAGTAGAAAAGGCGATTGAATATATGAGAAACAACGTTCATTTAAAGCTTTCTTTAAATGATATCTGTATTCATGTTTGTCTTTCAACTTCCTATTTCTCCTTATTATTTAAAAATAAAACAGGGTATTCACTGATCGAATATTTTAATCATCTAAAAATTCAAAGTGCCTGCCAATACTTACAGTTTAGCAAATTGAGAATTAATGAAATTGGATCAAAGCTGGGAATAGATGACCCATACTATTTCTCTAAACTTTTTTCAGACTTAATGGGTATATCCCCAAGAGCTTATAGACAAAACTTCATGAAAGTAGTTCAAAGTTGACAAATAATTTCCAGTACATCTCCGGTATTTGGATACATTTTTAATGTCTTTTTGCTTGCTCCAAATATAGCACTTGTAACATATATGCTTGTTTTATTCCCACGATAATTAAAAGCAGCTTTTGTAATATTCCAGCCAGGCAACGGTATTTCATGTTTAAGACTGCCGTTAGGATCAAAACATCGAAGAATATTTCCACCAAATTCACCTACCCAAAGACCTCCATTTTTATCTATCACTATTCCATCTGGAGAAGATTGTTTTTGCCATTCAATTAGGAGTTTTTTGTTGGTAATCGTTGCGCTATTTTTATTGAATTCTGAAACGTATATGCCTTTTTTTGTCATTTGACTGCCCACGGATTCTACTGTATATAATAAACCATTTTTTATGCCTATTGCCGGACCATTTGCAATTGTATAACCTTTATCAATGACGTTCCTTTTTTTAAAATTATCATGATAATAATAATATTTTCCTAATTGTCCCTTTCCTAACATATCCATTGTGCAACAAATGATTCCTCCTGCTCCATCCATAATTCCATCGTTAAATCTGATTGTTTTATTTTCCTTATCAATATAATCGATTCGCTTTTCAATTGCGGTGCCATCATTATTTAAAGTAAGATAGTGAAGACCAGATTTTAAACCACCTATTACTTGATTATTATTCATGACTAAAACAAAACCTATATATTCCGTAGTCTTCCAGGAATTCAACTTATGGGTAGAAGGAGAATAGGAAAAAATTGTATTTTGCAAAATATCTACCCAATATAACATCCTCTGTCCAGCAATCCAAACTGGCCCTTCCCCTAATAAACACTGGCATGGAACTAAATTTTTTATTTCCAGAATTTTCAATCTGATAAGGTTTGAGGCTTAATAATTTCATTAGAAAATTTTCCATTGACCAAACGAATAATATTTAAAGGGTTAAAATTTTTAAGTTCAAGCGGCAGGAATTCATCCGGAAAATTTTGAAATGCGATTGGTCGCACAAAACGTTGAATCGCAGCTGAACCAACAGAAGTATAAGCTTCATTACTTGTGGATGGAAATGGACCTCCATGATGCATTGCGTGGGAAACCTGAACTCCGGTTGGGAAACCGCCCCAAATAATACGTCCAACCTTAGAAGTGGCTAATTCAAGAATTGGCAATAAACTGCTTTTATCATCATTCAATGCGTGAACAGTAGCTGTAAGCTGCCCAGGTAAAAGATGTAACACCTTTAATAATTCATCTTCATTTTCTACGACTATAAAAAGGGAGACAGGGCCAAATATTTCATCGAATAATTTCGTGTTATCTAAGAGATCTTTCCCATTAATCTTGAATACAGCAGGAGAAGCCTCATTTTTATGAATATCAGCTTCTACAAGACTTTGACCAAATATAGATACTCCGGCAATTTTCTTGAGAATCTTCACTTTTTCTAAATAAGCCTTCAATATCCCTTTACTCAACATTGTTCCAGGATATGAATTAGCAATTTGTAGAGAGACTTTATTTAGAAAAATATCCGTTCCTTTTCCTTCTATTAATAAAATAAGGCCTGGATTAGTACAAAATTGGCCTACACCGGCAGTGATAGAAGAAACTAATTCCCGTGCTATTTCCTCTGCTCTTAATAACAATGCATTAGGCATTAATATAACAGGATTACTGGAACTCATTTCTGCAAATACCGGTATAGGTTCTTTTCGTTTCTTTACAGCATCCATTAATATTAGTCCCACCTCACGTGACCCTGTGAAGGCAACTGCTTTAACTGTGTGATTCTTTACTAACCTTATTGCTTCCTCATTACTCAGATGTAACATAGAAAAGATACCCGAAGGCATACCTGTTTCTTTTGCCGCCTGAATAATAGCATTAGCAACTAATTCGCTCGTGCCGGGGTGATAGGGGTGAGCTTTAAAAATAACAGTACAGCCAGCTGCAAAGGCAGAAGCTGTATCACCACCCGCCACTGAAAAGGCTAATGGAAAATTGCTTGCACCAAAAACAGCAATTGGCCCAATTGGCACTAACATTCTTCTAATATCCACAGATCGCTTTTCAATACGTGGGTCTATTCGCGCATCAATCCATGTTCCTGCCCTCAAAATTTCTGAAAATAAATGTAGCTGCTTACATGTCCTATCTCTTTCTCCAATAATTCTTTCTTCTGCCAAACCTGTTTCTTCGGTACAAATTTTTATTAAATCATCCCCTATCCTCATGATTGCTTTTGCAATAGCATCTAAAAATTCAGCTTTTTCAATTCCTGTTTTCTTCATATATATTTTAGACGCCCTATCCGCTAACAAAAGAGCATCGTCTAATTCATTTTGAGATGCAAGATTGTAAATATGATTAATCTCACAATTGTTTGACGGATTAAAACTTTTCAAGGAAACTTTTCCTTCCGAACCTCTCTTAAACCCTATGAAATTTTTACCGGTTATTCTTAACATCATTTTTATAATTTAAATAGTAATTACCAAATTCAAATGTGATTGACTGATAATAGGTTTAATCTTTTTAATCTTTAATAAAACACTTATTATTATTGCTTTAAACAATTACCAATTGACAACACAACCATCGTTTATTCTGGCAGCTTCAATAATTGAAGTTGGCTCTTGCTTGAATGGATATTTCAAAAGAATTTTCTCATTAATTTGAATCCCTAAACCAGGGCGATCTGGTATATTTGAATAACCATCTTTAACATCTGGCTGCCCTTCAACTACCTCATAAAACCAAGGAACCGCATCCATTTTTTCTTGTATAATGAAATTAGGAGATGCAACATCGAAATGAAGGGCAGCTACACCCGCTATTGGTCCCAAAGGATTATGGGGAGCTAATCCAATCCCTGCTACCAATGCCATTGAACTGATCCGCGTTGCCTCTGTAAAACCTCCGCAGTGACATAAATCAGGCTGTGCAATATCAATTGCCCGTTTATTAAAAAACGGTTCAAATTCAGCGGCTGAAACGAGGCGTTCTCCACTAGCAATCGGGCAGTTCATTTTATTTTTTAATGCTTCCAAAGAAGCAACTTCAGTTGGTGGAACTACTTCCTCAAGAAAAAAAGGGTTAAAGGGCTCCAATACTTTAATAAATTGGAAAGCAGAACTAGCTGATCCGGGCCGGCCATGAAAATCAACCATAATATCAATATTTTCACCTACGGATTTACGCAGTTCATACATTAACGACTCTACCTGTTTTATTTCCCGTATTGAAGCAGTATAATTGATATATGGTATAAATACAACTTTCAAAGCTGTATATCCTTTTTCTAAAACCTTTCCTGCTTTTTCTACCATAACACCTTCTTCCCATGTCTCATATACTGATCCAGCATCTCCCATTCCTAAATGGGTATACATTCTAATTTTTTCTCTGGTTTTGCCTCCCAAAAGTTGCCATATAGGTACATTTAACCACTTACCTTTAATATCCCATAATGCTATATCAATCCCACTTATAGCAGATTTACCAATAACCCCTAATTTCCAAAAGCTGTGTTTATTCATTATTTCCGTAAGCTGTGTAATATCACGTGGATCTTTACCGATTAACAGCGGTTTTAAATCTTCAATTGCTCCAACAACCGCCCTTGTTTTCCATTCAAGAGTGGCCTCGCCCCATCCGTCCAATCCATCTTCCGAGGTTTCTATTTTTACGAATACCCAGTTGCGCATCTCTGCATTTACAATAAAAGTTTTGACATTAGTTATTTTCATACAATATAATTTAGCTTAAGGGTATTAAATCTGATTTAGTTCATCCCTTTTAAATAAAGCTTTTTCAATTTGTTCAAGAGATTTGCCTTTAGTTTCTGGAACTTTTTTAAAAACAAAAATGAATCCTACTGCATTTAAAATACCGAATATGCAGAAATTAAATACCGGGCTGATTCGTAATAAATAAGGAGAAACGAGTACAACCAAAAAACACGAAAACCATAAAACAGCTGATGAAAGTGATAGCGCTTTGCCTCTTAAGCGATTCGGAAAAATTTCAGATAGTAGTACCCATGTAACCGGAGCTAAAGTAAGAGCATAGGTGGCAATAAAACCTATTACGAGCCAGAGAATCAGGTTAGCATTTACACTGCTATAATTAAATGATATGGCTAGTAAAAAAAGAAATATAGCCATCAAAGACGTTCCTAAAAGTAAAAGTTTTCTCCGTCCGATTTTATCAACTAAAAAAATCGCAGCTATAGTGCTAATAAAAAATATTCCTCCCACCAAAACACCCAGAAGTAAACCATTCTTAATTGAAATATTGGCTTTTTCAAAAATAATCTGTAAGTAGGCTGTAACCATGTTCGATCCACTAAATTGCTGAATAATAGCAACCCCAAAGCCAATTATTAAAACAGGTAAAACAGCTTTTGAAAATAACATTGTGTACGACCCCTTTGCCTTTGTCTGCTTAAGAGATTCTGTGATTAGTAACATTTCTTTTTGTGCATATACCTTGTTCCCTATTTTTTCTAATACTTTAATGGCGTTTTTATTTAATCCCCGATTTATAAACCATCTTGGGCTTTCAGGAATTACGAAAAGCAAACAAAAAAACAAAATGGCAGGTATTAGGCCACATGCAAACATCCATCGCCAACTTTCAATATCATTAGGATCGCCAAAAATATAAGAAGCAATGGTGGCCAGAAGGATTCCAAGTATTATGGTCACCTGGTTAATAGTAACCAGCCTTCCCCTAATTTCTGCAGGCGCAATCTCTGCAATATACATTGGTGATACAACAGAGGCAGCCCCAACCCCAATGCCCTGCAAAAATCGCCAGATCGATAAATCAAAAGCACTTGAGGCTAATGAAGCACCAATAGTTGTAATAATAAAGGAGCAAGCAATTAAAATTAAGCACTTCTTTCGACCAAGTTTATCTGCAAGGACGGCAATAATAAACGTACCAGCAATACATCCCAATTCAAAAATTGCCACCACCCATCCAAGAGAGAAATCATTAATATTAAATTGCTTTTGAATAAAAGGTATTACTCCTGTTATAATTCCAAGATCAAAACCAAATAAAAGACCGCCCATTGCAGCAATCATACTTATACCACTTAAAAATGCTGTACGATAAACAGGTCGCGTTAATTTTGAAAGTGTTACGATCATAATTCACAAATTAATTGATCCATGTATTTATGAGGGCAGCACCAAATCCTTTTGCTTTTACTTCAAAACAATCTCCTTCCCTCGTTTCAATATGATCAGTAAAACTCATTACAGATGTCCCAAAAAAATGAATATGAACATCACCAGGCTGCCGAAATATTTCATATTTAAAGTGATGGTATTCGAGATTGGCAATGCTATGGGACATATGTGTTTCACCGGTAGTAAATTCTTTTGCCCAAATAATTTTTCTATTTCTTATAATACTGCTTTTCCCGGTTATATTTTCTGGCCTAATGTTGAAATTAAGCTCCGGGCCATAAGAGCAGCCTCTTAACTTTGAATGGGCTAAATATAAATAATTGATTTTTTCCATTTTATGATCAGAGAATTCATTGCCTAAAGCAAATCCGATCCGTCTTGGATTCCCTGTTCTATCAATTATATATATACCAACTAATTCAGGTTCCTCACTTAAATCCAATGCAAATTTTGGTGATTTAATATTTTCTCCGGGATTAATAATTATTAGACCATTGCCTTTATAAAACCATTCAGGCTGCACCCCTTGTCGGCCATTAATTGGTTTTCCTTCCTTTACACCCATTTTAAACATTTTAATAGAATCATTCTCTTCATTATTGACTTTAGTATCCTTCCTATGCATTTCGTCTCTTGAAAAGGCACTTCCAAAATGTGTAAGGCCCGTTCCGGTTATCCAGGTATGATAAGGATCCGGATGAGCTAAAGGAACTAATAATCTTTTTTCCTCCACTATCTTATTATAGTCAACTACTTCTTCCATTTTGAAGGAAGATAAAAATTGGGAAGGTGTAATATTTTCATTAATAGATTGCCATAAAAGTTGGTAAGCAGAGTTAAACTTTTCTAATAAAAACAATTTTCCATTTTGTATAATACCTACTGCTGTTTTACCATTTTCCTTCCTAAATTGAATTAGATTCATTGGTTCTTTACTTTAGTTTTACATCATTAATGCTGACTTACCACCATCAATTAAATAGGTTTGACCGCCAGCAAAAGAAGCATATTTGCTTGATAAAAAAACGAACCAACCTCCTATCTCCTCTGCCGTACCTAATCTTTTTAAGGGAAAGCTTTCTATAGTTTTTTTTCTTTGTTCTTTAGGATCCGGAAAGGAATCAAACCACTCTTTTGACAGGGATGTGTCAATAAATCCAGGTGCAACACCTACTGTTCTTATTTGAGGTCCCCACTCTAAGGTCAGAGATTGCACCAGAGCTTTCAAAGCGGTCTTTGCAATATTATAAGGGAAACTTCCTTCCACTGAACTGAATGCATGGCACGATGAATTAATAATAATTATTCCGTTCGATTGTTCTAAAAATGGTTTACATAATCGAGCAATATTCCAGTGCGCCTCAAGATTCAACTCCATGTTATACTTCCAATCTTCATCGGTACAATTAGCGGCACCTCTATAAACATTTGTTCCAGCATTTGATGCCAATATATCTATTGAACCGTACTCTTCAATTGTTCGACTAATGAAATTTTTAAGGTCAACTTTGCATGTAACATCTGCTTGAATGTATAATGGGGCCATCCCAGATTCCTTTATTACAGTTTCAATAAAACATCTAATCTTTGGATCATCTGGACTCTCTAATGCACAACCTGCAATTTTAGCATTCGCACTCGCATAACATTTTGCAACTGCCGCCCCTATTCCCGAAGAAACTCCAGTAATTACAACTATTTTATTTGAAAGATTGATATTAAAACTCATTATCTTTAAAATATGTTTTATCAACTTTTATCAAAATCGATTCTATATTCACTTATGAAGTGTTTTATTTAAGTCAGACAAAAAAAAAGAATATTAAAGAATAAAACATTGACAATATTCGCTTTAAAATGTAAAATTTGACGAAACTAATTGTGTCGTAAGTTTCGCGTTTCAAATAATGGGCATTTTGATGAAGAACAAAACCGTACAAGATTCTAATTTCTGCTATGTGATTAACAATATTTCTAAAAATGGTTGCGCAGAATATGTATTATCTGTCCATAAAAACAATTTAAAAGAAAGAATTTATGGAGAACTATTAGTATCTTTTTACTTTCTCAATTATCTGCCGTAAAGTTTCAATTACAATCTCTTTGTCTCTTGTTTCAGCAACATAAGATTTACTGCGCATGGAATCATAAGAAAGATTTTCTTTATAAGGGGTAGAAAGATGCGGAACGATTGTTTTGAACACTTCGTTCATTGATTTGGCTATGAGGATTTTCAATTCATCAGCCGCCCGTAATATAAGAGCAGTCTGATCTGTAGATAATACACACAATACTTTCGATTTTTCCTTTTCAACAGAGGTTTTCTCTTTTAAACCTGTCGCTTTATTTTGCAACGGAAGGATAGAGAAATGAAGCTTTTTTTCCAGATAGAAAATTTCCTGGCTAAACCAGTTGCTTAGCTCATCTTTAAGAGCAACTTGCTGTGGATATAAGGCAATCCCTAACTTTCTTTGCGTCTGGTTAAATTCTTTGTAATGATTGAGTAAACAATCCATTCTTTTGCAAAAATCGTCATGAGAATTTATTTTATTCGCAATTTTTTGTGTGAGATAATTCATGTAGTCCGTATTGTTGAAATTGAGATAGATAAGTATTCTGTCTAATGAAGTATAAGTACATTTATTTTCCTCAAGCGCCTCTATCGCTTCCAGCTCATTTAGCAATTCCTTGATATAAAATAGTTTCTGAAACGTGACGGGATTACCCTCATCATTCTCAATAGAAAAGAACAGGCAATTCACAACAATATCCCTAAGTTGGTCATCAGTTACCTGCTTTGATAATTTCAAATTCAATTTGCCTATTCGCGGCTTTAGCTCTTTTTTTGTAACCGAAAGATAAGTGATTGGTACACGTTCATCCAGGCATAAATAGTTGGAAAATCGGGTTTCAACAAAAGACAACAATTCGTCCACGCAGGTAATAGTTTCATTTGCAAGATGCTCTAATGCTTTTTTCTTAGCTGGAATTGCTTTGCTATTTTCCAAAGCCTGGTCGAGAAGAATAATCAATGCCGAATGGTATTGTTTAAGGTATAGCTCGACCTGCTTTTCCTTAGTTAATCCAAATACGTGGTTTTTCAGCAGAGACTGAAATTTGGCCTTTTCTTCTGCCATTTGGCTGAGAATCGTTTTTATTTGCTCATCTGTTACTGTTGCATGATCGTTTTTTGCCGGATTAAGAGAAACAGTAATCAAAGAGTCGAGCCATTCTAAAATATATTTTCCACACATGTTCCATAGGTTGAATACAGCGAACGTTTTCATGTTCAAAGTTGAGTATTCAAGTTCAGTGAAAGAATAAGGCATTTACCGCATTTTCGTACGCAAAAAGCAGTATATTAATGGTTTAGGTAAGAAAAAGCATTATTGCTATCAGGATCTCAATTTGTTAATCAACTCAACTTTACTAGTTACACCCACTTTTTCAAATATATTTTGAATATGCTTAGAAACGGTCTTTTCGGATATAAACAGGGTTTGGGCAATTGCTTTATAACGGACACCTTTTAAGATAAATCTTACAATTTCTGTTTCCCTGCTGGTAAGCTGATAAAGCTTGCATTTCTCATCCAAAGAAGCCGGAATGCCTTTATTCAATGGGTTAGTTTCAGAGCCATTTAGGATTTTTAGATTTGAGATGGATTGGTCTAAAATGGCTTTCTTCTGCTTCATGATGTTGTTCAGAACAGTTTCAATTTTCTGATAAAGCACTTCAAAGGAAAATGGCTTTTGAATAAAATCAATGGCTCCCAGGCGCAAGCCTTTAAGTTCATCTGTTGGATCTGACTTTGCCGTTAAAAAAATAATCGGGACGTGACTATAAGCACTTTGTTCCGAAATTATCTTGGTAAAGGCAAATCCATCCATTTTATCCATCATAATATCGGAAAGGATTAGATCAGGTACAACGGGTAGATGTTCCAATTTCTTTAACGCTTCCGATCCATTTAGTGAAGAAAAAATATTGTATTTGAGGCTTAACTTTTTAAAAAGAAAATGAAGCATCGCTTTGTTGTCTTCTATAATTAATATGGATTGCCGCTCAGGAAGATAAGATATGTCATGCATGTCGAAGTTTTCGATGTTATAAATCAACGATTGGGCTTTTGACGTATTCGAGGCTTTAACATCACCTTCTTTTAAACTATATCTATATAGTGTTATTATAATTTCCGTTCCTGACTTTTCTGCAGGATTACTTTCAACTTGAATGTTTCCGCCTAAACTGTCTGTTACCTTTTTCACAATCGGCAATCCAAGCCCCATGCCTTGCAAGTCTGATTTTTTATGACCGATTTGGTAATAAGGTTTAAATATTTTGTGATGAAGGTGGGATGCTATTCCAACACCGTTATCCTTTACAGAAAAAATAATTCTATCGTCAACAGCTCGCAGGGTTATTTCTATCATTCCACCCGTATTTGAAAATTTAATAGCATTCTCTATGATGTTATTAACTATCCTGTCGATAGCATGCGGATCTGCTTTTATAAGAATATTGTCCTCAATATTTTTACTGCATAGAAGGTTTTGTTTCTGGCAGTAATATTCAAATAAGTGAAAGCTGTTTTTCAAAATTTCACTGAAATCCGTTATTTGGTTGTGGTTATATACACTGAAGCCCTTTGTAAATCTTTCCAGGTCAAACAAATTAGTTATGTCGTTCGTCAACTTATCAATACCTCCCTTGATAATATCCAATTCAGCAACTGACCCGTACTTGTTAATATATTCTTCCAAATAATTATTGATTAGCGTTAATGGTGTTTTTGTTTCATGGACGAGATTAATAAAGTTGTTGGTTTTCTGCTCATTCATTTTCTTCAATTCTCCTGTCCTCTTATCAACTTCTTCCTGCAACCTTGTATTCCAGTTACGAAGAAGTTGTTCCGATTCTATCAGCCTTTCATGTTCCAGCCTCGTTTGTTTAATATGGCGGCTTACCTGAAGTCCAAATAAGAGCAAAAATCCGGTGTTCGTAATAGCAGCTTCTATAGCCTGACTCTCATTAAAATAAGAGATAAATGGTACGCCAATCCAGGGTGTTACACTTAAAAACAAGATAGCTGCTTCCGTTTTTGACTCCTTACTTTTAAAATCATTACCGTATTTATTTTTAATGGCTTTTGCCAGGGAATAGATCACCCATAAAGCATACAAAACCGGCAAGAAGAGTAGCTGTTGCGCTGTTATCAGGTTACCCGTTTTAGCAAAGACAACAATAAAAATAAGATAAGGAAGTACTAAGAATAAATAGACGCCTCTGTACGCATGAAATTTCATTTTTTCCAATCCAAACGCCTTATAAACATAATATGGGAAATAGCATGGCGTAATAAATCCAGTAGCGTAGGCAACAACTTCCTGAAGAAAAAATGACCCTGGCAAATCCGGGTCAGGCAATAAACCACCTGAAATATTGTAAACCATAAGCAAAGAAATAAGGGTTATGTTCAGAATTGTGGTGCTATCTTCTGGTCGGGCTAATTTATAGGTAACCAGATAAAAAAGTATCACCGTCTCTAAACACACAAAGACAAATGTGACAATATGCATTTCCGTTCCGAAAACCAGCATACGCACGATTATTTATCAAATTCTCTTTTAAGAAAAAATAGTTTATAGCTTAACTCCAGTTCATTATATATCTGGAAGCCGTATTTTTTATACCATGGTAAATTTTTCAAAGTCGAAGTTTCCAGGTAGATTGGCCTTTGCTTATATTTACTATCTTTTATAACTTCATCCAGAAGAATGCTTCCAATTCCTTCGTTTTGGTACTCAGGATCAACGCCAATAAACCATAAATAATACATTAACTCTTTCGGCTGTAATTGCTTAATTTTTGATTCCCTGGCAAGCGCCTTCTTAATATTTTCGACACCAATGCAGGAAAAAATCAACTTTATGTCCAGTAATATTGATTTTAAAGTCGTCTTCTTTTTGTCAGGGTATAATATTAAGGCGCAAGCTTTTCTATCATCAGAAAGAAAAACATCTCCAAACA
>Ga0157371_10002656_pt1 | contig 16922 bp, 16 predicted proteins | sample C45metaG_FD_113462 | JGI IMG/M metagenome (GOLD analysis project Ga0157371, IMG submission 113462) | Corn rhizosphere microbial communities from Kellogg Biological Station, Michigan, USA - C4-5 metaG | ecosystem: Host-associated > Plants > Roots > Rhizosphere > Soil | place: USA: Michigan...
CACCTCGTCGACCAGACCGTCCTCGATCAGGGGTTCAATGCGTTTTGGAGTCTTCATCAGCTTTTATTGTGGGTCCTTTATTACCAAACACGCGAAAGTCATTCGTTATACGGCAATCCACTCGTTCGGGGGAGGGGTTGCCGACCTATGAACGTTGAGATGCACACAATGTGCCGGATGAATCGGTCCCTCTCCTTCAGTCAGTATCGGCCGCAAAAGATCATAGCTGAGCCGACAACACTTGTTGGCAGAGGCTTGTGAGGGCATTTGCGACAGAAGCTGACACCTTAATTCATGCCCTTCGTAGGATTTTTCTTTTTAAGCCTCAATTTCCCCCGCAATCAGCCGAAGTCCTCAGAGACAAAGTGATTTGTCCGACAATCGTTCCGACAACAAAAACGATGGTGCGCTCCAGGATCGGGGACCAAAAACGTTTACGGCTGCCAAAAATCCGCGAGTCTTCTGCACTGCGTGGGCCTACAAGAAAAATCTGGAGCGCGGATGAACATCAAACAGAAGTTGACCTGGGCGTTTGCAATCATCGCCTGCTTGCCGGTGGTGCTGGTCGCCACCCTCGTCGTGCTGAACTTGCGCAGTGAGGCCAAGGAAAATTTCGTCGACGGCAGCGGTCGTGAAATTCGTCAGGTCAGCAACGCCATGCAACTATTCTTCGATGGCATCAGCCAGAACGTCGAATACTTGGCCAAGCAACCGCTGATCAAGAACTCCGACGACAGCCTCAAGACCTACATGGGCGCCAACGCCGAGAGCATTCCCCAAGGCGAGATGGACAAAAAAGTTTTTGGTTTCCTGCAGGACCTGGGCAACGCCCATCCATCCTATGCCTACGCCATCCTCGGCACCGCGGCTGGCGGTTATGTGTCGTGGCCGGACGATGCCAAGCTCGCCAACTACGATCCTCGCCAGCGTCCCTGGTACAAGGCAGCCCAGGCCAAACCGGGCAAGCCGTTCCGCACCGAGGCCTATTACTGGGCCGAAAATGATACGTCCTACGTCAGCACCGTCCGTACCATCGACAACAAGTTGGGCACCAACGGCGGCGTGGTCAGCATCGATGTGTCGCTCAAGCAAATGACCGAGCTCGTCAAACAGATCAAGCTGGGTGAATCCGGTTACCTGATGCTGCTGGAAAACTCCGGCACCGTACTGGTCGATCCGAAACAGCCGGAACATAACTTCAAAGCGCTCAGCAGCCTCGGCGAAGGCTATGCGCAACTGGCCAAGGCCGGTAAAGGCCTGGTGGAAGTCGAGCTGAACGGCGAGCGCTACATGGCCAACGTCTGGCCGTCGGAGCAACTGGGCTGGACCTTTATCGGCCTGATCAAACAGAACGACGTAATGAGCTCGGCCACGCAACTGACCTGGCTGATCGCGATCATCGCTGCCGTGCTGGCGGTATTCTTTGCCATCGTCGGCGCCAGTTTCGCCAGCCTCATCGTGCGGCCGATCCGCAGCGTGGCCAGCGGCCTGGAAGGCATTGCCCAAGGTGAAGGCGACCTGACCAAGAACCTGGAAATCCGTGGCAGCGACGAAACCGCGCAACTGGCCAACTGGTTCAACCAGTTCCTGACCGCGATTCGCAACCTGATCCAGAGCATCGGTGGCGCAGCGAACAAGATTCTCGCTACCTCCAAAAGCTCGACCCAGGTTTCCAGTGACATGGCCGAAGCGGCCGGGCGCCAGCGTGAAGCGGTGGATATGGTGTCCACGGCGTTCCACGAAATGGTCGCCACGGCCAACGAAGTCGCGCGTTCTTGCAGTCAGGCAGCCGAGTCGGCAGACAGCGGCCAGCGTCAGGCTCGTGAAGGTCAGCAGCAGATCGATGCGGCCGTGACCAGCGTTGATCGCCTGAGCCAGGAAATCGAACAGTCGGCGCAGTCGATGCAGCAACTGGAACGCGACAGCAACGACATTCAGTCGATCCTGGGGACCATTCGCTCGATTGCCGAACAGACCAACCTGCTGGCGCTGAACGCGGCCATTGAAGCGGCACGGGCCGGTGAACAAGGTCGCGGCTTTGCGGTGGTGGCGGATGAAGTTCGCGCCCTGGCCAAGCGCACGGCCGATTCCACGGCGGAAATCGACGGACTGCTGGGCAACTTGGCCAAACGCACCAGCCAGGTGACTCAGCAGATGCATGCAAGCCTGGAAGTGTCGCAGCAGTCGGTGAGCCGCATCGGCGAAGCCCGCAGCAGTTTCGGGCTGATTCGTGAGTCGGTGGATGTGATTCGCGACATGAACACTCAGATCGCCACGGCGGCGGAAGAACAGCATCAGGTGGCGGAAGACATCAACCGGCACATCAGCCAGATTCATGGCGATGCGCAGTTGGTGGCGGAATTGGCCAACTCGGCGCGGCTGGATTCCCAGAGCCTGGCCGGGTTGTCGGATGAACTGGACGTCCTGGTTCGCCGCTTCAGAACTTGATCAGAGGCCGCTTTTGATCGTTCCCACGCTCCGCGTGGGAATGCCTGAACGGACGCTCCGCGTTCGGCTCTGAAAGGGACGCGGAGCGTCCCGGGCTGCATTCCCACGTGGAGCGTGGGAACGATCAGTGTCTGAAGAGTTCGCCAGGGGTAAACCCGAACAGGCTTTTGAACGCTGCAATAAACGCCGACGTCGAGTCATACCCGCAAGACAGCGCCGCATTGGTCACGCTGTCGCCCTCCTCCAGCAGACTCAATGACGACAGCAGCCGCATCCGCTGGCGCCACCCGCGAAAACTCAACCCGGTCTCGCGCTGGAACAAGCGCATCAGCGTCTTCTCCGAGGTGCCGAGGCGTTCCGCCCATTCCTGCAGCGTCACGTTGCGCTCCGGGCTTTCGATCAGTTCATTGCACAAGCCCAGCAGTCGCGGGTGCCGAGGCAGCGGCAGAGAAAAACCCACTTCCGGCAGATTCGCCAACTGATCCAGCAGCACATTTACCAGCCGCGATTCCTGGCTGTCGCCCTGTGGATACTCCACCGGCAACGCGCAAAAACTCTTGATCAGCTCTCGCGCCAGCGGCGTGACTTCCAGCACCCGGCAACGCCCGTCCGCCCACTCACAATCTTCGCGGCGCACGTAGAGGCTGCGCATCTCGGCACGCATCGAGGTCACCACCTGGTGTTCCAGATCCGCCGGAATCCAGATGCCCCACTGCGGCGGCGCAAAAAAACTACCCTCGGCGGTGTGCACCCCAAGAACGCCACTGATGGCGTAGGAAAACTGCACCCAGTCATGGCGATGAGGCGGGGTCCAGGAACCGGCGTTCAGGCTTTCCGCCCGCGCGAACAGCGGACGCGGCAGCGCGGTGAGCGTCGGAATGGTCCGTTCGAGGGAAAGTTGTACGTTAGTCGGCATTGATTGGCCTTATGTCGCAAGACGGCAGTCAGGGCCAACGGTAGGCTAAGTCACCATTTCTTACAAATGTATTCGGTGACTGTTATGCATGCCTTCAAACACCTCAAACGCGTGGTCACCGACTGGTTCTTGTGCGGCATGCTGATCGCCACGCTGCTGGCGTATTTCTTCCCGAGCTTTGGCGCCACGGGTGGCGGCATGCACGCCGAATACGTGATCAACATCGGTGTGTTCCTGGTGTTCTTCCTTCACGGCGTCAACCTGTCCAGCGAGCAGATCCGTCATGGCCTGAAGAACTGGAAGCTGCATGTGATGGTGCAGTGCTTCACCTTCGCGGTGTTCCCACTGATCTGGCTGCTCAGCGACAAACTGTTGGGCTCGCACCTTCCATCGCTGCTGATGCTGGGCTTCCTCTACCTCTGCGCCCTGCCCTCGACCATTTCCTCTTCCGTGGCCCTGACCGGCAGCGCGGGCGGCAACGTACCGGCGGCGATTCTCAACGCGAGCCTGTCCAGTGTGCTGGGGATTTTCCTGACACCGTTGCTGGTCAGCTTCGTGGTCGGCAGCGGTGCCGGCGGCATTGACCTGGGCTCGACCCTGCTCGACCTCTGCGCCATGTTGCTGTTGCCGCTGGTACTCGGCCAATTGGTGCGGCCGTTGTTCGGCAAGTTTTTCGCGCGACACAAGCGCTACACCAATGTCGCCGACAAACTGGTGATCCTGCTGCTGGTGTATGCGGCGTTCTGCAACTCGATGGTTTCGGGGATGTGGCAGAACCAGGGCAACACAGTGATTCTGACGGCGCTGATCGGCAGTGCGATCCTGCTCGCGGTCATCTTGTGGATGACCACCCGCACCGCTCGAGCGCTGAAATTCAGCCCGGCCGACGAGATCGCGGCAGTGTTTTGCGCCAGCAAGAAATCCCTGGCCGCCGGTGCACCGATGGCGGCGCTGATCTTCGGTGCCAACCCGGGCCTGGGTTTGATTCTGCTGCCGATCATGATCTATCACCCGTTGCAGTTGATCGTCTGCTCAGTGATGGCCGAGCGTTACGCCAACCTCAACCGTGAACGCATCGCGCAGCAAACTACGCAACTGGTCAGCGTTCGATAATCGCCGTCACACCCTGACCACCGGCGGCGCAGATCGAGATCAAGCCTCGGCCCTTGCCCGCCGCATCCAGCAACTTCGCCAGGTTGGCGACGATGCGCCCGCCAGTCGCGGCAAACGGATGCCCGGCCGCCAGCGAACTGCCTTTGACGTTGAGGCGGCTGCGGTCAATTGAACCCAACGGCGCATCGAGGCCGAGGCGGGTTTTGCAAAACTCTGGATCTTCCCAGGCCTTCAACGTGCAGAGCACCTGCGCGGCGAAGGCTTCGTGGATTTCGTAGTAGTCGAAGTCCTGCAAGGTCAGGCCGTTGCGCGCCAGTAAACGTGGCACCGCGTACACCGGCGCCATCAACAGCCCTTCGGCGCCATTGACGAAATCCACCGCCGCGGCCTCGCCATCGCGCAGGTAAGCGAGGATCGGCAAGCCACGTTCCTTCGCCCATTCCTCACTGCCCAGCAGCACCAGCGATGCACCGTCGGTGAGTGGCGTGGAGTTGCCCGCCGTCAGCGTGCCCTTGGCGCTTTTCTCGAAAGCCGGTTTCAGCGCGGCGAGTTTTTCCAGGGTCAGGTCCGGACGCAGATTGTTGTCACGGGTCAGGCCAAGGAACGGCGTCATCAAATCGTTGTGCCAGCCTTCGGTGTAGGACGCGGCCAGATTGCGATGGCTTTCCAGCGCCAGTTGATCCTGTTCTTCGCGGGGGATGTTCCAGGTCTGCGCCATCAATTCGCAGTGCTGGCCCATGGACAAACCGGTACGCGGTTCGCCGTTGCGCGGGAACTCCGGAATCAAATCCCGGGGACGCAATTGCAGAAAGGTTTTCAGTTTATCGCCCGTGGTCTTGGCCCGGTTGGCCTCAAGCAACACCCGGCGCAAACCTTCACTGACGCTGATCGGCGCATCGGAAGTGGTATCGACGCCACCGGCGATCCCGCAATCGATCTGGCCCAGGGCAATCTTGTTCGCCACCAGCAACGCCGCTTCAAGCCCTGTGCCGCACGCCTGTTGGATGTCATAGGCCGGCGTGCTGGGGGACAACCGCGAGCCGAGCACGCATTCGCGTGTCAGGTTCATGTCTCGCGACAATTTGAGGACGGCACCCGCCACCACTTCACCGAGGCGCAGGCCATGCAGGTTGTAGCGCTCGATCAGGCCTTCGAGCGCTGCGGTGAGCATCGCCTGATTGCTGGCGGTGGCGTACGGCCCGTTGGAGCGGGCGAAGGGGATACGGTTACCGCCGATAATCGCGACGCGGCGCAGCTGAGTCATGAAAAGCTCCTTGAAAAATTCAATTTGGGAACCGATCCCTTGTGGGAGTAAGCCTGCTCGCTCCCACAGGATTGCATTCCAATTCAGGTCTGCGGTCGCCTGAAAGTCCTGCGACGAACTAATCTGCTGAGTTCAAGCGTAGGCCTAATCTCGTGGATCGAACGACTGATTGCCATTCGTGGTCCACACTTTGAACCCCAGCTGCCGGAGTGCGTTCCATGTCTGACCGTTATATCGACTTCGCCAATTCGTCCATCGGCCATCGTCTGGTCGGGGCCTTGGGACTGCCGTCTCCGGTACGCCTGGAACGCTGGCAAGCAGGCCGGCTTAGGCCTGTCGAAGGAGCGCTGTTGATCGGCGGCGGCCCGTTGGCAGACAACGTCAGCGCCTTCGCCAATCGCCTGACCGACGCGATCTATGCCTACGGCGCCGAACCTTCCCTGGCCACCGCGTGGATTCCTGGCCACGGTCCGAAAATCAAGGCGGTGGTGTTCGATGCCAGTGATGTGCTGCACACCGATCAGCTGAAACGGCTGCGCGAATTCTTTCAACCGCTGATGAAAAACCTCGATAACAGTGCGCACCTGGTGATTCTGGGGCGCGCGCCAGAGACCCTGAGCGACCCGTTTGCCGCCAGTGCACAGCGAGCCCTGGAAGGTTTCAGCCGTTCGCTGGCCAAGGAATTGCGCAATGGCGGCACCTTGCAGCTGATCTATGTCGGCGAAGGGGCCGAGGATCAGCTCGAAGGGCCGCTGCGGTTTTTCCTCTCGCCCAAAAGCGCGTTTGTCTCCGGGCAGGTCATCCGATTGAAAGCCTGCGATACGCAGGTGACGGACTGGACTCGTCCACTGGCCGGGCGCAAGGCGCTGGTCACCGGTGCCGCGCGTGGCATCGGTGCCTCCATCGCCGAGACTTTGGCCCGTGACGGCGCCGAGGTGATCCTGCTTGACGTGCCACCGGCCAAGGCCGATCTGGATGCGCTTGCCGCACGCCTTGGCGGGCGAAGCATCACCCTGGACATTTGTGCCGAAGACGCCGCCGCGCAATTGATCGAACAACTGCCTGACGGTATCGACGTGGTGGTCCACAACGCCGGCATCACCCGCGATAAAACCCTGGCCAACATGACCCCGGAATTCTGGGATGCGGTGCTCGCGGTCAACCTCAACGCACCGCAAGTGCTGACCAAGGCGTTGCTCGACAGTGGCGCCTTGCATGACAACGGTCGGGTGATTTTGCTGGCCTCTATCAGCGGCATCGCCGGCAATCGCGGGCAAACCAATTACGCGGCAAGCAAGGCCGGTCTTATTGGTTTGGCTCAAGCCTGGGCACCGCTGATGAGTGAACGCGGCATCAGCATCAACGCCGTGGCGCCCGGATTCATCGAAACGCAAATGACCGCACACCTGCCCTTCGGCATCCGCGAGGCCGGGCGACGCATGAGCTCGCTTGGCCAGGGCGGCCTGCCACAGGACGTTGCCGAAGCGGTGGCCTGGCTGGCGCAACCGGGCACTGGCGCCTTCACCGGACAGGCGTTGCGAGTCTGCGGACAAAGTGTTCTGGGGGCGTAGACATGATCATTGACTGGCACACGCTCAATCGCGAACCGGGCCTGCCTGCGCTGTTTGTGCGGGCGGCGATGCGACGCAAAATCACCGGCACGACGTTGCCCGAGACCGGTTTGCGCTGCTGGGTCGAGGTCGATCCCAACCGCCTGGCGGCGTATCGCAAGGTCTGCGGGTTTGCCGACAACGGTTTGCTGCCGCCGACCTACCCGCACATCCTGGCGTTTGCGCTGCAGATGCAATTGCTCACGGCCAAGGAGTTTCCGTTCCCGTTGCTCGGGCTTATCCACTTGAGCAACCGCATCCGGGTTTTACGACCCATGGGCGGCGTGCATCGTGTTCGAGCCAGTGTGCAGGTGCAGAACCTGCGACCCCATGCCAAGGGCGCCACGTTCGATCTGGTGACCTCGCTCGAAGATCAGTTGGGGGCCCTTTGGGAGGCTGAAAGCCGAATGTTGTGCAGGGGCGTCAAACTCGAGGGCGAACCCGTCGAGGAGGTCCTGGCCTCGACGCTGGAAATGATGGAAGTGACGCGCTGGAAAGCCCCGGCGGATATCGGTCGCCAGTACGCCAAGGTGTCCGGGGACTACAACCCGATTCACCTGAGTGCCGCCAGCGCCAAACTGTTCGGCTTCCCGACTGCCATCGCCCATGGGTTGTGGAACAAGGCACGCACATTAGCCGCGTTGAGTGATCATCTGCCCACGGCCAATGTCGAGGTCGAGGTGCAGTTCAAGAAACCGGTACGGCTGCCAAGCGAAGTGACACTGCTGTCCAGCGCGGCAGGCTCCAGCGGCGACTTTCAACTGGTGGGTGCAGGGGATCTGGAGCACATGACGGGCCATTGGCGGCCCATCGCTTGAGTCGGCCGTTCCCACGCTCGCGTGGGAACGGTTTTCAACCTCATGCCATGGTCAATCGTGTAAATACACTTCAGTTTTTTTGCGCCCTCTCAAGGGACGAGGCGTTGCATCTCAGGCTGTGGAAACAGATTGTTCAGCGTTTCCAGCAGCCGCACGTGGTAAATCGGCTTGCGAAACAGGTCAAGTACCTGCAGGCGCAGCATGTCGCTGACATCCTCCATGTCCGCATGCCCGGACGTGACGATCACCGGCAAATGTTGACGTGAAGTGTGTTCGCGCAAGCGCCTGATCAGCGACATGCCGCTTTCCTCCGGCATGCGCAGATCAGTGATCACCAAGGCGATATCAGGATGGCGGGTCAAATGCTGCAGGGCGAACTTGACCGACGTTGCGGTGAAACAATTGAAGCCCTCCCCCTCCAGTAATTCCGCCAATTCCAGCAATGCATCCTCTTCATCATCGACCAGCAGCAGCTGTTGACGTGGCAGCGCGTGCGCGTTCATGGGTAACTCCTGCAATGGACCAAGCGCTGACGTCAGTACCACTCAGGCACGCTGGCAAGCTGTAACGTTCATGGCGTCGCCGGTACCAGCACATTTTTGATCCCGGTGAAAATCAGCGTAATCGCACCCGAAATCGGAGTCATGAAGGCCGCCAGTGCCACGGCGGCCATGCCCGCGATAATGGCGTATTCGATACCCGAAGCCCCTTCGGTATCTTTCGCCAGATTGAAGTAGAAGGCAGCTTCCGACTTGATCTTCTGAACAATGTTCGTGAAGGACATAACGATTTCTCCTTGAGAGCAGCGGGTGTTGCACCGTCGCAACATGATTCCCCTGTGCCAGCATCAGCATTGTCGCCATTGTCCGGACCTACAACTGTAAGAACGCATTAATACTTAAGTATTAAGCGCAGGCCGTGGACATCGGAAACCGCACCGAGCGCGTCAACCCTTTCCTTTTGTTCGTTTTTTTGGGGGCGCTAATGGCGTTTTGCTCTAGCTGAGCTACCGTCCAATAGCGAAATAGTTCAATTTTTTTACCGCCTGACTGCAAAAAATTTCTCGTCACACGGCACGGGTCATCAAGCACCAGGGAAGGGGAAGCCGTCATGAACAGCCGAATCACCATGGGCCTGGCCGGATTGTTTTTGGTCGGTGCCCTGATCGCCGGTTACTGGGGACTTACGCTGAGCCGACAACCCTCTCCCGAGCCCATCGTGCAATCCGGCGTTGTCACTGCCGCGCCAACTGCGCCCGCGCCAGAGCCCGCAGACGATCCCACCCGCCAACCGGTTGTGGTCCTGCTACACGACGTGGCGCCCTTCGTTCAGATCACTGCCGCCGATGTGACCCTGGAAAAACTGCGCACGGCCCCGGTCGGCAGTTTGACCCGACTGGATCAAGCGATTGGCCGCACACCGTGGCGCGCACTGACGGCGGGCACCTGGCTCAATGCTGAAAGCTTCGAAGCCGGCAGCGCGCTGGCGCGAATGATCCACCCCGATGAGCGCGCACTCGCCGTCGCGGTAGATGAGGTGATCAATGCGGGTGGTCACCTGAGCCCCGGCGATTATGTCGACGTGCTGCTGTTTCTGCGCGCAGACGCCAACAACCCCCAACAGTCGGCTCAGGTCGTGGTCCCGGCCTTGCGCGTGCTCGGAGTCGGTGAACAACTGGGGCTGACCAATGATGGTCGACCCGCCAATCCGCCGCGCAGCACCGAAGAACAACTCAAGCAGGAGCAAATGCGCGCCAGTGCCCGTTCGGTGTTGCTTGCCGTCCCCGAACCGTTGCTCAGTCGCCTGATGCTCGCGGCCCAGGCCGGCGTATTACGCCTTGCTTTGCGCAGCGCCGAAGAAAAACGCCTGACGCAGTATTGGGCGGGTGCAAACAGTTCACCGGCCAACCTCGCCAATGCCAATCGCGACCTCGTGCAATTCAATCAGCTGGCCCTCGTCAGCCCTCCCAAACCACTCACCTTCGGTGGCGGCGCTGCACCACGCCAAGCGCGGGTGGAAGTCATACGCGGTAATGAAGTGACCCAACAAACCCCCTGAGTCGAGCAAGGATGCATCTCAATGCATAGTCGTTCCATGCCCATGTCCGTTTTCCAAGGCCTGCTTTGGGTTTCCTTGATGAGCGGCCTGCCGTTGAGCATGACCTTCGCAGCCACCGGCAATTGCGCCGCGCTGGGTTCATTACCGGCCGTGCTGGAGGTCGGTGAAGGGCTGCAACAAGAGCTGCAATCGCCCGTCGCAATTACGCGGCTGGCGGTCGGTGATCCGAAAATCGCCGACGTGCGAGTCAATGGCAGCCAGGCCTTTCTGGTCACCGGCATGGCGCCCGGAGCCACCAGCCTGATGGTCTGGACTGCCTGCGCCAGCGCTCCACGCCAGAGCATGGTGTTTGTCCAGGGACGGGCCACGGCGGCGTTGACCCGCACCTCGTCCATGCCCTCAGAAGATCCCTTGTTGCCCTCGCAAGTGCAGACCGACATCCGTTTCGTGGAGGTCAGCCGGACCAAACTCAAAGAAGCCAGCACGTCGATCTTCGGGAAAAGTTCGAACTTCCTGTTCGGCTCTCCCGGCACCGTGCCCAACACCGCCGTGACCCCGCGCGTATTGCCATTGCGCAACATCGATCCACGCATTGCCGTGCCCAGCATCCCGCTGGCCAATGACATGTTCAACATCGTCGCCGGGGGCGGCAATTTCCTCGCGATCATCAACGCCATGGAAGGCAGCGGCTTCGCCTACACCCTGGCGCGGCCAAGCCTGGTGGCGATCAGCGGGCAGAGTGCGAGCTTCCTGGCCGGTGGCGAAATTCCGATCCCGGTCCCCAGCGCCAACAGCAACAGCTACTCCATCGAGTACAAGGAATTCGGCATCCGGCTGACACTCACTCCGACGGTTGTCAGCACCGATCGCATTGCCTTGAAAGTGGCGCCGGAAGTCAGCGAACTCGACTACAACAATGGCGTGACGATCGGTGGCACCACGGTCCCGGCATTCACCATTCGCCGCACCGACACCAGCATCTCCCTAGCCGATGGCGAGAGCTTCGTCATCAGTGGGCTGATCAGTACGCAAAACGCCTCGCAGGTCGACAAATTTCCGGGGCTGGGCGACATCCCGGTGATTGGTGCGTTTTTTCGCAGCTCTTCGATCAAGCGTGAAGAGCGCGAGCTGCTGATGATCGTCACGCCGCACCTGGTTCAACCATTGGCCGCCAACGCGCAATTGCCGTCGCTGCCCGGCGAACAATTGCGCAACTACGACCCCGGGTTTTACCGCATGTACTTCCTGGAAAACGGCAACTTCGATAAACGCAGCGGGTTATCGCAATGAGCCAGAACCTGAGTCAGACCTTCCTCGCGATTACGCGGAACAACACCGACCTTGAATGGCTGCAAGGCGCCCTCGCGCCCTTGGGCCAGGTCGTCAGCGCCGGCGGTGGCAGCCTCGACGAGTTGCTGGCGCTGGTCGATGTGACGTTCGCCAGCCTGGTGTTCGTCGGCCTGGATCGCGAGCACGTGGTGGCGCAGAGCACCTTGATCGAGGGCGCGCTGGAAGCCAAGCCGATGCTGGCAATCGTTGCGCTGGGCGACGGCATGGACAACCAGCTCGTGCTCAACGCCATGCGCGCCGGGGCACGGGACTTTGTTGCCTATGGCTCGCGTTCCAGTGAAGTAGCCGGGTTGGTACGGCGTCTCGGCAAACGCTTGCCGCCGGTAGCGCCGAGTAATCATCTGGGTGGCCTGACCGTGCTGTATGGCGTGCAAAGCAATGCCGACGGTGCGCTGCTCGCCAACCACATGGCGCACGTGGTGCAAAAGAGTGGCCAGCAAACCTTGCTGCTGGACTTAGGCTTGCCCCGTGGCGACAGCCTGGCGTTGCTTGGTCTGGAGAGTTCGTATCATTTCGGCGATGCGCTGCGGCATGTACGACGCCTGGACTCGACCCTGATCGACAGCGCCTTTACCAGCGACGGCGACGGCCTGCGCATCCTTGCCTACGCCGGTCACGATGAACCGCTGGAGCTCACCAGTGCCGCCGAGCTTTATATGCTGCTCAGCGCTTTGCGCCAACACTTCCAGCACATCGTGGTCAACCTCACCGGGCAACCCGACTGCGAAGCGCTGCGCACCTTTGTCAGCCATTGCGACAAGCTTCTCTGGTACACCGATCAGAACGTCCTCGACTGCCGCCGCAACCTTGCGATGCTCAACCTGTGGCGTGAAAAGGGCATGAAACTCGACCACGCCCGGCTGCTGATTGACCGCTACTTGCGCAACGTCGCACCGGACGCCGACACCCTCGGCAAAAGCTTCGGCATGGAGGTCATCGCCATCCTCGCCTGTAGCCCGGAAGTGCGGCTCAACGCAAAAAACCAGGGCGTGAGCCTGTTCGAACTAGCCCCGCGCGAAGGCCTGACCCAAAGCTTGCGCACCCTCGGCGAATGCTTGGCCAAACGCTCCGAAAGCCTGTCCAAACCCAAGACTGGCTGGTTCAACCGGCTAAGGGGTGCGCAATGAACGGTGAAAAATTGTTCGGCGCCACTCAACGCACGCCGACCGGCAACAGCGACCACGAAGGCCTCAAACAGGTCCTGCACCGCTACATCATCGACGCCATTGAAGAGTCCGGAAAAAACCTGCTGGAGGGTTCGCGGCAAGTGCTGTCGCAGTTCGTCATCGACAAAGTGGCCGAGTACATTGCGCGCCTGCACCTGGCGATTACCCGCTATGAAATGGAGCGACTGGCCGAAGAACTGGTCGATGAACTCACCGGCTTCGGCCCGCTGGAAGTGCTGCTGCGCGACCCGGCAGTGACTGAGATTCTGGTCAACGGCCCACACCGGGTGTTCGTCGAACGCGAGGGCGTGTTGTATCAGAGCGACTTGCGTTTCATCGACGCACACCACGTCGAACGGGTCATGCAAAGGATCCTCGCGCCGTTGGGCCGGCGGCTTGATGAGTCGTCGCCGATGGTCGATGCACGCCTGCCCGATGGCAGCCGGGTCAATGCGATCATTCCGCCCATCGCCCTCGACGGCCCGTGTCTGTCGATCCGAAAATTTCGCAAGGACATGCTTAAAAGCACCGACCTGATGGCGATGCAAACCATCGATCAGGCGATCTTCGATTTCATCCAGGAAGCCGTGGGCAAGCGCTGCAACATCCTGATCAGTGGCGGCACCGGCACCGGCAAAACCACGTTGCTGAATATTCTCAGCCAGTTGATCAACCCGCACGAACGACTGGTGACCATTGAGGACGTCGCCGAATTGCAACTGGGCCACCCGCACGTCGTGCGCCTGGAAACCCGCCCGCCGAATGCCGAAGGCCACGGCGAAGTGAAGTCCAGCGACTTGATCCGCAATGCCCTGCGAATGCGCCCGGACCGAATCATCCTCGGTGAAATCCGCGGTGTCGAAGTGGTCGATGTGCTCACGGCGATGAACACCGGTCACGACGGTTCGATGAGCACCGTACACGCCAACAATGCCCAGGATGCACTGTTGAGGCTGGAAACACTGGTCGGCCTGACCGGTCGCACGATTGCCGAAAAGACCCTGCGGCAAATGATCTGCGCGGCGCTGGACGTGGTGATCCAGTTGACGCGCATGCCTGATGGCCGGCGTTGCGTCGCCGAAGTGGTTGAAGTGATTGGCGTGCGCGATGACGTCTACGTGACCAACACGCTGTTCAGGCTGGACCGGCGCACCGGCTTCGGTTTTCTGCGTGAGGCAGTCAACCCGGCTGGCGACAAACTGCGCCGCGAGTCAGCACTCCCCCTCTCACCTTATTAAGGGCCACGGCATGCTCAAACCGGTGCTGCTTATCCTCGTTTGCCTGGTGATGTTCGGCCTGTCGATCCGTTTGCTGCTCAGCGGACTGCGCCAGACCGGGACTGAACGCGTTCTGCAACGCCTGACTCAGGGGCAGCCGGAACTGGCCGTCGAAAAGTCGTCCTGGGCGGGTCTGGAAAAGGCCTTTCTGCGCGCCGGCCTCGGACGCCCGACCGAACGCCTTGGCGTGTGGATGCTGCTGTGGGCCTTGGTCATCCTGATTGGTTTCGCCAGCGCCGGCTGGATCGGTGCCGGGGTGTCACTGCTGGTGCCGCCTCTGGTTCTGCGGCTGTACATCAGCTGGCGTTATCAACGCCGCCTCAAGCGCATGATCGAGCAACTGCCTCCGCTGCTCGATCACACTGTGCGCAGCCTGAAGTCCGGCCGCACCCTGGCCGATGCCGTGCTGGGCGCCATCGAGGCAGCCCAGGACCCGTTGAAAAATGCCATGGGCCGCGTGCAGCGCAACGTGCAGTTGGGCGTCAGCCTGCCGGACGCGGCCACCGACTTTGCCGAACTGTATGAGAAAGACGAACTGCGCCTGTTTGCCTTGGGACTGAAGGTCAATCACCGCTACGGCGGCAGCGCCAGCGAACTGCTGGAGAACCTGATCAAAATGATCCGCGAGCGCGAGCAGATCGCGCGACAACTGAGCGCCATGACCGGCGAAACCCGGGTGACCGCCTGGGTGTTGGGTAGCTTGCCGGTGGGCCTGGCCGGCTATTTTCTGGCTGCCAACCCCACCTACTTGCTCGCCATGTGGCACGACAGCTCGGGGCAAATCATGCTCGCCACCGCGTTCGGTTTGCAGGCGGTGGGCAGCCTGCTGCTCTGGCGCATGTTGCGTAGCGTATGAAAATCGCCCTGCTGATCAGTGCGCTGCTGTTTCTGGGAGCGACTCTTTTGCTGCTCAGCGCCCTGCTGGATCAACGCCGGCGCACGCGCCAAGTGGCCCAGCGACTGGACGGCAAACGAGCCGAAAAAAACCGCGTGGGCCTCTGGTTGCAGGCGCTTGGCAACAGCTCTATCGGTCAGCGCGTGGTCAATCTGGACAACGAGACCCAGACCTTGCTCAACCGTCTGGGCTGGCGCAGCGCCCGACGGCGCTCGCTGTTTGCCGCGTGCCAGGTCGGCTTCCCGGTGCTGGCGCTGTCCGTCAGCTTGCTGATCCAGAGCGTTTTCTACCTCAACGTTGAGAACCACTGGATCGCCCCGCTGTTTGCCACCGCCATCGGCTACTTGCTGCCCAAACGCTTGCTCGCCGCAGCGGCCCAACGTCGACAAAGACAACTGGCCACCGAGATCTCCACCTTCATTCCACTGCTGCGCATTTTGTTCGAGTCGGGCATGGCGGTGGAGCAGTCGCTGCGCGTCATGAGCCTTGAAGGCAAATACCTTCTGCCCACACTGACTCAGGAACTGCGCCTGGTGCTGGCCCGTGTCGACTCCGGCCTGGAACTGGGCGAAGCGCTGAACAGGGCCAGCCACTTGTTGGCGGTCGATGAATTCACCGACACCTGCGTGATCCTGCAGCAGTTGCTTCATCAGGGCGGTGGGGCGATGAAATCCCTGCTGGCGCTCAAGCAATTGTTCGATGACCGGCGCCTGACCCGCTTGCAGGAATACATCTCCAGGATGTCCGCCAAAATGTCCGTCGTGATGATGCTGTTTCTCTTCCCGGCGTTGTTGATCGTGCTGGCCGGCCCCGGGTTCACCGCCCTGGCGCGGGCCATTGGTTCATAGAGGGATGATGATGAAAGCAATGATTGCCGGCTTGAGTCTGCTGCTACTGGGCGGATGCGCAACGAACAGTCAGGCGCCCTGGAGCGCACTGACCAACACCGCAAGTTGCGGCAAATTGGGTGCTGATGAACAACTGTCGATGAACCTCGCCGACGACATGGCCAAGGACGGAAAACTGCACGCCAGCCTCGCCAATCTGCAACGCCTGCCCGACAACCTGGCCGACGTGCGCCTGCGCAAGGCCAAGGTGTACCGCCTGCTGGGCCGCAGTGAAGCCGAGCCGTTGTACCGCAGCCTCGTCGGCACTTGCCTGGCCGCCGAAGCCGAACAGGGTCTGGGCCAACTCGCCGCTGCCAGGGGCGATAACGGTCAGGCCCAAACCCACTTGCAACGCGCCGCCCAGTTGGCGCCCACCGATGAAAAAATCCGCAACGACCTCGGCGTGGTCTACCTCAATCAACGGCGCATCGAAGATGCACGCTTCGAGTTCCTGACGGCCATGGAGCTCAAACAGAGCGATCAACTGGCGGCGTTGAATCTGGTGACGCTGTTGATCTACCAGGACGACTGGAGCCGCGCCGCCGAACTGGTCAGTCGCCTCGGCCTGAGCCCCGCCCAAGTCACCGAAGCCCAAGAGCGCGCGCAAAAACTCAAGGCCCCAGACAAGACGGGCCCGATCGCCACGAACCAAGTCGCCGCCGTGACGGTTGCGCCCCTTCAATAGAGAGAACATTGTGATGAAACCGAGCTTCGTTTACCTCGCCCTGTTGGCCTTGCCCCTCACCACCCACGCCCTCGAAGGCCCCTCCTCGGCGCAACAACAGGAAACCGAAGGTTGGCTGCAACTGCAAAGCAGCAACAAGGCCGCCTCGCAAAAACCACAAACCTCAACCGCGACCGAGCGCGAGCTGAGCATGCAGCGGTGGCTGAAAAGCTATGAGCATGAGATCCCGAAATTTTTTGACCAGAATGAAGGCGGGACAGTGTCCAGCGGGTCTGGGGGATAATCTTTGGAGGTGATTCGCTGCGGGGAGCGAGCTGAACTGGTCAAGTAAATCCGGACACCGGTTACGGTGTTTATGCCGCTTTTTGCTCCATAGCTATTGGCGACAAGTATTTGTTGTAGCTGTGGAGCCTAGTGCGGTTGTAGTACATGAAG